>Ga0210041_1001438_pt1 | contig 22701 bp, 17 predicted proteins | sample CryGeymeta201503_FD_183973 | JGI IMG/M metagenome (GOLD analysis project Ga0210041, IMG submission 183973) | Groundwater microbial communities from Crystal Geyser aquifers in Utah, USA - Crystal Geyser metaG 2015-03 (SPAdes) (version 2) | ecosystem: Environmental > Aquatic > Deep subsurface >... | reverse complement strand
TATCATATAAAGAAGCGAGACAAACAGAAAGATCATCGCAGTCGCCTCCTTTAACATCAATCGTTTCGTGCGGGAACTGCACACGATCGTTTGAAGCAAGAGGATCAGCGATGTAAAGCATTCCGGTAATAATTTCCGTAAAAAGAATTTTAGCCTGGAGAAAATTTGAGAGCGCGGAATTAGTTGTATCCAATTCACTTTTATGTGGAGCTAACAATCGCTTTGCCTTTTCAGAAGAAAAGTTTAAATCTCTTTTTACGAAATAGCGAAGATTCCTTACTTCCCCATCCCATGCATTTGAAGAATTGATCAACAGCGGTTTTTGCATTTCATCATCAGCATCGCGATTTTCTGTGGTAACATAAAAATTAACAAATGATATTTCATGTTTCGGTGAAAAATATTCTTCCGATACAACAGTATAAAAAGGAATAGAAACTGTGTCTTTCGGTTGAACTAAAACGTTCGGTGAATAGATTAACTCTGAATTTATTTTGTCAATCTTGCTGCTCGGTTTTACCGAGACCGGTTTGTCCGATAAATTAACAACGCGCCCGACAGCAAACGGTTCATCAGCAAAATGTTCTGTGAATGTTGGAAAAATTGAATTTGAAATTGTCACATCAACAAACTGCACCAATCTTTCCGTTTCAGTATTTAGCCGATACGAAACATTGAACAACGCTTTGTTTCTGCTGAATTTATTGTGCATCAGATTTGACATACCATGAGAAGTTAAATCAGCAAGGGAAGCGGTCTTTTGAATATCCGAGAAATAGATCACTCCCAAAACTGCAGCGGAGATATTCCTATAATGAAAAGATAATGAAGGTTGAATTCCATTGAGTGAAAAGTCCGAAAAATAATTGCAGCTGACATTAGCTGATATATTATCGAAGAGAAAAGTTTTCCCGAGCAAAACCTGCACTGCGTTTACGGTTTCATAGAGTATATTCGCTTCTACAGTTGGGAATGGTTGAGTATAAAGAGCGAAACGAACATTTTTAGGTGTCCGGAATTCATACGATCTATTTGTTTCGCTTAAATATCCGTTCGAAATATTTGTGAAATTAGATGCCGATAGAGATAAACGAAGCGAGGGAGAAAACAAATAATCGGCGCCAAGTTGGATATTCCACAACTTCATCGTTTCAGTTTCATTCTGTCGTATCAAGGAGAGAGAAGAATCCGTAAATACTGCTCCAATTGCATCCTGACTGAATTGTTCGGTAAAATATTTTAAGGTGAATCCGCCGCTAAGTTGTTCGTTAAGTTTATAAGAATATCCGGCGGAAAAATATTCGTAGTACTTCAAATCTGTTTTAAGAGAGATATCGGAAGAATCTTCACCAACAATTGACTGATTTTTCAACAAAGAAAATTCTTTAAAGAATCCGGGAGAGTAACGTAAAAAGATATTTGATCCGCCTAACGTTTTTGAAATACCGAGTGCGTACAAATTTGAAGCGGTCGGAGAGGCAAACTCTGTTCCGAATAAAACATCAATCGCCAAATCTTTCACCAAAGAAAAATTTGTCGGGTTAGATTCCGTAGAAAAGATAAAATCTTTATTCATGTGGTTTTTAAATCCATTTAAAGAAAAAGATTCTTGAGCGAATCCATCTCCTAAAACAATATTAAAAAAAAGTATAAAGTAGCTTGCCGTTTTTATCAAGGATAATCTATAATAATGCTGTGAGTGTTCTGAATGACTGTAAAAAATTCGAGTGATGACTTCATCTGGCGCGATACCGCTTTTCTTACAAAAGAAAAGACTAATCTGTCAAAGCGATCTTTTGGAATTGCGGACATAACTCCACGCGGAATTTTAACTTGGCCGTTATCTTTTACGTGAAATTTATAAAATGCAGTTGCCGCTCTTTCATCTTTCAATATTCCACCGACAATAATTTCAACCGAGTCTTTGCTGGCTTTATTCCATGTAAGTAAAAGGATGTTTTCACCTTTTCCATTTTTAGAAACGCTTACATTTCCAATGATCTGTTCAGGCAAGTTGAGATTTAATTCAATAGGAGAACCCATCATCTTTTCGCGGTACTCAAACTTTACCGAAGAATTATAATGCAAAGAAAGAGAATCACCTAAAAGTCCAACTCTTCTCAACACGTATTTAGGCCCAATCACCGTATCGTGCTGTGCCGTCAAGGGACCTGTGCGAATTAAGTTATCAACTTCTTTAGTAAGAATAGCATTAATTCTCGGAGGAATAACTTTCTTTGTTTGGCAGCCATATTGTTTCCCATTTGGTAACATGATAGGTTTACCTTTGTCAAAAAAGAAGACCTGGGCATTATCATAGTTTAGCGAAAGATATTTTTCGGAGAGAATGTTCTTACTGATGAAAAGGAAAACGTCCGAAGGAGGCGGCGGTATCAACAAACCGGTTGAATCATACCCGTTCTTATACAAAGCATCATCCGGATTTTTAGCAAGAACTTCATACTGAAGCGGAAATTCTTCGCTCGGTCTATCGTCCACCAATTCCGTTGGTCCCGGTTTTCCACAGCCGAAAAAGAAAGCGGCAAAAAGGAAAAGGATAATATGTTGAAAGTGTTTTTTCATTGAATGATTTATTAACTACATGTTCTGCATCTTAAAAATAAGAGAATAATTGCTTATACAAAAGTCGAATGTTTTACACTCTTTAAAGAACAGTTACCGCAGGCAGAGGTAAAACCCGCGGTAACTTTATGAACAGCATTATTAGAAAGAACTATTTAACTATGTACGGAAATCCCCAGGCGCTTGATTCAACCGGAGCCGTATCATCTTTTACAACTTGCACGGGCATTGCATCGATAACGGTGTGAGAGAATCCCATCACAGGGCGAGTATGAAACTTCTGTGAATAAACTTTGTTCCCAAGTCCGTCATCGGAAACTAAAGTGAATTTGCCTTTTATGCGCTGGTGCATTGGACCTTGACCTCCGCCAAAAGTTAGCGAGACAAAATCTTCCGCTGCATATGAACTATGAATCTCAACAACAAGCATTACATCCCTATTCATCGGTAACGATGGCATTTCTTTCATTCTTCCTAATCCATGCGAGAAATAATAATTTAACGGATCGGTGATTGTGATCGAATCGCCGGAAGGGAAATATGCTTTAATGCTTTTGATATAAATGTTGGCGCTGTTAGTTCCCCCTTTTGTTACTGAGGAAGAAGCAATTCGCCAATTTAATTGCGGATTGACGGTATTAGCTACTTTAACAAATTTAACATTCCGCTCAACAGTTGTAACAAATGGTTTGGTAATAACGGTATCGATCACTCTTGTTGAAGTATCTTTTGTCACACCGATAAGCAGATTGCCGGTAAATACAATTATCAAATTTCCTTCGGCGGTGGTATCGCTAATTTCATTAATTGTAAAAGTTCGCGTTACGGATGTAATTTTTCTTCCAACTTTAACCGGGAAAATTTCCGAACTTATTTTTCCGAATCCCAAAGGACCTTCCATCTCCATCATTCCTTCTTCATTATAGTTTGCTTCGAATGAAGAAATTGCAGAATCCTCTATTACCATTTTTTCGAGTGCGGCTTTTTCGGTTGTCTGACTATTATCAGCCGGATCGGTAGGTGAGTTTTTGCATCCGATGAAGGCTGCAAAAAATAAAATCAAAACTACCGGAGTTAAGCCCAGTAAGTGATTTTTGAGATTTTTCATTTTGTTTTCCTTTGTTTTGTTTATATTAAAATTTTTTAATAGCCCCTTCAACTAGCGAGAAGAGGCTCTTTGTTTATTGATTTATTTCATTAGAATCATTTTTTTCGTGGCGGAGAAACTTCCGGATTTAATTGTGTAGAAGTAGACGCCGGAGGTTAATCTGTTTGCTGAAAATTCTTTAGAATAATTTCCACTCTGTTGATATTCATTTACCAACGTTGCAATTTCTTTTCCGATAACATTGTAAACTTTTATGGTTACTAGTCCGCTTGCAGGAAGCTGATAACTTATCAATGTGCTCGGGTTAAACGGATTCGGATAGTTTTGACTTAACGCATAATTGGTAACTATGTTCTTTGATACTTCAACAGAGGTGACGCCATCAGTTGTTAACACAAGATCAACGTTCACGTAATTATTTGCGCTTTCTACCGTAACATTGTTTACATCGGAAGTATTATAATCAACAACGGATGAGCTTAATTGATAGCTCCCGGAAGAAAGTCCTTCCATAATAAATGATCCGTCGAGATCAGAGATGGTCGCGTTTACAACTTCTCCATTATCATTGAGTAATGAAGCTACCGCGCCTTCAACATTGTTTCCATTAGCGTCAAGAATATTTCCATAAACAATAGCATTCCCCGCAGCATTTATTTTGCGCAATGCGAAATTAATATCGCTTATCTTACCGTTTTCTGTAACAATGATCGAATCCGCATTTCTCCAATTGAGTGTCTGGGTTCCATCATAATTAAAAAATGTAGGGCGATACCCTCTGGAAGCAGCTACTAAATAATAGGTGCCGGGCTCCAGGTTTGCGAGAGAATAACTTCCCGTTAAACTATCAGAAAGAACAAAACTTCTTGAACCCTGATGCATATTCGATTTCTTTTTATACGCATAAACAATCGCTTTAAGCGGAGAAGAAGTTGCCGAATCAGTTATGGTTCCACTAATACTATTATCATAAACTGCTTTTGAAGCAAGCGTAATATCAATTCCGGTAATATCTTGCGTTACAACAATTCTGTCCGCAGTTTCAAAAGTTGTTTTATTGTTGTAGAATTGTCTTTGCAATGCATGGTTGGTTGGATCAACAAACAATACCAGCGTGTCATTTTCTCTTGCAAAGAGTTTGAAGTTTCCCGATTCGTCTGTTCTTACAATAAAACTATGTCCTCGCGGATCCGGCATGTGATTCGGTCTACGATTTGTAATAACAGCAGTAACCAAAGCTTTTTGCGCGTTTCCCGAAGCATCCTTTACCGTTCCTGTTACACTGAAAACATCAGGCAGTAAAAGTTGTTTTAACCCAAAATTGAACGTAAGTAAATCTCCGCTTTTAAGAGTTACTTTTGCAGCTTGCTGCATCGTTTGAGCATTATCATAGAATTCAGGCACGTAGCCTTCGGCACCCGTAAAGATAAAATAATCTCCCGGTCTTAATTTCAGATTGAATGAGCCGATAGAATCAGTAATTGCCCAGGATGGAGGACCAGCCATAAATGAGACTGGCAAAAATTCAATTTTTGCTCTTTTAAGCGGGATTAAAGTTGATTCGTCTACAACCACACCGTTCACTTTTGCAATAATATCGTTTGCCTCAATAACCAGAACTTGAACTGTATCAGAAAAAACTTCCGGTTGATTTCTATAATTTGCCTCGATATAATAGGAGTACGATTTCCCAAGTGATACATTGTGATCCATGAATTTACCTTCGCGAGTAATCCAAATCATTTCGAACTTTCCCGTATCGGCAATAGCTCCCTTTTTCTTATATACATTATAGTGATCCGGTAAAGTGTAAATTGCCGCATAAACATCGGGCCAGTTAAGAGCAACCGACCAAGAGTTCATCATTGATGAAACAACCGAAACTTGCAAATGCGGTTTTGGAATTTGCATCTGCGCTTTTGTTGAAGTGACAACAAACAACATCAAACCCGCAAGTAGGAATAGAAGTTTTTTCATTAGAGTGATCCTTTTATTTTTTGATTGAAAAATATGCTTTATGACTGCTAGATTAACAACCAATAACATGCCACTAACTTCCCTTTGATTAAGTTCGACTTTCGCTACTTTCTCCCTGTCTTTTGCCTGAAATATCACCCCATTTGCCTGAACTAATTTCTACAGGCAGTTACTTGCGGAAAAATGTTTTCAGTTCTATAGGATTTGTTATTTTTGTAACGAGTAATAATTAAAAAAATGAATACGAATCCAAAAATTCTTGTTTGCGATGACGATGAAACCATCTGTTACCTTTTAAAAGAACAGTTAGTTGACAAAGATTTTGCCATTGATATGGTTTATGACGGTAAATACGCCATCGAAAACATGAAGAAAAAAAATTATGACCTCCTCCTGCTCGATCTGAAAATGCCGATCATGCAGGGGGAAGATGTACTGAAATTTGTTAAAGAATATTATCCGTCAATACAAGTAATTATTCTTACCGCCGATACCGAAATACGAAAAGCGATAGACTGCATCAAACTTGGAGCTTACGATTTTATTACCAAACCCTACAACTTTGATGAACTTTTGCTTACTATAAAAAGGGCATTAGAGCACCGTGATTTACTCTTTCAAAATGAAGCGTTAACCAAACAAGCCAAACAGCATCGCGCAAGCAGAATTATCGGGAATAGCGAAGCGTTAAACCAACTGATACAGCTTGCGGAAAAAGCGGCTAAATCGGAATCAAATATTTTAATCGAAGGAGAAACAGGAACCGGAAAAGAATTGCTTGCAGAGTTTATTCATCAGCACTCAACAAGAAGGACAAAACCTTTTGTTGTAATCAATTGCGCTTCTCTGCCCGATCAATTAATTGAAAGTGAACTTTTCGGCTACGAAAAAGGAGCGTTTACCGATGCAAAAACATCAAAACCGGGGCTTGTTGAAATTGCAAACGGCGGCACTTTATTTCTTGATGAGATAGGCGAGACGAGTTTAACTATTCAGCCGAAACTGTTACGCTTTTTAGAAAACGGTGAATACCGGCGTGTCGGCGGCGTTAATTCGCTCTCATCAGACGTGCGGGTAATCGGAGCAACAAATAAAAATCTTTTAGAAGAAACGGAACTTAAATTATTCAGAAGAGACTTACTTTTCCGGTTAAATGTTATCACCCTTGTCGTTCCCCCTTTAAGAGACAGAAAAGATGATATTTTAACACTCGCAAATTTTTTCCTGGAATCCAAATCCCCTATTCGGGCGCCCCGCAAATTTGATGAAAAAGCTATTGACGCTTTGATGCAATATGATTTCCCGGGGAATGTCCGGGAGTTAGAACACATTATTGAAAGGGCAATTATTTTTTCTGACGACAATATCATTCACCCTGAAATTCTTTTTCTTTCTCTAAAGAAAAAGAAAGTTACACAACCTGCAGCTTCAGCAAAGCATCAAGAAAACAATGTGGAAGACTTATCCATTGATGATCTGGAACGAAACCATATTTTAAAAGTGTTGGATTTGAATGGATGGGAAAGAACAAAAACCGCCGTGCAATTAAGAATTAGTCAAAAGACACTTTATTCGAAAATAAAAAAGTATCATCTGGTAAAAGTGACGTAAACTAAACGACAGCAAGAATTTGAAAAACGAAAAATTTTATTCCCAACTTTTATCCGGTCTGGTAAACCAGCCCGACTCAATAACCTCTGCCAAATTAATCTGTGAAGAAATCCGGATGCAGCTCCAAACCGGGGTTGAGCTTTTCCTCTCGGTAAAAGATACAGATTTACACGTCATTTATTCTCGGTCGCCACACAATTTTTCGGAAGACGAGCTGCAAAAATCTTTATTTAATATTGATCCGCTCCAAACCGAACCCCCAAATGACGTAAATACAAAAAACCTATCGGTGCTTCTGCAAGTTGAACATGTTCTCCTTCTTCATCTTGAAATTCAGAGTGGAGAAGAAGTTCTGTTTATTATTGGAAGAACCACCAAACCCTTTACCGCAGAGGAAAAGGAATCCGCAGTATTTTCTGCCGAATTATTTAAAAGCGCGGCAAAAATTATTCAGGCTATTGAACTGAATGAAACCATAGAGACACAGCTGATTCAAAAACAAAAATTTGAATCGCTCGGCAAGTTAACAAGCGGGATTGCGCATGATTTCAGTAACCTTCTTTCAAGTATCTTCGGAAGCGTGAACATTTTAAAAAGAAAGGTTTCCCTAAACAATGATGCGCTTCGGCTGGTCGAAAATATTGAAAGTTGTGCCGTAAGGGCTAAAGATTTAACGTCCGGGCTTCTGGCATATGGAAAGCCAAAGCCAAAACAAAAAGAAATTCTTTCGCCAAATCAATTGGCAAATGAGATTGCCGGCGTTGTTAAACAAACTTTCCCCGTGGCGATAAACTTTTCTGTTCAACTGGGGGACAATATCTTCCAATTAATGGGCAATAGTACACAAATTTACCAGGTACTGCTTAATCTTTGCATCAACGCGCGAGATGCGATCGGAAAATCCGGCTCAATTATTCTTTCAACAAGAAACATTTCCGTTTCAGAAAAAAACTTGCATCAATATTCTTTCCTGCCAAAAGGAAATTTTGTTTGTTTTACAGTAAAGGATACAGGCGGAGGAATCAGCAAAAAAAATCTCTCTAAAATTTTTGACCCCTACTTTACAACGAAAGAAAGTGAAAGCAGTTCGGGGTTGGGGCTTTATATTACTTACGGAATAATCAAAGCCCATAGTGGAATTATCCAGGTTTCAAGTGTGGTTGGCGAAGGAACTTGTTTCGATATTTATTTACCTGCTTACGAAGACTCTTCCTTCCTTGAAAAAGTAATTTTGGAAAAGATTATTTTAATTGCGGATGACGAAGAAATGCTGCAGGATCTATTAGCTGAGCTCTTAGAGTCTCATGATTTTTATGTTATTAAAGTTCCCAACGGAAAAGAACTAATTCAAGTTTTAGGAGAAATAAGAGCCGATCTCGCAATTATTGATTATAACATGCCGGAAATAAATGGAGTGGAATGTGTCGAGCAAATCAGAAACCTTGGGTTTACAATTCCAATAATTTTATCATCGGGAAGCAGGGGATTTGCGAGCAGGGGTGAGTTCAATAATCTTAAGATAGATGCAGTGGTGAATAAACCATATGATTTTGATACGATGCTTGCAACTGTAAAAAAACTACTTTGACGGCTTTGCTCCCTCCCCGAGATCAATCATTTTGATTTCGCCTACATAGTCGGCAAAAATTGGTTTTTCAACTTGATTCAATTGCTCCAGGATATCATTAATTTCACCAACTGCAATATCAATATATTTTGTTTTATTGGTAATTGCTTCTTTGTTAATCTCTTCTTTGTGCAATTCCCGTTTAATTGCGGTAAGCGATAGCTTGATGAGCGTTAGCGGTTGTTTTATCTTATGATTTGCAGTAACCACCGTTGCGGTAAAAGTTTTCATCTTTTCAACTTCAAGAAAAAGATCTTGCGATTCTTTAACTTTTAAAGCTGAATTCACTCTCGCAAGCAATTCAATTTTGTTTATCGGTTTCTTGATATAGTCAACAGCCCCTGCCTGCAACCCCTCGCGCATATCTTCGGCTGAGATTTTTGCGGTAACCAAAATAATCGGGATACGAGAAGTGCGCGAATCATTTACCAAAAAACGGCAGACTTCAAGCCCGCTAATCTCCGGCATCATAATATCGAGAAGGATTAAGTCGGGTAATTGAGTTAATGCGGCTTCAATACCAGTTCTTCCGCCGTTCGCGGAAATAACCGCAAAACCTTCTTTTTGGAGTCTGTCTTGTAAATAAAAAATGTTTTCCGGTTGGTCATCTATTACTAAGATCTTTTTCATGCTTTGCTGTTCGTTTCTCCGCTAATGCTTTCGTTAATCGAAAAGCCAGAACGCCCGAATTGATGGGTTTTGTGATATAACTATCAAATCCTTGTTTTAGAATTATTTCCCGGTCTTCGATCATAGCTTTCGCAGTAACAGCTATAACCGGAATATCTTTAAGCTCCGGTTTTTCTCTTATTGCTCGTAAGGTTTGGAACCCGTCCATAACCGGCATCATAATGTCCAGCAGAATAACATCGGGTATCTGTTTCTCAAGGATCTCCAAACATTCCTTCCCATTTTTCGCCAGGACTGTAACACAATTACATTTCTGTACAATTTCATTTAAGGTAAAAAGGCTGTCGGGATCGTCATCAACAATTAAAACATTTCCGACAGAATTTTCATCATAGATTTTTTCTTTATCATGTTGAGCAATACTCACGCGCTCAATTTTTTCTTCCTCAAAAGAGAGAAGAGCTTTTTGCGTTCCTTGTTCAAGAAAATAAAAAGCATTGCGAATTATTTTCAGCACATCGTACGTACTTGCTTTTGAAGTAGCTGCTAACCCTGCTAGGATGCTCTGTCCATGAACAAATTCTTCTTCTGTAAGATTTTCAGGAAGCAGAAAGAAAAGTAATTTTTGAAATCCTTCCGACGAAAGAAACATGTCAGTACATTTTATTAATGCCTCCCCATTTTTATAAAAAGGATCAACAAATATTACATCTTCTTCAAAACCAAAATTTTCTACTTCATTGTGAAGCTGAATTTTCAAATCTACCGCAGAGAAAATACTTAAACTCTTTTGATCACCGAGTAATGCGAACGTTGGTTCTTCCTTGTGAATGATTTCTCTTATATGTTTTATCGCCAGCATAATTTCCGGTGGAGATACGGGTTTGGGAAGAATCTGAATAGGTGAAAAAGCAAATCCTCTCTTTTTCCCTTCGTTTATTGAATAAAATACTAAGGGGATATTTTTAATGGCAGGGTCTGCTTGAAGGTCATAAACGAATTTCCAGAAATTTAACGCCGGAAAAGAAGCATCTAAGAGAATAACCAGGGGAAGCGTTCTCTGTGCAAGCGCTAAACAGTGGTCAGGGCTTTCTGCAGGTATCGTATCATAGCCTTTGCCGTTAATGTAATTCGCTATTGTTTGTTGAATATTTTGCTGATGCTCCAGAAGAAGAACAGGTTTATGTTCGGTATCATTAATTTTTTTTACGATAGTCTCATCCAATTGTTTATTTTGAAATAGATGAACAACTTCAACAGGCAAAACAACAGAAAAGATTGAGCCTTTATTTAACTCACTTTTTACCGAAATGTTTCCTTTGAGCATTTCCGCAAATTTTTTACATATTGAAAGTCCAAGCCCCGTGCCGCCGTATTTCCTTGTCGTTGAGGCATCCGCCTGGCGGAATTCTTCAAAAATAAAATTTTGGTGTTCAGAAGAAATACCTATGCCGTTATCTTCGACTTCAATTTTTAAAAGATTGTTTTTCAGCAAAGAAACACGTATCTCAACGAACCCTTCGGCGGTAAATTTTATTGCGTTGCCGACAAGATTGATTAATATTTGCAAAAGTTTTGTGCGGTCTGTAGTTAGATAGAGTTTCTCTTGAGCATTACTGATTATACGAAGTTCGATATCCTTTTCTCTTGCAAGGTTTGAAAACGAAGCATTGAGTTCATCGAGCAGATCATCAAGAATAAAATTCTCAAATTTTATTTCCATCTTACCTGATTCAATTTTGGAGAGATCAAGAATATCATTAATCATATTTAACAGCCGCTTGCCGCTGCGCAATACAACCGAAAGCCGCTCACCATTTTTAGAAGAAATGGATTTATCTTCTAAGACTAATTCAGTTAATCCCAGAATGGCGTTCATTGGGGTGCGCAGCTCGTGCGACATGGTCGCCAGAAACTGAGATTTCAGCTGTGTTAGTTCTTCGGCTCTTTGCTTCTGAATTTCAAGTTCTTTTGCTTTTTGCGAAAGAGCTGTGTGGAGTTCTACTAATCTTTCATTTTGCGATTTTATTTGCTCATTCTGTTTTTGGTAATTATCATTCAATCGTTTTAACTCTGCAACCAAATTTTCCATTTGCACAAAAGCAATTGCGTTTGTTAATCCGATTGCAAGTTGTTCCTTTATCAATTCAAGGTACTCTTTTGCCGCTGCCGATGGGTTATTTACTGAACCGAGCTCGAGGATACCAATAGTTTTTTTATTGAATACTATGGGAAGAAGCAGAAGATACTTCAGATTAATCTGAACTAATCCGGACGAAATGACCGGCGGCTCTTCTTTAAATATAATTTCAACTGTTTCTGATTTCTTGAGCAAAGGTTTGAATAATTCCGATTTTCCTCTTAATACAAATTGCTTTTCATCAACACCATAGGAACTGACTTGAGTGATGTTTTCATCAATAACAGAATAAATTGCACCAACATTGAATTGAGTGATACGGATTATTTTTTTTAGAGAAGCCTCTGCAATATCCTTTAGCGAGGGATTTTGATTGATCATCGTTATGAAGTCCGAATACTCAACCTGAGCATTTTCCTTTCGTTCAAGCTCATCAAGCATTTTATTAAAAGCAACTGCAAGTGAACCGAGCTCGTCTTTGCTTTCAACCAGCATCCGGTTTGAGAAATTTCCGGTTTTTGTAATTTCAGTAGCTTCCGTTAACGAATGAATTTGCCTTCTGATGCTGCCCGTTAATAAGATCGTTAAGATTACCGAAAGGGAAAGTCCTGCAAACCCTAAAATCAGCAGAATGTTTTTTAGGTTTGTTTTAAGATTCTGTGTTTCATTGAGTGTAGTAAAAATAATAGCGCCGATTTTGCTGGTTGTTAAAAAAGGCTCTTTCATTCTATAGACAGTAGCAAGAAAGTAGGAGTTCTCCGTTTCCTGAGTAAAAATATCATAATTATTTTTGAAAGCGAGATTGTTACTTGCCGCAGCAATATTAAAAAAATACTGCTGATTAATAGTTTCGTTAGAATAAGCTGCGATGTTATTGTTAAGATAAATAGCTATTTCAGCCCGGATTTTTCCTGATAATTCATTTAAGAAATTTTGCGAAATAGCCTTACCGTAAAGATATGTCTCCCCTTTTTTGGTTTCATAGATGTTAAAAATAACCAGCGGGTTGAACCTCAAAAAAGTGGAGAGCTTACCACTCCCCCTTGGCGGGATGATTCCTTTGTTGAGTGCAATTGCCTCTTCATTGAAAGAAGAATCGGGGTTTAATTTTGCTACAAAATCAAGATTTTTATAGATGGAAATAGCTTCTTTCGAGAAAGGTTTTAGCTCATACTTATTTAGAAAAAGAGTAAACGCGTCATCAACTTCTTTTGAAACGCCGTGAAGTAAAAAAGCAAAATCGTTTGTTGAAGTAAGGAGCTGTTTGGATTGTTGGGCGGTAAGCACGTTATACATAATGCTGTAAAAGGCGGAACCGGAAGCTACAATGATCACCGCTACAATAACAATATTAATTAATATGATACGGTAATTGATTTTCATTCAATGAAGCAATCAAGAATCTTTTTGCAAAACTTTTCGAATTGTAATAATCAATTCGTCGAAATCATAAGGTTTTGAAATAAAATCTGTCGCTCCCATGCGGGCTGCTTCCATCGCGCTCACAACATCGGCATAGGCGGTTAAAACGATCACTTTAAAAAGAACATTTTTAACTTTGAGTTCTCTTAAAACATCGAATCCATCTTTTTCAGGCATTTTTAAATCGAGCAGCATTAAATCAATAGACTCTTTCTGTATATATGCTAAGGCTGCATCTGCCGATGTAACATAGGTAGTAGAATATCCTATTTCAGATAACTCCTCAGCTAAAACCTTGCAAAGGTTGAGATCGTCATCAACAATTAAGATCGCTTCCATGACTCTCCTACTTTTCTTTTGTTTCTGAATCGAACTGGTAGTATTTCACTTTGTTTTTATAGTTCTCCATTTCTTGTTTAATTACGTTTTCTCCATTCGGAAAAGCGAGGCGTTCTTTTAAAGTGGGGACTAAGTCAACCTTAACAACAATAACCAATTCTTTTTTTGTGACCGTAACATTATCACTTCCTGTCAAATAACGAAGCCCTAAAACCCACCAGGGAAGATCTTTTAAGAAAGGAATTCCGATGCGCTCTGTTTTTTGCTCATTTGAAAATAACCCGCCGATAACCGTTTCCTCACCGTTAAGCATCAGAACTTGAGTTGTGGCTTTTGTTTTTTGAATTTCAGTTGTTAAAGCGGAAGGAAATCCTGTGCTGCGTTCAACTTCTAATTTCAGCAGTACATAATCAATCCCTTGATCATTATAAATTCTTGGGGTTACGGTAATGATTGAACCGGTTGAGAAAAAAACATCTATCACATTTCCGGCAAAATCTTTTTGTTTAATTGAAAAATCGGAACCGACTTGAATCCTTCCTTCATTTTTATCGCGGACGGTAATGTTGGGGCTGGCAATAACTTCACCGAGGTTTTCGCTTTCGATAAATCTGAACAGTGATACTGCTTCTCCGAAAAAACTACCGGCAGAAAACGAATTTGTGCTTGAAATCATCACATCGCTGGAAACTCCTGCCGATGATGCAGCGCCTGATGTATTGGCAGGTCCGGTTGTTGTAATTCCCGTACCAATGTCCAATCCTTTTTTACTAAGAAGAAATTGCCAGTTGATTCCCCGTTGCCTTAATGCTTGAGTATCCATTTCAAAAAAGACTGCGGAGATTTTAACTTCTCGTGTATTGGCGTCTACAAAAACCTCTTCCTCTCCTTTTGCCGATGGATCCGGCTTCCTTTTTATAATGAAAACATCTTCCTTTTTTTCCAGAAGCAAATCTGCATATTGCACAATAATAAGCAATGCTTTTTCATATTGTATATTGGTTATTTCTACCCCGATTGGATCCGCTCTCTGAACAGTAGAAACAATTTTTCTTCCGGATTTAAGTTCACTTACCTTGCTGAGTAATTCGATAGCGCTAGAAAAAGGAAGATTTGTAGAAAGGGTAACAAGTTCATCGGGAGAGGTGTATCCTCTCAAATCCCGCTCGAAAGGATCTTGCGCAAAAGTAAATTGACTTAGTGCAAAGGCAAAAATAAAAATTAATGTTTTCATAGAAATCTCTGGTTTCATTTTTTTAAAGATCTATCTAAACTTAAAACTACGGTCTCAACAACGCCCCCTTTGTTGAGAACAAAAGTAACTTTTTTCCATTTATAATCAATGGTGGTTAAGTAACCAAGATAAACTTCATCCCCCTCGATAAGTAAGAATGAATTTCCACGAACGTCGGCAAGAAAAGCGCCATCCGGAACCAAGGCAAGCAATTTGGCTCCTTGAACATCAAGCAAACTTCGAATGTTCGGTGGTATTTCTGTCCGGATAAGGGGATAAAAAATATCATATACTCTGGGCGCTCTCAAATTATTTTCGGAATATGTTGAGGTAGCGTATCTATCATTAGCAGAAAAATAAACAGCGACATTCATAGTATAATTGATTAAAAATTCCGGTTCTTCATTTTCGGGAGCAAGAATGTAATTGCTTAAATTTAGTTTAGTTATTTTTTTAAGTTCTTTACTTTCTTCAATTCCATAAATCAATTGATACAGGTCGTTATAACTTCCATACCCGCTTACACGGAAATCGAAAAAAAGAAATTCTTTATCTGTTTTCTGCCCCACGTATTCGATATTAAATTTTGCCTTTTCAGATAACCGTGTGCTGAGTTGATTAAGAAAATCATAAAATTTTAAAGACGAGAGGTCTTTTGGAATATTAAATTTTCTTGCTGAAAGAATAGAGTCCAGCTTCAATGCTTTTCTCATTTTTTCTTTTAACTGTTTGTTCAGTTCATTAGGGTCATAGCTAAGCGCTTTGAGAGAGGTCAACTCCGCAGTTTTAGTTTTCAAGGACGGTTTTTGAAAGACATAGATATACCCTAAGCCCAAAGCCACAAGGAGAATAAGAACTCCTAAAAGAGCAAGAGTGTTTTTTGTTTTTCTATTCATGCAGCGCTCTCAACAGTTCTGCTTTTTTTATGGTTAGAACAAAACGAAATGCATCTTTCTCACGGATTGGCTCATAAGTAATATTTTGTAATATAGAGGTCTGTAGCCCGGTGGCAAATTCAGTGAGTACTTTTCTGTTGATAGAATGCCCATCTATTGTAACAACTGCGCTATCCGGAAGAATGATGTTTCGCACCCAAAAAGATTTTTTCTTCCCGACAAAGTCAGAGAGATTAAAAAGAAGTTTGTTCCAAATTCCCGTACCGCTCGCCGCTGAATCAAGGATGGCTTGTGTCTGATCAAAGTTATTGATCCGTGCAGTTAAATTCTCTATCTCCATCAAGGTGGAAAGGTTTTGCCGTTTTAGAATGGTTTGAAACTGAATTTCGCTTGCTACTTTATTTATTTCGATTTGTTCGTTCAAAATATTTGTTGTGATGAAAAACGCCGCAAAGAAAAGCAGGGGTAAAACAAGGTAGCCATGCCATCCAAACTGAAAGACCTTTTGGTCTTCTTTAATATATGCCGGTAAAAGATTAATCCCTTTAGTTTCTTTTGAAAGTTCATCCAGAAATTCAATTGCCGCGGCAAAAGGAACCGTGAAGGAGGATATTTTTGTGCGGGCATCTTCGTTTAGCGCAGAAACATCAACGTTATCAAAATCAAGTTTGCTAACATTTGCTTCGGGAAAAGTACCATAAAACGAGAGAATCAAATTTTCGGAATCATCTTCGCCACAAACTACAATGTTGTCTAAGTTCGGGATTCCGCCGTTTTCCATTTCAAGCAAGATCTTAGAAAAATAAACATCATACGTATGAAGGTTAGCCGTCCCTAAGTCAAGTGTAGCGCCGATGTGTTTTAATTTTCTCCCTTGTAAAAAAATCAGTTTGCTGTATTCTTTACCGATGTAAACAATGAGAGAATAATCGTCTGGAAAAAATTTTTTCTTTTTGGCAACATAATAAGCAAGCGAAAGTTCTGCCGATTTTACCGAAGTTAACCTGTAAACCCTTTTTCCGTTATACTTCGCCAGCCCACTGATCATCTTAAAGCAAGGGACATCCTGAGCTAAAAATGATGCAAGGGAATTTCCATCAGCTAAACTTGTTAAACCCACATTACTTCGGTCAAAGGGGCGGTCGGATTGTATTACCGTACTTTTTAAAGTATCGGTTTTCGTCTGCGCCCCGGTAATTCTTTTAGGTATTGTTTGATAAAAAATGGAGGGTTCTGTTAGTACTGGAATAAATTCGCATTTATGTAATTTAATCCCGCGCATTTCTGCGTTTACTAAACTTTCAAAGACTCCGCCGGTAGTAAACCCCTGCATATTTAAATTTGCCCCGCCCCCAGCATCAATTTGGATCCCGGATTCTTCTGCAATCATTTGAACAGATTCAGCGCCAATTTCGCTAGCGGACTGCTGTGACCCCAATACATCTACTGAAGCGGCGCGGAGAATTTTTACTTGATCATTCTCCTTCGTTACCACAATAATTTTTGAGTCGGAGCCTTCACAATATAAGCATACAAGCGGTTTCAATGATTTATAATTTATTATTGATTATTGTTGATTTTTTTGTTTTGATGAATATGACTTTTAAAGTAAACAAAAAGTTATTTATTATTGAGTTCACTCTAAAAACCCAAACATGAATTTTTTAACTTTGTTTTTACGCCTGCTGCAAAACACTTTTTCATTAAAACACCTTTTTAGTGAAGACCGATAAAAAATAAATATTCAATTAAACGGTTTATGCCGAAAGAATTTGCTGCATCCTGGTTTTGTTATTAGCAAATGCCATTGCTGAATCTAAACTAATTTTCTTCATCAAATATAACCGCTTTAAATCTTGTTCCAAAGTGTTCATTCCGAATTGTCCACCTTGATTGATCATCATATAAATTTCACTCGTGTTATTGTTTTTAATTGCCGCTCTAACATTGGCGTTAACAATTAAAACTTCTTTAGCAAGAATCAGTTTCCCATTAACGGTGGTTACAAGCTTTTGCGAAATAATAGAAGTTAATACATCCGCCAACCGGTTGCGTACACGTTCTTGTTCGGATGAATGAACTTCTGCTACAATTCGATCAATAGATTCAACTGCCGAAGAAGTATGCAGCGTTGAAAAAACTTTATGACCGGTATCGGCAACTTCAAGAGCAGCCATAATAGTATCAGGATCTCTCATTTCACCAATGACGATAATGTCAGGGTCCTGCCTCAAGGCTTGAGTAACGCCTTCTTTAAAACTTAAAACATCTTTTCCAACTTCGCGATGCTTAACGATTGATTTGTTCGATTTATGTACATACTCGATCGGGGAAGAGATGATAATAATATGGGTAGCATCGAGTTTGTTGTGATAATCAATAATTGCATCAAGTGTTGCAGATTTACCCGACCCGGTAATTCCGGTTACAAGCGTTAAACCATATTTAAAATATTGATGGCTTAATACTTTTATTAAAGAAGGATGAAAATCATAAGACTCAAAAGTGCGGGCTTGAGAAGCAATTGCGCGCATATTCAAAGCAACATGATCTAAATCGAAATAACAGGTGGCTCTAAATCTTACATTTTCCATTTTGCGTTCATAAACAAAAGTATAACTAAAATCTATACTTTTGGTAACCATTAAATAACGCCGTTGATTTTCATTCAGCATACTTAAGATCAAGAGCGCCGACTCATCTAACGTAAATTTTGGAAGATCAATAACTCTTTCTTTCTTCCCAAAAATTCTCATCCAGGTATAGCCATCGCTCCCGGTGCCGCCAAACTCAATGTCGGAAGCTTCACGCTCTATCATTAATGTTAACACTTTAACAATGAATTTCTGCATTAAAATTCTCTCATCGTTTGTAAACTGAGAAAATTTTTCCACGAAATAACTTACGCGGTCTTGTCCGCTAAGCATTGCAGGCACGTTGATGAGAAATTTTGATAAAATCTTTTTTATATCATCAATCATAACTTATTCTTCCATTGTCCCGGAAATAACTTCTTCAAAAGAAGTGAGCCCTTGTTTCACCTTGTCTATACCGCATTCGCGCAAATTAAGTGTCCCGTCTTTCTTCGCCTGGGCGCGGATTTTTTCTTCATCAACCGATTCCCCAGATCGGAGAATAATTTGTTTCAATTCCTTCGTAAAGTAAAGAGCTTCATGGATGGCGACTCTTCCTTTGTATCCGGTGCCAGAACATTTTTCGCATCCTTTAGCTTCATAGATAGTATAATTCTTCCACTCGTTCAAATCAAGCCCGATAGATTTCATTAAAACTTCATCAAGATTTACTATTTTTTGTTTGCAGTTTGTGCAAAGCCTCCGGATCAAGCGTTGAGCAACAATTATATTGATGGCGTAGGCAATTAAGAAAGGTTCAATCCCCATTTTGTACAAACGGGCAACCGCGCTCGGCGCATCATTAGTATGCAGTGTTGAAAAAGTTAAGTGCCCTGTATTTGCAAGCTTGATGGCAACTTCGGCAGTTTCTTTATCGCGCATTTCACCAACAAGCACAATATCGGGATCGTGGCGCAGGATAGAACGTATTGCCTGCTCAAAATTCATTTTTACGCCAATCTTCAATTGACGGGCTCCCGAAATAACATATTCAACCGGGTCTTCAACGGTTAGCACATTAACCGTTGGGTCAATCACTTGGTACAAAGCAGCAACTAGAGTGGTTGATTTTCCGCTTCCGGTAGGTCCGGTAAGAATAACCATCCCCTGCGGCTGGCGGATCGCTTTTTCAAAAGCATCGTTTGCGTAGCCGGTAAGTCCCAGCAGTTTTAAATCCTTCACAACTTTTCTATCATCAAGAATTCTTATAACGACGCTTTCAAATTTATTTTTAAGTTCCGTTCCAACCATCGGCAAAATAGAAACTCTAAAACGAATAATCTGTCCATCAATCTCACGCTGAATAAAACCGTCTTGCGCTTTTTCTCTTTCAAACCTATCCATCCCCCGCGATCGGTCTTTTACTACAGCGAGTACTGCTTCGGGAGAAGTATTCTCTTGCGTGTGCCAAACTTGTAAATTTCCGTCAATCCGGAACATGATAGATGTCGTTTTAGCGTCTGTAGGAACAATGTGGATATCGCTGACCCCCTTACGAGTTCCCTCAACTAAAGCAGCTTCAATTAAATTGATTAACGCGCTTTTATTTATTTCAGCTTCAATCTCAGCTTCGTCTTCCGATTGTTCTTTCTGTTCATCCATTTCGAAATCGGAGGGCATATCTTCAAGGTTTTTTAAGAATTCATTTTCCGGGGGGAAGAGCTTTTCCACAAGCTTATCAAAGTCGCGTTCTCTAATAAACATCACTTCATATTTTTTTGCGTTAAGCCCGAAAGCAATTTTGGGGATATTTCTTTCCGTGGGATCAATGGATGCAAGGAGCAATTTATCCTTCTGGCGTTCGTCATACATAAAGGGAATTACTTTAACTTGAAGCATAAGCTGCTTCATTGTTTCGCCGGCGGCGAGCATCGTCTGCTTAATAAATTCAAATCGCTGTGGGGTAAGCACATCCGGTGTAGCTTCAACCTCTCTAAATGCATAAAGGTTAGCTACTTCTTTAAAAATTACATCGTGATCATATTTGAATTCTTGAACAAGTATCTGGGCTAAATTCTTTTTTATCTTGCTTGTATCGTTAGCTTTCATGGTAAGAGCTTGTTCAAGAACTGTTGTGTCAATAATCCCTTTTTTAAAGAGAATATAGCCGACTTTATCCGTGAGTTCTAAATTAGCGTCCATAAAGCTACATTCCAGGCATTTTGGGTTTAACTGTTGCTGTTTCGGCTGAAACTAAAGTCAACATAATCATCACTATCATAATTACCATTGAGATGATAACTTGAATTAATTCGATGATGTTTTTTAATTTATAGACTGTTTCGCTTTCATAGTAGTTTGCCAGCTGAAGCGCTGTATTCTTAATTGTCCCGGTCTCTTCGCCGGAGTGAAATCTAGAAAGGGCTGTGTCAGTAAAAACTCCGGTTTGTGTAAATGCATCGGTTATCCCTACGCCTTTTTTTATCATCAGTGGGATAGCGACGCTTTTAATTTTATTTTCGAAATAGGTGTTCCCGCTTGCTTCAGCAGCTATTCTTATTGGTTCGATGCTTTCTGCCGAACCGCTGTAAAGCGTATAAAATACACGGCAGAAAACTTCAATAATCGTTTTATGAATTAAATTGCCGACTACTGGAATTTTTAACAACATCCCGTCAAGAAACATTTTTCCCGGTTTTGTCTTGATATAATAGAGAAACGAAAGAAGGGGAATAAAAAATATTGCTAAAATTACCAATATGTTCGCTTTTAAAAAATTACTAAAATCAAGTGTGAAAGCAGTCATCGGGGGTAACGTAATTCCAAATCTTAAAAATAAATTTGCGGTTTCAGGGAAAATGTAGCCCACGTAATAGAGCACCGCCAAGAGTAAAACAAAGACAGTTACAAAAGGACTAATCAAAGCGCTCTTTAAACTCTTCTTAAATTCTTGTTGACGTTCAAGAAATTTTGCCGTCGCTTTATATATTTCCGTCATATTACCGCTCTTAGAAGCGAGACCAAGCATATAAGAGGTAAACTTCCCGAAGACGGACTGATACCGCATAAAAACTGCTTGACTGTCGGTTCCTTTTTTTAATTCGGCATTGATATCTTTTAAGGCTTCCCGGAGGGTTTTGTTTTGTGTGTCATTTATAAGCAGAGTAAGAATTTCTCCATACGGAAGTTTTTGATCGAGAAGTTCCGCGCTGATCTTTACAAAATTTACAATGTCTAACGTAGGCGGTTTGGGGTTAAAATCTAAGAGGACTTTATTTACCGAAATAACTTCGTAATTAAGTCTGGTTAAGGCATCAACCACCTCATCTTTATTGAACGCTTTTTGAGAGCCTTTAATAGGTTTATCATTTCCCTTTTTTGCTTTATAAAGGAAGGTAGTCTTTTTTTCAATAGACTGTATTTTTAGTTGGTTCTTCTCGGCAAGATTTTTAATTTTTTGCTTTACTTCCCTAACCGAATCGGCAGTAATTGCACCGGTTATAGGTTTTCCAGCGCTGTTGATTGCCGCAAATCTATATTCTACCATAAAAGTTTTTGCCAGTTAATATTAAAAGCATTATTTATCTGAAATATACCAAATAAAAATTACATTAATAAAATCTTTTTTAATATCGTAGTTTGATTTTTTACTCAAGCACTGAAGTAGTTGATTGAACCGTAGTTGGTGTTACGATGGTAGTTACGTGATATGCTCTGCCTTCCGGGTCTTGCTCAATTCCCACTCCAAGGTTAGTAATTGTACTTGCCGTAATGTTTGAAACCGAATAAGTTCCGTTCCCATTTTCCGCTAATTCTGTCGGGAGAGTATATCCAACAAAGGATCCGCCTCCGCCGCTTAACATTCTTGGGAGTTGCTAGTAGTGTTGAGCATTAGCGGCTAAATTTAGGGTATCAATGTAAAGAGCGTCTCTATTTGCTTCAAGCGAATTAACATCAAATAATTTTGCAACAAGAACAATAGACAACCCAACTATTATCACCCCAACAAGAACAAGTAATAATTGTTGCTGTCCCATAAATTCACATACTTAAATAAAAAAAGGATTGATCACTCAATCCTTTTAAGAGAAAATAAAAAAATTAATGCAGCGTTGGTACCGCCGTAGTAATTGCACTTGGCGTAACTGTAGTAACTCCCCAATATGCTTTTCCGGCTGAATTTTTTACAACGCCTTTTCCGGTAATAACTACACTTTGCGCAGCAACTACTGCTGTGTAAGCACCGTTTGCCGTTGAAGCAAGGTTGGTCGGAATAGTAAATCCGGTAAAGGTGTTGTTTCCGCCACCTAACGATGTTGGTTTTTTGTAGAATTGTTGTGCAAGTGCTGCAAGATTCATATTATCCGCAATAACTGCATCTCTGTTTGCTTCCAGAGAACTTGCACTGAAAAGGTTAATACCGACGACAATTGCGATTCCGACGATAATAACTCCAAGAACGATGAGCAATAACTGTTGCTGTCCCATCTTTAGTAACTCCTTTATTAGTGGTTATAAAACTTAACAATATTTTTTATGAAAAAAAATGTCAGAGAAATAA
>Ga0210041_1001395_pt1 | contig 23086 bp, 22 predicted proteins | sample CryGeymeta201503_FD_183973 | JGI IMG/M metagenome (GOLD analysis project Ga0210041, IMG submission 183973) | Groundwater microbial communities from Crystal Geyser aquifers in Utah, USA - Crystal Geyser metaG 2015-03 (SPAdes) (version 2) | ecosystem: Environmental > Aquatic > Deep subsurface >... | reverse complement strand
AAAATTCTTCTATTTTTTATTTCATCATTTAGTAAACCGGTTTTTGAGAATAATCTGAAAATTATTCTCCAAAGCATAACCAAAACCAGAAAAACAAAATAAGCTATTAAAACAACTGCTCTTGAATAAGCAAATTGTTTTAAGAAAAAGGTTAGGGATGTAAGAATTAAAAATCCTATAAGTATGCTTACAATATTTTTAAATATAGAAAGCTTATTCTTTTGATAGACACCTGAAATTGTTGAAACAAAGAATTGAATTATTACCGGAATAGAATAAATCAATATCAAATTTTCATGTGGAAAACCGTTCCAGTTTTTATATCCTATATAATATTTTTCAGCGGAATAAAGTGATATGTCAAAAGAAATTACATCTAAAATAATAGCAACAATTATAAGTTTATATTTACCCAAAAAAGAAATAAATCCTCTAAATAAGATTGCAAATTGTAAAATAAATTCAACTAAAAAAGTAGAGGAGAAATGTTTCTTAACAAATAAGTGCATAGCTTTATAGAATATTTTTGTCTCGTCAAGAGTACTTCTTTTTGTGCTTTCACCTTTATAGTGAATAATTTTTGTTTTATGAACATAAAATATTTTATATCCGGCTTTTTGAATTCTGTAACAAAAATCAAGGTCTTCACCGTACATAAAATATTCTTCATCAAGTCCGCTTACTTTTTCATACACTTGCCTAGTAAACATCATAAACGAACCTGATACAGCATCAACTTCGTAAGATTTATTTTCATCAAGATATGTAAGATTATATTTAGCAAATAATTTTGAATTGGGAAACAATGAACTTAAGCCTGTTACTTTGCAAAAAGATGTCCAGGGTCCGGGAAAACTTCTTCTACAAGCTAGTTGTAAAGAGCCATCCGGGTTAAGAATTTTACAGCCGGCCAAGCCGGCATTTGTATTGTTCTTAAAAAATTTTATCATTTCAAAAAAAGTATCTTCACTAACAATTGTATCAGGATTTATAAGCAGTAAATATTTACCTTTTGAAATTTTTAAGCCTTGGTTATTCGCTTTACTAAATCCCAAATTTTCTTTATTTGCAATTAGAGAAACATTTTGAAAATTATTTTTAAGTAGTTCAACACTGTCATCGGTTGAATTATTATCAACAATAATAATTTCGTGGGAAATATTTTTTAGAGCTTTGTTTAAGGAAAGAAGAAGATTTTGCAGAAAATCTTTTACATTATAATTTACTATTATAACTGAAATCTCTATTGAAGAATTCATCAGAGACGCCCGAAAATACTTCGGAGCCTTAATTTCCAAACCATAAAAATTGCTTCACGGACAATTTTTTTGGACATTTTAGAATGCCCCTCTGTTCTGTCAATAAATGTTATTGGAATCTCACATATTTTAAACCCTTTTTTCCAAGCTTTGAATGTCATTTCAATTTGAAATGCATAACCGTTAGATTTAACTTTATCCAAATTAATAGCTTGTAGGATTTCATTTCTGAAACATTTAAATCCGCCAGTAGCATCACAAACTTTCAATCCGGTTATATAACGCGTATAGCCGTTAGCAAAATAACTTAACAACAATCTTTTTATTGGCCAGTTAATAACATTAACACCTTTTTTATAACGGCTGCCTAAAACAAGGTCACATTTTTTTATGGTTTTTAAAAAGTTTTTAATTTCTTTTGGATCATGAGAAAAATCTGCATCCATTTCAAAAATAAAATCGTATTGATTTTTTAATGCAAATTTAAATCCTTCAATATATGCTGTACCAAGACCCATTTTAGCTTTACGGGTAATAAGTTTAACTCTAGATGAAGATTCCATTAATTCTAATACAAACTTGCTGGTTCCATCAGGCGAGTTATCATCAACAATCAATACATCTAAATCAAATTTTTCATACCTCGTTAAAATATCAGGTACCAGCTTTTGAACATTAGTTAGTTCGTTATAGGTTGGTATTATGACTAATGATTTTTCAGGCATTTTATAAATTCAATGTTATCAATTATAAATTAAAAGAAAAATACTGATTAAATCTAATTTTTATTTAATTGAAATGTTTTTGCCCCAACAACACTACAAATATAGTTCTAAATAATATTTTCAAGTCCATTCTCAGTGACATATTTTCAATATAAAATAAATCATATTTTAATTTTACTTTTACATCGTCAATGCTTTCATCATATTTATGTTTAACCTGTGCCCATCCTGTAATTCCCGGTCTAATCTTCAGCCTTCTTTTGTAATAAGGAATTTCTTCAGCAAGTTTTTCAACAAAAAAAGGTCTTTCGGGTCTTGGGCCAACCATACTCATTTCACCTTTTAAAACATTTATCATTTGCGGAATTTCGTCTATTCTTAACAATCTAATTAATTTACCAACCTTTGTTATTCGTGGATCATTTTTTTTTGACCATACGGGTCCGCTTTGTTTTTCAGCATCATCAAACATTGATCTGAACTTGAATATCTTAAATATTTTATTATCAATGCCACATCTTGATTGTCGAAAAAATACAGGTCCCTTGCTGTCTAATTTAATTGCAATTCCGGAGATCAAACATATGGGAAGAGAAACGGTTAAAGTAATTATCGAAACAAAAATATCCATCAATCTTTTTACTTTCTTTTCCCATTCGGGCATTATTTCAGGCATCAGATCAATTAAAGGTATGCCGTAAAGCTGTGATGTTCTAGCCTGTCCGGATAATATTTCATACAGATCAGGAACAATTTTTAATCCAACTTTTGAAGATGAACATTTACCTAAAATATCAATTAATATGTTATCGTCCTTTCTATCAAGAGCAATAATAATTTCTTCAATTGAATGGTCATCAATGTATTTTAGTAATGAGTCTGTGTTACCAATAACCTTTACTCCATTATATTCGTTACCAATATTTTTATCTTCAACTGCAACAAAACCGATTATATCAAAACCCAAAGCTTTGTGCGCAACTATTTGGTCCATTACTTCTTTGGCTTTGTCATTAAAACCTATAATTATCGAATTTTTTCTTCCGATTCCGTTTATCAGAAGTCTTCTTTGAATAAATCTTACTATTAATCTGCCTGAACCAACAAAAGTAAGAAACATTCCCCAGTAAATAATTATCAAAATTCTTGAACCTGAGCTAACTCCATGCAGAGAATCATCTATATAAATTGCAAAGAAGAGTATAAAATTTCCTATAAAGGAAGATTTAAAGAGTGTAGATAATTCATCAAAACGGGATGCTGCAAACCAGGTTTTATACATACCTACAAAAAGAAAAATAAAAAACCAATAAAGATAAAGTATATAGGATGTTATCAGAAACTCAGGACGAATTGTAAACAAAAACAAACCGGATTCCACTCTGAAAACAAAATATAAATATCCCACTATATAGATTGTTAAGAAATCTACACTAAGTATAAGCAATTTTTCGAGTTTTTTATTCATTTAAATTTAACTTAATCATAACAGCAACAATTAACTGTAGAAAATTATATTCTGATTTTACAATTGTACTTTTTATATAAATAAAAAATACCTTTTAAGTGTTTAAATGAAATAATTGAAAAGAATTTTTTCTTTGTAATTCTTTGTTCAAAATGTATAATAGATGTATCCGGATAATAATATACTTTTGAGCCTGATTTCCAAACTCTTAAGCAAAAATCAATATCTTCAGGACCATAAAAAATATTCTTATCATAAAAACCAATTATTTTTATAATATCTGCTCTTATAAATTGACAAGCGCCAATTAAATAATCAACAGTTTTTACTGATTTATGATCCCAATACTGCATAGTATGATTTTTTAAAGTTTTTGAATTAGCAATGAAAGGAATATACTCTAATCTCCTAAACAAAAATGCCAGAATTGTTGGATATCTTTTACAAGAATATTGTAATTCACCACTCATATCTACTAATTTACTTCCAACAACACCGCAATCATGAGTAATTTCCATAAATTGAAAGAGCTTCAATACTGAATTTTCTTTTATCTCCATATCGGCATCAAGTATTAAAATATATTTCCCTTTTGCTATTTCAAGACCTTGATTTCTTGCAGGTGCAACCCCCATGTTATTTTTATTCTTAACTAAAATAATTTTTTGGAATTTTTTTACGATCATTTCAGAAGTACCGTCGCAGGAATTATTATCAATAACAATTACTTCAAATTTAATATCAGTTGTATATTTATATAACGAGTTTAAACATGTTTCAAGCATATCCCGCATTTTCCAGGAAATTATAACAATTGAAACATCTATCGAAATATTATTCATTGTATCAGTTTGTTTTTTAAAATCGGATTATCGTTAGTAATTTTTTTAATCTTAACAGTATATAATAGTCCATCAATTAATCCTTTCCAAAGATTAGAAAAAGATTTTTTAAAATTTTTATAACCGAGTTCTCTTGTTGATATTTTTATTCCTAATAAAATAGATTTTGATAATGTATTAAGTATGCTAAAAAATATTACATAAATATTAATCAAGAAATTTTTAGTTGAATAATACAATAATCTGTTTCTCGTAAAATAATAATAATAGAGTGGAGAATATTCTGACCAAGTTTTTCCTGCTCCGGATTTATGATATACTACACTTTCGGGTATATATTTTATTTTAAACTTACTTGATATTCTTTCTGAAAATTCAACATCTTCGAAGTACATAAAATATTTTTCGCTCAACAGTCCTTTTTCTACAAAAACAACTTTCTTAACAAGTAAACATGCTCCTTCAGCCAAAGTAATATCTCTTTTTTTATTTCCATATTTTTTTTCATCTCTGTTTCTGTACATGCTTACACCTCCACATCTGAATAACTTTATTTCACCACCGGCACAATATATTTTTTCTTTATCGTTTAAATAGAGAACTTTTGGTGAAACTATGCCAACAGCCTTTTCATTAGTCAAAGCTTTAACAAGCGGTAATAAAAAATCAGCCGGATATATCATATCATTATTACTAAGCAAAATTAGATCGGCATTATTTTCTAATGCATATTTAATACCTAAATTCATTCCACCAGCATAACCTTTATTGTATTTATTTTGAAGTAAGAATAATGAAGGAAATTGTTTCTTTATCTGTTCTACACTTGAATCAGTAGAAGCATTGTCTGCAATTACGATATTTAAAGTAGGATAATCTACTTTTAATAATGAATTTAAACATAAAATTGTTTCATTCGGATTATTATAATTTAAAACTATTATGTAAACATTTGGGATTTTCATTAAGGATAAATATTATGAAGTAGTTTAAAGTTTATTTATTATTAAAAATTTCAATACAATAATTTACTATTTTTTTAGTATAACTTTTTCCGTCAAAATTATCTTTTGCTTTTTTATATCCATTTAGACCCAGATTTGATAAAAGTGATTCATCATTTAGCAATTTCTTTATTTTGTTTGCAAGTTCTTTAGGGTTGTTTTTAGGTACTAATATTCCATCAGATCCATTTTCAATTAATTTTATTGAATGAGAAACATCAGTTGCAATTACAGCTTTTTTTAGCGCCCATGCTTCTATTATCGGCCTGTTAAAATGAGACTCTATCGAACAGGAAACAATTATATCAGAAATGCTCAACAGATCTTTAATGTTTTCAATTTCCCCTAATACATTTATAAATGGTTTTACTTTGGGACGATCGATAAACTCATTACACATTTTAAAATAAGGATAAACATCCTGAGAGACAGTATTATCAAATATTTTACCGGCTAAAATAAATTTAACATTAGGATAATCTTCAGATAATAATTCTATTGCAGAAATAAAATCGATCGAACCTTTTATTTCTTTGATCCCACCCAAAAAGGTAATAATCTTGGATGAATCTTTTGTCCCAAAAGATTTTTTAATTTTTTCTAAATTATCCGAAAGGTGAAAGTCTTCTTCAAATAAAAATTCAGGAACTATTTCAATTTTTACTTTTTCATTTTTAATTGAGTTAAGTTGCTCTGCTTCCAATTTTGTAATAGCAAAAATGTTTTGCGGAATATTTTTTAACGCTTTCTTTAATAGCATTATTCTAATATTAAATTTCTGATCAATAAATAAACTTCTGATATGAACAAACACAAGTAGAGATCTTAATTTTGCATATAAAGCAAATTGAATTGTAACATATTCATTCAAATAGATCAAATCAGGTTTATATTTATTAATTATTTTTACTGATAAAATAATCCCGTTAAAAAAACGAATAAGATCTTTGAACAAATTCTTAGACCATTTTTTACTTAAAAAACTTCCTTTATCTGAAAAATGCAAGGATAATGTAATTGATTTAAAAGGAGAAGAACTATATTGTATAATTTCAGCCCCGGAATTAGATAAATATTTTAAACCTTTACTATCATTTTTGGTCAGTACTAATACTTTAAATCCGGTATTACAAAATTCTTTAATCAAATAACTCATACTGATAGTTGAACCAGAAAGCCCGATATCATGGTCCACAAAAAGTATTTTCTTTTTAATGTTACTTTTCACTTTTGTGTATTGATTTTTGAATCTTTCGTAATTCAGCAATTAATTTAAATGAGCCAAAATATCTTTTAAATAAAAACTTTTTCATTTGTAAAGTTATTTTTGGAGCGTGTCTTTTCATAACTTTATAAATCTCTACAGCTTGTTTTCTTCTTTTAGATTTTGTTTTAGTCTCATCATAATATCTGTAATAACTCAGATTTTTATTAATATAACCCGGTTTTTTATGTTTAGTAAATTTTAAAAACAGATCGTAATCCATAACCAAGTCAAGAGATTCATCCAACCCTCCATTATCTTCAAAAATATTTTTTCTCCAAAAAAAACTTGGTTGTCTAATTAGATCAGGATTAGAAAGCAGGTTTTCAAATGTTATTTCTTCTCCATTTATCTGTAGTATATTATTATTCATTTTACCAACATATGTTATGTCTCCGTAAAGAAAGTCACAATCTTTATGATCTTCAAAATATTTAGTAACTAAAGAAAAAATATTTTGCTCAAAGTAATCATCTGAATTTAACCAGGCGAAAATTTGACCTGTTGACTTAGCAAATCCTTTGTTGATAGCATTGCCCTGCCCTTTATCTTTTTCAGATGACCAAATTAAGTGTTTATATTTTTTTAGAACCTCTATCGTATCATCTGTTGAACCGCCGTCAACAATAATATGCTCAAAATTTTTATAGTCTTGATTTAATACGGATTCAATTGTTTGTTCAATAAATTGACATTGGTTATAGGAAGGAGTAATAATAGATAGTTTTAAATTTTCTTTCATTATTATTGTACAATATTCATATTTGTTTGAGTATCTGATGTTATTATTTTGTAATTGGCGATTGATAAGCCCAATACCATTCCCCACAACATACCGCATTGACCCCATAACCAAGCATCAGTTAAAAACATTGAGTAAAAGATATAAATTTGAACAGATAAGATTAAAAGAGAATAAAATTTCTGATTTTCGGTTACAGCTTTTTTTACAGACTTAAATCCAATTTTTAAAGATGAAAATAGAAATATTAAAAATCCTAATAACCCTAAAATACCAGTTTCAGTTAAGCAAGCTAAAAATGTAATATGGGGACTATTCCCCTCTACATAAGTTTTAAAAAGATCTTTTGGAATAGTATAATAAAGCGAAGATTCAAAAGGAAATGAATATGTTCCAATACCAATAATCGGATGTGCTTTAAATGCATTCCAAGCCGTATCCCAAATTAAAAATCTCGTTATCAATGAACTTTTTTGTATATCAGTTTCACTTTTAACGGATAGAATACTGCTTTTGTTTACCTGTTCTATTCTTTGAAATACATCAGGGGTATAATAATTCAATATTATAAATAAGATTGTACTTACAATAATTACGGTAGTAAAAATTCCAACTAATTTTTTCCCGGATATATCAAAAATATTTTTTTTGAAAATTAAATAAATAAAAATTGTTATACTTGTTAAAGCAAGTGAAAGAAATGTATTTCTTGTTTGCGTAAAAATTAAACCAGCTAAAACTATTAATATTCCAATAACAAATAAATAAGAATATTTACCTTTTCTTACTAACAAATAGATTAATAATGTAATAATTGAAATTGCACTGAAGTCAACAAAAACAATTCCAGAAAATCCAAAAACTCTGCCTCCAACTGTTAATCCATAGAAAATAATTACTAAAGCATCGAAAATACAAAGTGAAATAAAAGTACTAATAACATTCTTAATTTTTTTATAATCATTATTTGTGTAGCCAAAGATCAATAAAAGCAGAATAACTGCATGAAGATTTAGCAGCATGTAAAAACTAAGCAGAATATCAGACGAATTGATAAATGAAGGAATAATAGAAAAATAATAAATAATAAAAGGAAGTGTTAAAGGAGTATTAAAAAAATCTTTTTGAATGTTATAATGAGTTATCAGAAAAGAAAGGAAAAATGTTAAGGCAATAAAAACAGCTAAATATAATCCAAAGAAATAATAATAAGTAAATAATGAAACTATAAAAAAGAACTTAAATGCATCGAAGCTAAAAAATATGACACTGATTAAAGGCAATCCTATAATAATTACCACACTTTTAGTACTTAGACTAAAATAATTTAGAAGTAATATTAAAGGGAAAATAAGAATAAGACTGAAAAAGAAAATTTTATAACTAAATCTCCTCTGATCACTAAATTTATTTAATACTAACTGCACAATTATTTAAACAATTTCTTATTATTAAATAATCTAAGTTCATCTTTAATCATATTCATTTTTGGATTAGTAGAGCTTTTAAATATTTCTTTGATTATCAGAACAAAAAAGATGAGCAATAATAAAATAAAAGTAATTATCAGACTAAATAAAACCCTTGGAGGATATGATTTTTTTTCTGACGGAACTCCGTAGTCTATTACCTGAAGTATTGGAATTCCTTTTTGTTCTTCAAATTTTGCCTGCTCATAAAGTGGGATAATAAACTCCAGCATACTTTCATAAATTTTTACATCCCGATAAAGCCTTAAATAAATTATTGCTTTATTCGGCAAAGAATTTAATGGTAACAATAAAGTAGTATTATCATTGTTCAATTTAAGATCATTAATTTTTTTAGAGTATTCTTCTACAGAAATTTTTTGTGAATTTAACTGAGGTGAATTTTTGCCATACATTCTTTCAATAACTTTTAATTCAATTTGTTTTTGAGCAAGATTAGCGTCTAATTTTGCATATTCCTCAATTGTAGCTTTTATTTGATCCTCAGCTAAAAAAACACCACTCTTTTTTTGATAATCTTTTAATGAATCTTCTGCAATTCGTAGATTTTCTTTAATCTCATTATATCTGCTTTCTAAAAAAATTCTGTTGTCTTTAGATTTTCTAACATTCAAGTCAACATAAGTTGTGTTAAGTTTATCAACAATAAAATTGACCATTTCACTTGATTTTATTGGAGTAATTGCTCGCACAGTTATAGTAAAAGCATCTTCTTTTGTAACCTCAGTTGTTATATTATTACTTAATTCTTTCTCGGCTTTTTCCACGCTTTTCAAATCATAATCTTCACATAAATTAAATTTATTGATAATTTCATCCAGGTTCGTTCTACTGTAAATAATAGTTTTAAATCTATCCATACTAGAAGATTCCCCAAAGTTACCTAATCCAATAGGCAGGTTACCAAAGTTTTTCAATAAGGAACTAAAACCACCCAGTTGTTCTTGTTTTGTAGGAATCAAAAGAGCTGTTGAATCATATTGAGGTTTAATAAAAAAATAGATGCATAAATAGGAAATAATAAATATTATAACTGCCATAAATGAAAGGAATTTCTTCCATTTAAGGATAATTAAGAAATAGTCTATAATATCTAAACCTCTTTTTCCTTCGCTCATTTCATTCCCTTATTTTAAAATCACAATAATTAATAGAAAAATACAAATATATTTTTAATCAAGCTAAGACATTTTAATTTAATTTTAACAATCAATAATAAACCAATCATCATAAAATAATTTATTTTTTTTCAATTAGGGAATTATTTTAAGAACAATTGTGTTTTTGTAATAAGGAACAAAAAATAAATCATTTAGTCTACTATTTTACATAAAAATATAAATAATATATATAAAATTACTCACAGGATTAGTTTATGAAAGATATAAAAGCAAAAATGGATAATCCATTAAACGATTTAGTAAGCGACGATATTTATGAATTGCTTAAAGCTCATGGATTAATTGACGAAAAGTCCGTGAGGGATTATCAAATAAGGAAAAAATTCAGACATTTAAGAACTTCAAAATTAAGTGCCGGTGATGCTATTGATGTTATTAGAGAAGATTATCCTTATTTGCAATTTGATACTATCAGAAAAATAGTATACCAAATAAATAAGTGATTTCTGTTAAAATCTACTACTGATTTTTGCTTGACTATTACATCTGTGAAATTTATATTTCTTTCGACTCTTTTAAAGGGTTCTCCCCTGCCCTTTAAATAGAATGGGTCGGGCCCAGTGATATCCCTATCATTGGGCTTTATTTTATATAAGGACTAATATTATGAGCAAAAAAATAAAAAAGAAAAAAGCACATACCACATCTAAAATTTCTTCTCCTTTTAAAATTTACTGGACTAAAAATAATTACTACTTACTTATTTTAGGTATTGCGGTATTAATACTGGGGTTTTATTTAATGTCTATGGGCAATTGGGACAGTACAGTTTCTCTTTTTATTTCTCCATTTGTACTGATGATCGGTTATTTACTTGTTATCCCATCCTCCATACTATATCGTAAAAATAATAAAGAACAAAAGAATCAGGATAATTAATTGCTTTTAGCAAAAGTTACCGGAAATGTGGTTGCAACTCAAAAAAACACTTATTTAAAAGGTTATAAACTCCTTATAATTCAGAACATAGACCTTGATGGAAATCTCATCGGAAAAAAAGATGTTATAGCATTGGATTTTGTTGACTCAGGAATTGGAGACACTGTTCTTGTTGTTCAAGAAGGTGCGGCGGTAAAACAAATACTAGGGCATAGAAATGCACCTGTACATTCTATTATAGTTGCAGTTGTTGATCAAATTGAAATTAAAAAGTAAAAAAAATTCATTATTTTTTGTCTGATTTAATATTAAATAATCTTACAAACCTTAAGCTGTTATTAAATGTTGCACAGCTCGGTCCTAACAGAATAAAAAAACTTCTAAATAAATTTTACAGTCCGGAGAAGATACTGTCTGCTGAATTTAATCAGCTTATAAATTCAGAAGGCATAAGTGTAAACATTGCCCAAAGAGTAAAAAAAATAAATAGTAAAAGAGATGAAGTAAAAACAGAAATTGAAAAAGAATTAAACAAGATAGATAAAATGGGGGGAGAAATAATTTCAATTCTAGATGAGAATTACCCCTTTCTATTAAAAAAAATTTATGATCCCCCAATTATTTTATACAAAATAGGTCAATTTAAAAAAGATGATGAAAATTCATTAGCTATAGTCGGAACCAGAAAACCTAGCGAGTATGGGAAAAAACAGACAGAAATTATTTGTAAAGAAATATCAGAAAGAAATATTACCATTGTAAGTGGTATGGCAAGAGGAATTGATTCTATTTCACACAGAACTGCAATTAATAATAATGGCCGAACAATTGCTGTGCTTGGATCCGGGCTTGATGTTGTTTATCCTCCAGAAAACAAAAAACTTTTTTCTGAAATAAAAGAAAAAGGAGTTGTCCTGTCTGAATATCCATTAGGAACAAAGCCTGATGCCATGAATTTTCCAAAAAGAAACAGAATAATTTCCGGGCTATGCTTAGGAACTTTGATTATTGAAACCGGGCTTACAGGCGGTGCTCTGCAAACAGCACAATATGCACTCGATCAGAATAGAGAAGTATTTGCTTTGCCTGGTAATATCAATTCAAAAACATCAGAAGGAACTAATAATCTTATACAAAAAAGTGCAGCTAAATTGATTACTAATGTTGACGATATTCTGGAAGAACTTAATCTCAAAATTAAATCACCTAAAAAGATTAAAAAAGTTACAGAAAATATTAATCTAAATATCTTTGAAGCGAAAATAATAAATGTATTAAATGATGAAATTATTCAAATAGATAAGATTGCAGAATTGACAAAATTTTCTACATCAGATTGTCTTGTACATTTATTATCATTAGAGTTTAGAGGGTTAGTAAGACAGCACCCTGGGAAGACATTTTCTTTAGCCTAATACTTTTTCTTTCCCTTCCATAAAAACTTAAGCCAGTCTTTTATTTTCTTCTCCTGGCCGTTTTCACTTGGTAAATAAAATTGTTTGTTAGCAATTTCATCGGGAAGAAAATTATCTTGGACAAAATTACCCTCATAGCTATGGGCATATTTATAATCTTTTCCATAACCGATTTCCTTCATTAATTTTGTAGGAGCATTTCGTAAATGAATAGGAACCGGGAAAAGTTTGTTTGTCTTTACTTCAATTAGAGCCTCTGTAATGCCTTTATATGAAGCATTACTTTTAGGAGAAGAAGCCAAATAAGTTGCACATTGAGCTAAAATAATTCTTGCTTCCGGCATTCCAATTTTATCAACTGCGCCAAATGCAGCTTCAGCAAGCACAAGCCCGTTGGGCGATGCATTCCCGATATCCTCCGATGCAAGTATCACTAATCTCCGTGCTATAAATAAAGGATCTTCACCGCCTTCAAGCATTCTTGCCATCCAGTAAAGTGCAGCATCCGGATCGCTTCCCCTAATACTTTTAATAAATGCAGAAATTATGTTGTAGTGTTCTTCTCCACTTTTGTCATATATGATATTTTTCTGCTGAACGACGGTTTCTAAAATTCCTTTACTGATTATGATTTCACTTTTTTCAATTTCGTGAATTACAGATGCTTCTAAAATATTTAATAAACTTCTTGCATCTCCACCTGATAAATAGATTAAGAAATCTTCGTCAATTTCTTTGATATTTTTTTTAGAAAGAAATTCATCTTTTTTAATTGCAGAATATAGTATACTTTTTAATTCATCTGCTGTTAAAGAATCCAATATAAAAATCCTTGCTCTTGATCTTAATGCAGGGATAACTTCAAATGATGGGTTTTCTGTTGTTGCACCAATCAAAATTATTGTACCGGACTCTACAGAATTTAACAATACATCTTGTTGGGATTTATTAAATCTGTGAATTTCATCAATGAAAAGAATGGTTCTCTTATTTAAATTTTTATTTTCTTCTGCAAGTTCAATTACCTTTCTTACCTCTTTTACTCCTGAGGATACAGCATTTAACTGAAAAAATTCAGAAGAAGTATTTTCAGCAATTATTTTAGCAATTGTAGTCTTTCCCGTTCCGGGTGGTCCCCAAAGTATAAATGAACTTAAAGTATCGTTAGTTATCATTAAGTTTATTGGTGAGCCTTGGGATAAGATTGAATTTTGCCCGACAAATTCCGTAAGTGTTTTTGGTCTTACTCTTTCTGCAAGTGGAATTCTTGGTATTTTGATATTGTTGTTATCACTTTTCTTCAACTTTAATTACCTGTTCATCTTTTCTTTTCATGTTATAATCTTCTCTGGCAATCTTTTCAATTTTTGCCGGTACTCCTTTTTTCAATGAATCAATTTCGGCTTCAAGTAATTTATTTTCATTTTCTATTTCTAAAATTTTTTCGTTCAATTGGTCAACTTGTTTTTCTAGCTTCCAATATTTGAAAATTCCATATTTATTAAACAAGATATAAACAATACCAACAAGAATTATAACTAAATAAATAATGTATTTAATTTTGAGTCTTTTCAATTTTAAAATCACAAACTCAGATTAATAATTTTAGCAATCAACTCATCAAAAGTAATACCTACAGCTTTTGCCATTTTAGGAACCAAACTTGTAGATGTCATTCCCGGAAGTGTATTTACTTCCAAACAATAGGGTACATTACTTTCTGATAATCTGTAATCCAATCTTCCATATACCGTACAACCTAATGCTTTAAAAGCTATAGCAGCTTCTTTTTGCATAAACTTTGCAACATCTTCATTTATCTCAGCAGGTACTATATACTTACTTTTACCAGAAGTATATTTGCATTCATAATCATAAAGCCCGTGTTCCGGCTTTATTTCTAAAACAGGCAAAGCTTTATTACCTAAAATTGCGATGGTTAATTCTTTGCCGGAAATGTATTCTTCTATTATTGCTTTGTTGGACAAACTAAGCGCCAGTGTTAATGCTTTTTCAACCGATTTTTCATTTTGACAAATTGTTAAACCTACTGTTGAACCTTGGTCATTAGGTTTAATTACACAGGGATAGCCAACAATATTTTCAATTTTAGCAGTGATCTCTTTTAAATTATAATTTTTTGTAGTCGATATCCATTTAGGAGTATTAACATTAAAATAATTAAATAAAAATTTTGACATTTCTTTATTCATTGCAATAGAACTTGCATTAATATTTGAACCTGTATATTTAATTCCCTTAATTTCCAATAAAGATTGTATTAATCCGTCTTCACCAAATTTACCGTGCAGACCTAAAAAAGCAATATCAACTCCATCAAATAAATTTGTGTTAAATACATCAATATAATTTGATGCGGATATTTCCGAATAATCTTTTTCTGCAAAAAAGTCTTCAATGTTTTTAGGTTGGTTTTTACCGTAAGCAGGGTCAATCAATTTTACACTATGTCCTAAATTTAACAAGGCATTATAAATTGATTTACTTGAATTTTTGGAGACTTCTCTTTCGGGTGAGTAACCTCCCAAGAGTAATGCGACTGTAAGAGATTTTTTATCCATATTAATTTGGTTTTATTCCATATACTTTTTCTGAAATACTTTTTAATTCTTCTATTTTTTCTTGAGGAAGTCTGTTAACTCCACCCAAACATCTTGCAATAGATATTATTTTGGCTGTGTGCTCAAGTTTTTCCATTTTATAATAAGCATCATATATATCTTTACCCAAAGTAACAGCACCATGATTTTCAAGTAAATACGCCCATCCTTCTGAAATATATTCTTCCAAACTTTTGGGCAAATCATCTGTTGAAGGCGTTGCATATCTGCATAAAGGAATTTTTCCAAGCGATAAAATTACTTCAGGAAATACATCATTTACAATTTCATTTTTACTGCTGGCAAATGCTGTAGCATAAACAGAATGAGTATGAATAACTGCAAAGACATCATTTCTAAATGCATAAGCAAATTGGTGTAATTTTAATTCAGTCGATGACTTTCCATTCCCTTTTATTATTTTGCCATTTAAATCTATCTCCAAAATATCTTCAAGACCAACAGCTCCTTTACAAACACTTGAACGCGTAATTAGAATTGTATTATCGGGTGTATAGACTGATAAATTTCCATCAAATGCAGATACATAACCCTTATCATAAATTCTGTGGCAGACATCTATCAATTGTTCAATCAAGAGCATTTATTTTCCAACTCTTCAATCAGTTTTAGATTACTATATCCGTCATGTCCTGTTACAAACGGCTGAGTATTTTTTAAAAAAGCCTTTTGAACGGAGCGTAACATAAATATAATTTTGTTACCTCGTTTCCTAAACATTTTTTTGGCTTCATCTTTTAATAAAATGGAAATTTTTGAAGATTCATTTCTAACACCAATAAAATTGTCAATTGCAATCGCACCGTTATTTCCAATAATTTCAATTCTGTTCATTGCCCTTTTATTACAATATGAAACATTAAAATATCCATAACCGGATTCTTTAAATTTCACAATTCCATAGGCAAAATCCTCAACAGATTCTTTATAAATTAGATTGTCCATAACACCGTTTATGCTTTCTATATCACCGCCAAAATAAAGTAGAAGGTCAATTAAATGCGATCCTAAATCTCTTAAAGCTCCTCCACCACTTAATTTTTTATCATACCTGAAATTTCCACTTGGGGTAAGGTTGATATTAAAATTCATATTTATGGAAGTTATTTTACCAAGCATTCTTGAATCAATAATATCTTTAGCTTTTAAAATTACCGGGTGATATCTCATTACAAAATTGATTGAAAGCAAGACATTATTCTTTTTGCAAACATCAATCATTTCCTTTGCCTGCTCTGAAGTAATAGACATTGGCTTTTCACAGAGAATATGTTTACCGGCGTTAGCGGCTTTTAATGTTTGTTCATAGTGATTAATATTTGCACTTGATATGTAAACAGCATCAATATCTGAACTCAAGAATTGATCATAGTTAGAAAAATAATTTGTAATTGAAAATTTATTTGCAAGTTGTTCTGCTCTTTGCTGATTATTAGAATAAAGGGATCTTACTCTTCCTCTTCTTGAAAGTTGAACAGCAGGTAAAAAAGAATTTTCCGCAAAATGACCACAGCCTGCTACTCCCCATTTTAACTTTTTAATGGGTGATTTTAATTTACTCTTCATTTAATTTTTTAAAATATGTTTAGTTTTTCCATTAGCATGCTAATAGGTCTCGAATCTTGCATAATATAAAAATGAATACTTGGAACACCTTTTTTTAAGAGATCTTTTACCTGTTTAGCAGCCCATTCAACTCCAACTTCTACTACTTTATCTTTATCTGCATCCATTATCTTTTCTGATAATTCTTCGGGTAAATTGATATAAAAGTTTTTAGGTATACTTGATAGGTTAGATTTTGCTGTAATAATTTTAAGTCCGGGAATAATAGGAACTTTTATACCTTGAGACCTGCACAAATCCACATACTTAAAATAACTTTCATTATCATAAAACATTTGAGTAACTATATACTCTGCACCGTTATTTATTTTTTGTTTCGCAAATTTTATATCAGTTAATAAATTGGGGGCTTCAAAATGTTTCTCAGGATATCCACCTACACCAATGCAAAAGCTTGAAGGATTTGCGTCAAGTAAATTTTCCTCTAAATACTTTCCTTTATTCATATCATCAATCTGTTTTACAAGATCACTTGCATAAACATTAGCACTTTTACCTTTAGGTATTGGTTTAATATATCCATGGTCATCGCCTCTGATTGCCAAAATATTATCAATACCTAAGTAACTCAGTTCAATTAGAAAATCTTCTGTCTCCTCTCTTGTAAACCCATTTGTAAGAATATGAGGTACAGCATCAATATCATATTTATGTTGAATGAGGGCACAAATACCCAAAGTACCGGGTCTTTTTCGTTTAACTTTTTTTTGAATACCTGATTTGGTTTCATCATAAACTACTTCGGCAGAGTGACTTGTAATATCAATAAATGGAGGATTATATTTTACAATGTCTTCAAGTACACTTAATAATCCCTTTAAATCACCCCCTCGTTTGGGAGGTATTAATTCAAAACTTATGAATGGTTTTTTTGCTTTTTTTATGTGATCAATAACTTTCATAATTCACTTGTTAATTTTAAGATAAGTTGTAATATGAATAATTCTTTTATTTATGTAAAGTTTGTAAGAATTTTAATTTTGTTTAATAAATTTAAGTAAATCTTTGTTCTTTATTATTGATTGAGAATCCGTTCTTACTTTAAAATATTTACCATTTAACCAAAGTTGAGTCATGTCTTTGTAATGGTCGCTTAATATTTGACCTGATTGACCTGTTGTCAATACCATTAAGAATTCATCAGGAGAATTAAAATCATAAATAAATCTCATTGCAGGTCCTAAATTATTCTCAAAATCATTATGCCTGAATCTTGGATATTTATCTATACTTTTAGCAAAAGAATATTCTGTATTAAAAATTGTTGTGCCGTCACCACTAATTTTATAAGGACCAATATCTACAATATTATCAATCATTTTTAAATTACCGCTGAATATATGTTTAAAAGTTACTGTATGCAGCTTACCCCATTGCCAATAAGCCATATCTTTGCCTAAAGTTTTTTCTAACTCATCCATTGCATCGCTAAGACTTTTTCTTAAAATGATCTCTTTAGTTTCAACTTCGGGTGTATTTATATTATCAAACCAAGTGTTGTTGTTTTGGCTTAACAACTGCTGAGTACTTCTGTAAGGAACATTAGCAACAAAAACAAAATCATCAAACAACTCATTGCCCATTTCGTCTTGATAAATATTTATTAAAAGAAATTTTAATAATTCTGCATATATCAAAGGAGTTTGACTGAATCTATCAAATTTATAATCCCAAAGTTTTAGTAATTCTAAAGATTTTTTTAGATTTTCATCAGTTACATTTATGTTCTTAAAGGCAGAAAGAATATACCCGGTGATTTCTTTTGCATAGGGAGAAATAAAATCCATTTGATAATTTTTGAAATCATCTCTTGAGTGTTTTTCTTTTGAAGTTATAAGTTGATTTATTCTATCTATTCTTGATGAGGGCTCCCATAAATTTGAGATATAGTAGTTAAAATTATCTAATGTTTTATTATTTGCAGAAGCTATATAATTATTTTTTGGATTTAGTAAAAAAGGTGTTTCATCTCTTTTCAAAACCCCATGCCAGGCGTTAGCACTATTTGTTCCGTCCACAATAAAACATGCATTAATGTAGTTTCTAAGAGGAAGATCTGCGCCAAAAACATAACCAATATTACCATGTTTATCAGAATAAATAAAATTCTGTCCGGGTACTGCAAAATCATATAAAGCAGTTTTAAATTGATTAAAATTTTGAGCTTTGTTTACATTATAAATAGCATTTAACTCGTCACTAAACTCATTACCCAACCAATGCATTGATATTGGCGGAAATGTTTCTTTTTTATTTTTATATAAAAATGTCAATGGATGAATATCAGAAATGATGGGACCGTTTTTTGTGATTTTAGTAATATTGATTATTGGTTCGCTATTTCTAATATTAATAGAATCTTCGACAATTTCCAGAATATACCATTTACCATCAAATAAAAATTTAGTACCGGAACTGTCAAGAACTTCGCTGAAAAAATCTGCATCATCAGCCATTACATTTGTCATAGTCCAGGAAATAGAATTGTTTTTGCCGATAACAATTCCCGGTACACCCGGTAAAGTAAAACCGGCTGCGTCCAAATTATTTGATTTAATAACTGCAGTAAACCATTTGTCCGGTGCACTGTATGCAAGGTGAGTATCGTTAGCAATTATGGGTTTACCAGTTACAGATTTAATTCCGTTAACAACCCAGCTATTAGAACCAATGTGAGTCCCATTTAATCCAAAAAAACTTCTAAACTGTTTTTGAGTTTTAACAAACGAACTATTTATATTTTGTAAATCAGTAATACTTTTGGGAATTATTAAATTTCCATTATTAGAATAATCCGGTAAAATTTCTTTGGCTTTTTCTAATCCTACTTTTTGAACTAGTTCTGTATATGCAAAATCTGTCCACCAGCCAATATTTAACTCCCACGCCATCATTCTCATTATAATCAGACTGTGAATTGGTTTCCATTCTTCAGGTTCGTAACCTAATACACTAAATTCAATCGGGAGTTTACCTCCGGAATTTTTTATATAATAATTTACCCCTTTTGAATAAGCAGTTAGAATTTTAATATCGTTGTTACTAAACTTTGAATAATTATTAAGAATATTTCTTTTTATCCCGACAGTTAAAAACATTTTATCAAAAGGAATTGTCTCTACACCAAATATCTCACTAAGCTTTCCTTCCCCGGCTCTTCGTGCAATATCCATTGTAAACAGTCTTTCCTGAGCGTGAACAAATCCTATTGCAAATGCTGCATCAAATTCAGATTTAGCAATTATATAAGGAACAGCCGCGCTGTCTCGGTATATCTCTATGTTTCCATCAATCCCGGATATAACCAATTCATCATTATATTTGGGTAAAGAAGAGTGAAGCATATTGTAAAAGATAATTCCCCCAATTATTACAATTACAATTATACTTATGATAATAGCTAATGTAGTTTTGACCCAGGTTTTCATTTAATATTTATTATTGAAGATTTTCACAGAATGCAAAATAAGAAAGTTATTGCTAATTATTTATTGATATTTAGTTGAGATTTGTGCGTTATAATTGCCAATGAAAAATAAATTTAGATTTAATGCATCATATGAGGACTAATAATAGGTATCCCCAAATTCATTCCTCTCAAAATAAAAAGCAATGCAAGTATAACTGCAAAATATGGAACAACCTTGTTAAAATTATTTCTTAAACTTTGATTAAAGTATTTTCCAAAAATTGAAAGAATAAACATTGCAGGTACAGTTCCCATCCCAAATAATGCCATATATAAACCACCGCTAAAATAATTGCCTGTAGAAGCTGCACCTGCAGCACCCATATAGACAAAACCGCAAGGCAAAAAACCGTTTAAAATCCCTATAACATAAAATGATAAATAATCCTGCTTTATAAATAATTTGCCTATATGTCTTTGTAAAAAATTAAATCCTTTTTTAATTAAAGATTTATCGGTTATAATCTTATGGTGTTTTTTTGGAACAATAACCCACAACAAAATAATAACCCCGATTAAAATTGAAAGAGTTTGTTGGTAGCCCCATATCTTTAAACTCTGTCCTAAATAGCCAACGACAATTCCTATTAATGCATAAGTTGTAACTCTGCCTATGTTATATAAAAACCTTTTTAAAATAAAAGCTAAATTTTTAGAATAGATTTTTGTAGGTAATGCTAAAACAATCGGACCGCACATTCCAATACAATGCAGACTACCTGCAAAACCAATTATAAGTGCTGTCCAAATTTCCATTATTGTACTATAAAAGAATTTTCTGAATAAAAGTTAAAATCATCCTCTTCCCAATTAATTTTAACTTTCCAAAAACCTTTTACAAATTTATTTAAAGCAACAAACAGTTTATTACTATCAGTTAATTTTATAGGAATTTTAAAATCTAAATTTGAATCTGAAGGTCTGTAAAAATTCAGGACACCGGAAATGTTGGTTGAGTCCGGGAAAACAATTACCAAATTATTTTTATCAAAATGAATTTCTACAATTTTGTTTAAGAGCTTACTTTTATTTTCTTTATCAATTTGAGACTGGAATTCTATTTCATTTTTATAATAATCTTTTGAAACAAGGTCTACATCTTTATTCATTGAAAAAATTATTAGCCCAGCCATAATAAGTAAAAAAACAATTATGCTGATTAAAATACCCCAGCCCCAATTATATCTAACCTTAGACAATTACAAGACCTCACTTTGTTTTAATTGTACTTTGAGGATCAATATACTGTCTTATAATACTTGATTTTAGATAAAATAGATCTTCAGCAACTTCAAAATCAGATGGATCGAAATCTTTTAAATTTAAAGAATTCCATTTATCAGTCGGATAAATAAATTCAAATTTATTTTTTTTAGTAGTTACTTTTACAGGCATTTTAAAATCATCCACATCTGTTTTCCATTTATATCTAATGTTAGTTGTATCTCCCTTCTGAGTAACCATTACAATTAATTCAGGTACTGAAATTCTTTTAAAATATTGATCATAAAAATAATCAAAATTCTTACCTGTCTTTTCGTTTATATAATTAAAAATTTGTGTTCCATCTACAGTATTATGATAAAAATCTTTCTGTATTCCACTTAAAATAGAAAACCAAAGAGAATCATTATCAATTACGCTTCTTAATGTGTTAAGTACAAGCTGACCTTTGTTGTACATATCACCTGAGCCGGATTTATTAACATTAAAAGGACCAATTATTGGTTTATCATTTTTTATTATCTGCCCTTTCCCGTTAATATATTTCATAGCTTCTTCGTGTCCACAATAGTACTCAACAAAAAGACCCTCGGCATAAGCACCAAAACTTTCGTGAACCCACATATCAGCAACATCGTTTGAAGTAACATTATTTCCCCACCATTCATGAGCACTTTCGTGTACAATTATAAAATCAAAATTTAGTCCTACTGAAGAAGAAGATCTGCCCACATATCCGTTCCAATAATTATTTCCATAAGCAATTGCACTTTGGTGTTCCATTCCGTTATGTGGTGCTTCAATTAATTTGTAGCCGTCTTTGTAAAATGGATATTTGCCAAAATAGTATTCAAAAGCCGTGAGCATTTTATTTGCATCTTTAAATTGTGTTTTTGCTTTATCAAGATTCTCAGGCATCACATAATAATCCAAAGATAATTTCTGTCCGTCTTTACTTGTGTATGTATCACTGAAATGAGCAAACTTTCCAATGTTAAAAGTTACATTGTAGTTGTTAATCGGAGAAGAAATAAACCAATTATATTTTATCCAGCCGTTGCCCAAATTATCTTTACTCCTTAATCTTCCGTTGGAAACATCCTGAAGGTCAGAAGGTACAGTTACACTTAACAGCATACTGTCAGGTTCATCTGATTGATGATCTTTGTTGGGCCACCACAAACTTGCACCTGTTCCCTGACATGTAACACAAGCCCAAGGATTTCCTTCTTTATCATCTGTCCAGGTAAATCCACCATCCCAAGGGGGACGCTTTGCAACTTGAGGATTTCCGGAATAATAAAAATCAATAAAATGTTCAGAATCTTTTTCCAATATTTTAGGCAAGGTAATAAATACCGCTCCGAATTCTCTTGAAAATTCACACACACTTCCATCTTCAAAAAGAATTTTTTCAACTTTCATATTTGGAAATAAATCAATCTGCATTTTTTGAAAAGGCTCCACTACTTTAAATTGAATTCTGTTTTTGCCTTCGACTGACCTTTTTGTTGGATCTATTTTTACATCAAGATTATAATAAGTAACATCAAAACAAGTTCTTAATGGAGTTAACATTCCTCTTAGTGTATCTTGCCTTGTGTGTTTATCCCAAGTAAAATTTAATGCCTGTTGGGAAAACAAAGGAAACGAAACAAAGCATATAATAATAGGAAATAGTATAATGTTAAATTTTGAATTCATTTATATACCTTTTCAAAAAATTAATATTTGAAGATATTTATAAACAAAGCTAAATGATATAATTTGAATTTACAATCAAATATACACTTATGAATAATTTTTATCCTTGACAAACTGTTTGTTTTTTTTAATTTTGCTTTCAAAATTAATAT
>Ga0210041_1001394_pt1 | contig 23099 bp, 24 predicted proteins | sample CryGeymeta201503_FD_183973 | JGI IMG/M metagenome (GOLD analysis project Ga0210041, IMG submission 183973) | Groundwater microbial communities from Crystal Geyser aquifers in Utah, USA - Crystal Geyser metaG 2015-03 (SPAdes) (version 2) | ecosystem: Environmental > Aquatic > Deep subsurface >... | reverse complement strand
TCTATCGCGATTTGCCGGACAGCATGCCGCAATACCGCGCAAGCAAGATTCACAACGAAGCGGCGATCAGGAAGATGAACGAAGATCGCCAAGGCTCCCTGCTTGATTTTCTGGAAGCGTTCACCAGCCGTTTCCCCGGTTACATCGATGAATATGAAACCCTGCTGACCGACAACCGCATCTGGAAACAGCGCACGGTCGGCATCGGCGTGGTGTCACCGGAGCGCGCCATGGCCATGGGCTTTACCGGGCCGATGTTGCGCGGCTCGGGCGTGGTGTGGGATCTGCGCAAGAAGCAGCCGTACGAGGTGTATGACCGGCTCGATTTCGATATTCCGGTCGGCGTGGAAGGCGATTGTTACGACCGTTATCTGGTGCGCATGGAAGAGCTGCGCCAATCCAATCGCATCATCAAACAATGTATAGCCTGGCTGCGCAAAAATCCCGGCCCGGTGATCGCGGACGACTCCAAGTTTGTGCCGCCCAAACGCGAAGGGATGAAGCAGAACATGGAGGAGTTGATCCATCACTTCAAACTGTTCACCGAGGGGTTCCATGTGCCGGCGGGCGAGGTGTATTCCGCCGTCGAGCATCCCAAGGGCGAGTTCGGTATCTATCTGGTGTCGGATGGTGCGAACAAACCCTACCGCATGAAGATCCGCGCGCCCGGCTTTGCTCATTTGGCGGCGCTGGACGAGATGGCGCGCGGCCACATGATTGCCGACGTGGTGGCGATCATTGGCACGCAGGACATTGTTTTCGGGGAGATAGACCGCTGATGGATACCTCCAAAAACCCAATCTTCATCCCAACTGCGGCGTTGCTCAAAAATTTCCTTGCTTGCATATTTGTTATATGCGGCGCGGCGGAAATTTTTTCGCGCCTTGCATTTGGGCGAACCTTGAATTTTTTGAGGTATCCATAAATGCTATCCCAAACCATTCAGACGCTCGTCGACAAAGAGCTGAAAAAATATCCCGCCGATCAGCGCCAGTCCGCCGTGATGGCCGCATTGCGTTTCGTGCAGGATGAAAAGGGCTGGATCGCGCCGGAAGACATGGCCGATGTCGCGGCCTACCTGGGCATGCAGCAGATGGCGGTGTACGAAGTGGCGACTTTCTACCACATGTACAACCTGAAGCCGATGGGCAGGCACACGTTGACCGTGTGTACCAATCTGTCCTGCACCCTGTGCGGCGCGGGGGATACCGTCGCCTATCTGGAACAGAAGCTCGGCATCAAGCTGGGCGAAGTGACGGAGGACGGGAAGTTCGGTCTGCGCGAAGGTGAATGCATGGGGGCGTGCATGGCGGCGCCGCTGCTGACCCTGAACAACAAAAAACTGTGCGGTCACCTGACCAATGAAAAGATCGACCAGATACTGGCCGATCTGGAAGGAGACAAGGCATGAGCGCGACCATCATCCTGGCCACTGCGGCCGATGGCTTGGCCAATCTGGACAACTACGTCAAGGCGGGCGGCTATCAGGCGCTGCGCAAGGTCATCGGCGAAAAAATGTCGCCGGAGGCCATCATCGCCGAAGTCAAAACATCCAACCTGCGCGGCCGGGGCGGGGCGGGTTTCCCCACCGGCCTGAAGTGGAGCTTCATGCCGAAGAACTACCAGGGCGAAAAATATCTGGTGTGCAATTCGGATGAAGGTGAGCCCGGCACCTGCAAGGACTGGGACATCCTGCGCTACAACCCGCACATGCTGATCGAGGGCATGGCGATCGCCGCCTATGCGCTGGGCGTCAAGGATGGCTACAACTATATTCACGGCGAGATCTTCGAGGCCTATGAATGCATGGAGGCGGCCTGCGCCGAGGCGGAGCGCGCCGGTTTTCTGGGCAAGAACATTCTCGGCGCCGATTTTGAATTCCATTTGCACAATCATCTGGGTTATGGCGCCTATGTCTGCGGCGAGGAAACGGCTCTGCTTGAATCGATCGAAGGCAAGAAAGGCCAGCCGCGTTTCAAACCGCCGTTCCCGGCCAGCTTTGGCTTGTACGGCAAGCCGACCACCATCAACAACACCGAGACTTTTGCCAGCATTCCTTACATCATCCGCCAGGGGGGGCAGAAGTTCGCCGATATCGGCGTGCCGAACAGCGGCGGTATCAAGCTGTTCTCCGTGTCGGGCCATGTCAACAATCCGGGCAACTTCGAGGTGCCGATGGGCACCCCGTTCAGGAAGTTGCTGGAGATGGCCGGTGGCGTGCGTAGCGGGCACAAGCTGAAGGCGGTGATTCCGGGCGGATCGTCGATGCCGGTATTGCCGGGCGAAATCATGATGGACGTGAACATGGACTACGACTCGCTGCAAAAAGCGGGTTCCTATCTTGGCTCCGGCGCGGTGATCGTAATGGACGAAACCACCTGCATGGTGCGCGCGCTGGAGCGCCTGTCCTATTTTTATTACGAGGAATCCTGCGGCCAGTGCACGCCGTGCCGCGAGGGCACCGGCTGGCTGTATCGCATCATCCATCGCATCGAGCACGGCGAGGGCAGGCAGGAAGATCTCGACCTGCTGCTGGAGCTGTGCGACAACATCGCCGGGCGCACGATTTGCGCGCTGGGGGATGCGGCGGCGTGGCCGGTGCAGGGCATGCTCAAGCACTACCGCAAGGAATTCGAATACCACATCGAGCACAAACGTTGCCTGGTGTGAGGCTGAACAGGACAGGTGAGCAATGATCAACATCGAAATTGACGGCAAGCAGATTCAAACCGAAAACGGTTCGACCGTGATCGAGGCGGCGCATCTGGCCGGCATTCCCATTCCGCATTTCTGTTATCACAAGAAACTCTCCATTGCCGCCAACTGCCGCATGTGTCTGGTGCAGGTGGAGAAGGCGCCCAAGCCGCTGCCCGCCTGTGCCACGCCGGTGACCGAAGGGATGAAGGTGTTTACCCATTCCGAACTCGCAGTGAAGGCGCAAAAGGGTGTGATGGAATTTCTGCTGATCAATCACCCGCTGGATTGCCCGATCTGCGACCAGGGCGGCGAGTGCACATTGCAGGACCTTTCGGTCGGTTACGGTGGCGGTCATTCGCGCTATCACGAAGAAAAGCGCATGGTATTGGGCAAGGACATCGGCCCGCTGGTGTCGGCAGAAGAGATGAGTCGCTGCATCAACTGCACCCGCTGTGTGCGCTTCGGCCAGGAGATCGCCGGCCAGATGGAACTGGGGCAGGCTTTCCGCGGCGAACATGCCGAAATCATGTCGTTCGTGTCGGGCGCGGTCGAATCCGAACTCTCCGGCAACATGATCGATTTGTGCCCGGTCGGTGCGCTGACCAGCAAACCGTTCCGCTACAAGGCGCGCGGTTGGGAATTGTCGCGCCGCCGCTCGGTGAGCGCGCATGACAGCCTGGGCAGTAATCTTGCCGTGCAGACCAAGAATAACCAGGTGTTGCGCGTGTTGCCGATCGAAAACGAAGACATCAACGAATGCTGGCTGTCGGACAAGGATCGTTTCGCCTACACCGGGCTGAATTCCGACGAGCGCCTGACCAAACCAATGATCAAGCAGGACGGCAAATGGATGGAAGTGGAGTGGCCGATCGCGCTGGATTACGCCGCGAACGGGCTGCGCCAGATCTCGCGCGGCGCGGGCGCGGAGCAGGTCGGCGCGCTGGCGACGGCGAACTCAACCCTGGAAGAGCTGTATCTGTTGCAGAAACTGATGCGCGGTCTCGGTAGCAACAACGTGGATTTCCGCCTGCGCCAGAGCGATTTTTCCGCCGATGGCAAGATGCAGGGCGCGCCCTGGCTTGGTATGTCGATCGCCGATATCGGCAAGGCCGACCGCCTCCTCATCGTTGGCAGTTTCCTGCGCAAGGATCATCCGCTGCTGGCGGCGCGCATCCGCCGTGCGGCGAAAAACGGAGCACAGGTCAATCTCATCCATTCGACGGATGACGACCCGCTGATGCCGGTGGCAAACAAGATGATCGTCGCACCGAACGCGCTGGCCCAGGCCTTGACGCAAGTCGCGCAAGGATTGGCTGCGAAGCAGAGCGATGGCATCGCGGGCAGTCTGGCCGGCGGCGAGCGTGTCGTCATCCTGCTCGGCAACTTCGCCCAGCAGCATCCGCAGGCGGCGCAACTGCAAACCTTGGCGCAACAGATTGCCACGGCCTGCAACGGCAAGTTTGGCTTCATCGGTGAAGCGGCCAACAGCGTCGGCGGCTATCTGGCGCAGGCCACGCCCGGCGTCAAAGGCATGAACGCGGCGCAAATGCTGGCGCAACCGCGCAAGGCATATGTCCTGCTTAATGTGGAAGCGGAACTGGATTGCGCCGATCCGCAGCAGGCGCTGGCCGCGCTCGGCGGTGCAGACACGGTGATCGTGCTGTCCGCCTACAAACACAAGGCGCTGGAGTATGCCGACGTGCTGCTGCCGATTGCGCCGTTCACCGAAACTTCCGGCACTTTTGTCAGTAGCGAGGGGCGCGTGCAAACCTTCAAGGGGGCGGTCAAGCCGTTGGGCGAAGCCCGTCCGGCATGGAAAGTTTTTCGCGTGCTGGGCAATCTGCTGGAGCTGAACAGCTTCGATTACGAAACATCCGAAGCGGTGCGCGATGCTGCCCTGGGCGGCATTGATTCCACCACCCTGGGCAATGCCGTCGACGGTGTGGAAGTGGTTTCGCAATCTCCCGCCACCGGTTTGCAGCGCGTGGCCGATGTGCCGATCTATGCGACCGATGCCGTTGTGCGCCGCGCGCCGCCATTGCAGGCGACGGCGGATGCCGCAACGCCCAAGGCATGGATGAATCCGGCGGAAATGAACAAGCTCGGCATCGAGCCGGGTGCCGGGGTAAAAGTCAGCCAGGGTTCCGGCAGCGTCACGCTACAGGCCGCGGCTGATGACAAGTTGCCCCTGGGCGTGGTGCGCGTGGCGGCTGGCCATGCGGCAACTGCGGCATTGGGTGCAATGTTCGGAACGGTCACGGTGGAGCGCGCATGATGGAACTGCTGCAAACCCTGCAAACGGCGGGTCAGGATTTACTCGGGGCGGCATGGCTGCCGGTGTGGACCGCGATCAAGATCATGGTCGTCATCGCGCCGATCATGGGCGGTGTTGCCTATCTTACTTTGGCGGAGCGCAAGATCCTCGGCTTCATGCAGATTCGTCCCGGTCCCAATCGCGTCGGTTACTGGGGACTGTTACAGCCGGTGGCGGACGGTCTCAAGCTGCTGACCAAGGAAATCATCATCCCGGCCAATTCCAATAAATTCCTGTTTCTTGCCGCGCCGGTGCTGGCGCTGGTGCCGGCGCTGGCGGCGTGGGCGGTGATTCCGTTCGATGACGGTCTGATCCTGGCTGATGTCAACGCGGGCATGCTGTATCTGTTGGCGATGACTTCGCTCGGCGTGTACGGCATCATCATTGCCGGCTGGGCCTCCAACTCGAAGTACGCATTCCTCGGCGCCCTGCGCTCGGCGGCGCAGATCGTGTCGTACGAACTGGCAATGGGCTTCGCCCTGGTGTGCGTGTTGCTGGCGGCGCAAAGCATGAATTTCGGCGACATCGTGCGCGGTCAGAGCAACGGTTACGGTCTGCTCGGCTGGTACTTCATTCCGCTATTCCCGATGTTCGTGGTGTACTTCCTGGCCGGTGTTGCCGAAACCAACCGCGCGCCGTTCGACCTCGCCGAGGGTGAATCGGAAATCGTGGCCGGTTTCCACGTGGAATATTCCGGCATGGGCTTCGCCCTGTTCTTCCTCGCCGAATACGCCAACATGATTCTGATTGCGGCGCTGACCTCGGTCATGTTCCTCGGCGGCTGGTTGCCGCCGCTGGATATCCAACCGCTCAACCAGATCCCCGGCCTGGTCTGGATGCTGGGCAAGATGGCTGCCATGCTGTTCATCTTCCTGTGGTTCCGCGCGACCTTCCCGCGCTATCGCTATGACCAGTTGATGCGCCTGGGGTGGAAGGTGTTTATCCCGCTGACGCTAATCTGGGTGGTGGTGATCGCGGCCTGGATGCAGACCCCGTATTGGCTGTGGTAAGCGGCGAGGAGAGAAAATGAAAAAACTGTTCAACTTCTTCAAGAGTTTTCTGCTGCTCGAATTGCTCAAGGGCATGTCGGTTACCGGGCGCTATTTTTTCGCGCGTCACATCACCGTGCAGTATCCGGAAGAGAAGACACCGCAGAGTTACCGCTTTCGCGGCCTGCACGCGCAGCGCCGCTACCCGAACGGGGAAGAGCGCTGCATCGCCTGCAAACTGTGCGAGGCGGTGTGCCCGGCGCTGGCGATCAAGATCGAAGTGGCGGAACGGGCCGACGGTTCGCGCCGCACTACCCAGTACGATATCGACCTGACCAAGTGCATCTTCTGCGGCTTCTGCGAAGAGTCCTGTCCGGTGGATGCCATCGTTGAAACGCGCATTTTTGAATATCACGGCGAGAATCGCGGCGACCTGTACTACACCAAGGAAAAGCTGCTGGCGATCGGCGACAAATATGAAGAACAGATCGCGCTGGATCGCGCCGCCGATGCCAAGTACCGGTAACTTGAGGAAGCACCATGAACTTTGAAACCGTTTTATTCTATCTGTTCTCCGCCGTGGTCGTGTTCGCCGCGCTGCGCGTGATCACGGCGCGCAACCCCTTGCATGCCGTGCTGTTTCTGGTGCTGGCTTTTGTCAGCAGTGCCGGTATCTGGCTGCTGCTGGAAGCGGAATTTCTCGCCATCACCCTGGTGCTGGTCTATGTGGGTGCGGTGATGGTGCTGTTCCTGTTCGTGGTGATGATGCTGGACATCAATCTCGAACAGTTGCGCAAGGGTTTCTGGCAATGGCTGCCGGCGGGTGCCTTGCTGGCCGCGCTGATCGTGGTGCAGATGGTGTGGGTGCTTGGAGACAAGGCAAGTTCTGCCGGCATGACCGCCGTCAAACACGCGGCCGATTACAGCAACACCAAGGAATTGGGGCGTCTGATCTACACCGATTACGTTTATCCGTTCGAGTTGGCGGCAGTGCTGCTGCTGGTGGCGATGGTGGCTGCGATCGCGCTGACCTTCCGCCGCCGGCGCGATTCGAAGTCGCAGAATATCAGCCAGCAGGTCAACGTCAAACGTGCCGACCGGGTGCGCCTGGTTTCCATGCCTTCGGCGCAACGGCCTTCCGGCGATGCGCCGGCAAGGGCGGCCAAGTGAATAAAAAGGGGAAGTCATGTTGAGTCTTGGTCTTTCGCATTATCTGGTGCTGGGGGCGATTCTGTTTGCCATCAGCGTGGTCGGCATCTTCCTCAACCGCAAGAATCTGATCGTGCTGCTGATGGCGATCGAGCTGATGCTGCTGGCGGTGAACACCAACTTCGTCGCGTTTTCGCATTACCTGAATGATGTGCACGGGCAGATTTTTGTCTTCTTCATCCTGACGGTCGCTGCGGCTGAAGCCGCCATCGGTCTGGCGATCCTGGTGGTGCTGTTCCGCAATCTGCGCACCATCAATGTGGATGATCTCGGTTCCCTGAAAGGTTGATGATGGATATGCAAAGTCTTTATCTGCTTGTTCCACTGGCGCCGCTGGCGGGCGCGGTTGCGGCCGGCCTGTTCGGCAAGTGGCTGGGACGCACCTGGTCGCACCGCATCACCATCGCGCTTGTGGCGGTTTCGTTCTTTGCCTCGCTGGCGATCTTCCGGGACGTGGCGGCGGGCAACCTGTTCAACGGGCCTGTCTACACCTGGCTCACCTCCGGTGCCACCAGTTTCCAGATCGGCTTCATGATCGACAAGTTAAGCGTGACCATGATGCTGGTGGTGACTTTTGTGTCGCTCATGGTGCACATCTACACCATCGGCTACATGCAGGATGACCCCGGCTACCAGCGTTTCTTCAGCTACATTTCGCTGTTCACCTTCTCCATGCTGATGCTGGTGATGGCCAACAATTTTCTGCAACTGTTCTTCGGCTGGGAAGCGGTCGGCCTGGTGTCTTATCTGCTGATCGGTTTCTGGTACACCAAAGAGACCGCGATCTACGCCAACCTCAAGGCGTTCCTGGTCAACCGCGTCGGCGACTTCGGTTTTGTGCTCGGTATCGCGCTGGTGCTGATGGTGTTTGGCACACTCGATTACCAGTCGGTGTTCAATAATGTGCAGAACTATGCGAATGACATCGCGCCGATTCCGGGCGTGACGTGGAACCTGATCAGCGCCATCTGTATCCTGCTGTTTATCGGCGCGATGGCCAAATCGGCACAATTTCCGCTGCATGTATGGTTGCCCGATTCGATGGAAGGTCCGACCCCGATCTCGGCATTGATCCACGCGGCGACCATGGTCACCGCCGGCATCTTCATGGTGGCGCGCATGTCGCCGCTGTTCGAGCTGTCCGACACCGCACTGTCATTCATCCTTGTAATTGGCGGGATTACCGCGCTGTTTATGGGCTTTCTCGGCATCGTGCAAAACGACATCAAGCGCGTGGTCGCCTATTCCACCCTGTCGCAACTGGGTTATATGACGGTGGCGCTGGGCGCCTCGATGTACACCGGCGCCATTTTCCATCTGATGACGCACGCCTTCTTCAAGGCGCTGCTGTTCTTGGCGGCGGGCAGTGTCATCATCGCCATGCACCACGACCAGGACATCCGCAACATGGGCGGCCTGAAGAAATACATGCCGATTACCTGGATTACCTCGCTGATCGGTTCGCTCGCGCTGATCGGCACGCCGTTCTTCTCCGGTTTTTATTCCAAGGACAGCATCATAGAGGCTGTCCAGCTGGCAAATATTGCGGGCTCCGGTTTTGCCTATTTTGCGGTGGTGGCGGGCGTGTTTGTTACTGCGGTCTATACTTTCCGCATGTACTTTCTGGTGTTCCACGGCGAGGAGCGCTTCGGCAAGGCGCAACAAGGTCACGACGCGCATGGACACGATGAACATCACGGTCTGGCGCCGGGACAGAAACCACGCGAAACGTCATGGGTGATCACCCTGCCGCTGATCATGCTGGCGATCCCGTCTGTGGTGATTGGTTTCTTTACCATTGGCCCGATGCTGCACGGGGGCTACTTCGGTGATGCGATTTTCATCTCCGACGATCATCCCGCGATGCACGAGATGTACGAACACTTCGAGGGGCCGGTCGGCATGGTGTTGCATGCGCTGGGCACGTTGCCGCTGTGGCTGGCCGTGGCCGGTGTGCTGGTTGCCTGGTTCTGCTACATGAAGCGCCCGGATCTTCCGGCAAAAGTGCAAAAGATGTTTGCGCCGCTCTACACCTTGCTTGACCAGAAATATTACTTCGACCGTTTTAACGACTGGTTCTTTGCCGGAGGTGTGCGCGCGGCAAGCCGCAACCTGTGGAAATTCGGCGACGTGAAAATCATCGACGGCTTTTTCGTCAACGGTTCGGCAAAAGTGGTGGGATTGTTCTCCGGCGTGCTGCGCGGATTCCAGACCGGTTACGTCTATCACTACGCTTTCTGGATGATCCTCGGTGTGTCGCTGCTGTTGACGGTGCGCACCTGGTTTATATAGCGATATGGCGGGCACGGGCCTGAAATAATGAAGGTGTCGGGTTGAAACCCGACCTACAACGAAGGAAGAAGCATGATTTTCGGATACCCATTGTTAAGCGTTGTCATTTGGCTGCCCATCGTGTTTGGCGGATTGGTGCTGGCGACGGGAAACGACCGCAATGCCCCGCTGGCACGCTTGATCGCCCTGCTCGGGGCGTTGCTCGGCTTATTGGTGGCATTGCCGCTCTATACCGGCTTTGACCGCATGACCAGCGCCATGCAATTCGTCGAGTTGAAGCCGTGGATCACCATGTTCAACATCCACTACCACCTCGGCGTGGACGGCATTTCGTTGCTGCTCGTCTTGCTCAACTGTTTCTTCACCCTGATCGTGGTGATCGCCGGCTGGCAAGTGATCGAGAAACGCGTGGCGCAATACATGGCCAGCTTCCTCATCATGTCCGGCCTGATCAACGGCGTGTTCGCCTCGCTCGATGCGGTGCTGTTCTACGTGTTCTGGGAAGCCATGCTGATCCCGATGTTCATCATCATCGGCGTGTGGGGCGGTCCCAATCGCGTGTATGCGGCGCTCAAGTTCTTCCTTTACACACTGCTTGGCTCCTTGCTGATGCTGGTGGCGCTGCTCTATCTTTATTTCAAATCGGGCAGCTTCAGTATTCTGGATTACTATCAGTTGCCGCTGCCGATGAACGCGCAAATCCTGATCTTCATCGCCTTCTTCATGGCCTTCGCGGTCAAGGTGCCGATGTTTCCGGTGCACACCTGGCTGCCGGACGCGCACGTCGAAGCACCGACCGGCGGCTCGGTCATCCTGGCGGCGATCATGCTGAAGGTCGGCGCCTACGGCTTCATCCGTTTTGCGATGCCGATTGCGCCCGATGCCAGCCATGAGTTGTCCGGGGTGATGATCGCGCTGTCGCTGATTGCGGTGGTGTATATCGGTCTGGTCGCCCTGACCCAGGCGGACATGAAAAAACTGGTGGCTTATTCCTCCATTTCGCACATGGGTTTCGTCACCCTCGGCCTCTTCCTGTTCAATGCCTATGGCATGGAAGGGGCGCTGTTGCAGATGATCTCGCACGGTTTTGTGGCGGGTGCCCTGTTCCTCTGTATCGGCGTATTGTATGACCGCGTTCATTCGCGCCAGATCGTCGACTACGGCGGCGTCGCCAACACCATGCCGGTGTTCGCCGCCTTCTTCATGCTGTTTGCCATGGCCAACAGCGGCCTGCCCGGCACCAGCGGTTTCGTCGGTGAATTCATGGTCATCCTGGGCGCGGTCAAGGTCAATTTCTGGTACGCCTTTGCAGCCGCGACGACGATGGTGTTTGGCGCCGCCTACACGCTGTGGATGTATAAGCGGGTAATCTTTGGCCCGGTTGCCAACGATCATGTCAAGCATTTGCACGACATAGGCGGGCGCGAAAAACTGGTGATGCTGTCGCTCGCCGTCGCGGTGCTGCTGGTGGGCCTGTATCCCCTCCCGCTTTCCGAGATACTGCATGCTTCGGTGAATGACCTGCTGGTGCATCTGGCACGCTCCAAAATCTAAGAGGACGTTATGAGCTACATCGCAACCCTGCTGCCTGCCTACGCCGAGATCTTTTTGCTGTGCATGATCGGCGTGATCCTGATCGCCGACCAGTTTGTGGCCGGGCAAAACCGCACCGTCACTTATTTTCTGACCCAACTGACCCTGCTCGGCTGTTCGCTGATTACGGTGAGCACACATGTGGACAGCATCGCGCATCTGTTCAACGGCATGTTTGTGGACGACCTGATGTCCGATGTGCTCAAACTGCTGACCTATCTGGCGGTCTCCATGATGCTGGTGTATTCGCGCAGTTACCTGATCGTGCGCGGCCTGTTCACCGGCGAGTTTCTCGGCCTGACCCTGCTCTCCATGCTGGGCATGATGGTGATGATCTCCGCCAGCAATTTTGTGGTGCTTTACATTGGTCTGGAAATCCAGGCTTTGAGCCTGTATGCAATGGTCGCCCTGCAGCGCGATTCCGCCGTCGCCAGCGAAGCGGCGATGAAATACTTCGTCCTCGGTGCGATGGCTTCCGGCTTCCTGCTGTACGGCATGTCGATGATCTACGGTGGCACCGGCTCGCTTGACGTGCAGACGATTTCCGCCCTGATCCGTGACGGCCAGGCCAACACCATGCTGCTCGTGTTCGGACTGGCTTTCCTCGTCGCCGGTCTCGCCTTCAAGCTGGGCGTGGCGCCGTTCCATATGTGGGTGCCGGACGTGTACCACGGCGCGCCGACCGCGATGACCCTGCTCATCGGTTCCGCGCCCAAGCTGGCCGCCTTCGCCTTCGTCATGCGCATCCTGGTTGAATCGCTGCAGCCGCTGATGATCCACTGGTCCGGCATGCTGGTGGTGCTCGCCGTGCTGTCGATGGCCGTCGGCAACATCACCGCCATCGCCCAGACCAACATCAAGCGCATGTTTGCCTACTCCACCATCGCCCACATGGGCTTCCTGCTGGTGGGCGTGCTGAGCGGCACGCTGGACGGTTACAGCGGCGCGATGTTCTACGCGGTCGCCTACGTGCTGATGACGCTGGGCGGATTCGGCATGGTCATGCTGCTCTCGCGCGAAGGCTTCGAGGCGGACAAGATCGACGATTACAAGGGGCTCAACCAGCGCAGCCCGTGGCTCGCCTTAATGATGCTGATCCTGATGTTCTCGATGGCAGGGGTGCCGCCGACCATCGGCTTCTATGCCAAATTCTCGGTATTGAGTGCTGCCGTGCAGACTGGCCACATCACCTTGGTAGTCATCGCCGTGTTGCTCTCGCTGGTCGGCGCGTTCTACTACCTGCGCATCGTCAAGCTGATGTATTTCGACGCGCCGGAAAGCCACGAAAAACTCACCCTGCAACCGGACAGCGCGCTGCTGATCTCGATCAACGGCCTTGCCGTGCTGCTGATCGGCATCCTGCCGAATGCACTGATGACCGTATGCGCCGCCTCGGTGCAGCAATCCTTGCTGCTGCACTAAGCCGTTCTTGCAACCACTCCCGAACTCCCGCCGCGCGCGGGAGTTTTTTCTCTCACCACGGACTGGCACAATGCCGACCCTGACAAGCAAAAGGAAACCATGATGGATGCACACTGGATATGGTGGCTGGCGGCGATGCTGCTGGTGATTGCCGAAATATTCAGCGGCACGTTCTATCTGCTGGCCGTGGCACTGGGCTTGCTGGTGGCGGGGATGGCCGCTTATTTTGGCACCCCGTGGAGTATTCAGGTTGTCATCGCCGCCGTGCTTTGCACGGGCAGCTTGGGGTGGATCTACGGCTGGAAAAAACGTTCCGCCAACCCTGACGAAAACTCCAATCTGGCGAACGATATCGGCCAGGAAGTGCATGTGGTGAGCTGGGCTGACGACCACAATCTGCGCGTCAGCTATCGCGGCGCGGAATGGCAGGCGCGGCTGGCCGATCATGCGGTGGCCGACCGCACACGCCCGCTCTGGCGTATCAGGGATTTTTCCGGCAGTTGTCTAATCGTTGAATAAGGAGAGCACGCATGGATCTATTCGTCATTGTATTGGGCATTTTTGCCGTTTTTCTCGCATTTCAAACGATCAAGATCGTGCCGCAGCAAAATGCCTGGGTGATCGAGCGGTTCGGCAAATACAATCGGACACTGGAACCCGGTCTGAACATCGTCATCCCGTTCATGGACCGTGTCGCCTATCGCCACCGCCTGACCGAATTCCCCATCGACATCGAACCGCAGGTCTGCATCACGCGCGACAACACCCAGGTGCAGGTGGACGGCGTGCTGTATTACCAGGTCACCGATGCGGCGCGCGCCAGTTACGGCACCTCCAACTATCTGGCCGCCATCACCATGCTGGCACAGACGGCGCTGCGCTCCGAATGCGGCAAGCGCGATCTGGATAAGTTGCTGGAAGACCGCGAGGCGATCAACCGCACCGTGGTGTTTGCGCTGGATGAGGCCAGCCCCACCTGGGGCGTGAAAGTGCTGCGTTACGAGATCAAGGACATCACACCGCCGCAACAGGTGCTGGCCGCGATGCAGAAGCAGATCACCGCCGAGCGCGAGAAGCGCGCGCTGATCGCACAATCGGAAGGCAAGAAGCAGGAAGAGATCAATCTGGCGGAAGGTCTGATGACCGCCTCCATCCGTGAATCCGAAGGCACACGCCAGGCGGCGATCAACAACGCGCAGGGCGAAGCGGAAGCGCTGCTGCTGGTCGCCAATGCCACTGCCGAATCGCTGCGCGTCGTCGCGGCCGCGATCCAGAGCGAGGGCGGTCTCACCGCCGTCAACCTCAAGGTCGCGGAGAAATTCGTCGATGCCTTCGGCAACATCGCCAAGCAGGGCAATACCATGATCCTGCCGGGCAACGCCGCCGACATAGCCGGCATGGTTGCCACCGCGATGCAGGTGATCAAGAAGACCTGAGAGGCAAAACCGTTTGCCCGCAGATTGCACGGATTATCAGGAACATGATTGAGTCAGGTATGGAACGAGGATGACGATCGTTTTTCTTCGTTCAAATGCGCACCTCATCTTGGGCAATGTCTGAATCTGCGGAAATCTGCGTAATCTGCGGGCAATATTCTTATTGCGTTTGGAATTGAACTGACATGGACCTGACCGAAAAACAGCTAGACAGCCGCGTGGTGTACAACGGCGGCTTCATCGAGGTACTGAAGGACGCCGTGCAGTTGCCCGACGGCAGTCGCAGCACGCGCGAATACATCACCCATCCCGGCGCGGTCGCCATGCTGGCCTTGCTCGACAACGGCAAATTGGTGATGGAGCGGCAATACCGTTATCCGCTCCATCGCGAATTCATCGAACTACCGGCCGGCAAGATCGACGAGGGTGAAGACATCCTGGTCACCGCGCAACGCGAACTGCTGGAAGAGACCGGCTATGTCGCGCGCGAATGGATCCATCTCACCACCGCCTGGCCGTGCATCGGTTATTCCGACGAGCGCATGGAATACTTCCTCGCGCGCGGCCTGACCCATCAGGGCAGTCGGTTGGACGAGGGCGAATTCCTTGAAGTATTCGAGCTCTCGCCGGAAGAGGCACTGCAATGGGTGAGGGCGGGCAGGATCGACGACAGCAAAACCATCGTCGGCTTATTCTGGCTGGAAAAGGTGCTGAACGGGAGCTGGCACGCACCGGAATAAGGCCTTGTTTTGGTGCATCGTGCGCGGCCAGGCACCATCTTGGTGAGCGGAACGTCTGTATTCACCCTTTGCGCCGGAAAATAACCCAATAAATCAATGTCGCTGCAAGCTGGCACAAGGCTTGCAAGCAAATCTGCGTTTCGCACCTTTTTGGAGAATGGCATGGAAGAACTCAAGGTCAGCAGCGATGCACTTTTCATCTTGTTGGGCGCCATCATGGTGCTGGCGATGCACGCCGGCTTCGCCTTTCTCGAACTCGGCACCGTGCGCAAGAAGAACCAGGTCAACGCGCTGGTGAAGATCATCAGCGACCTCGCCGTGTCCACCATCGCCTATTTCTTCATCGGCTACGGCATCGCCTACGGCATCCATTTTTTCACCGGCGCGGAACAACTCGCGCAAAAGAACGGCTACGATCTGGTCAAGTTCTTTTTTCTGATGACCTTCGCCGCCGCTATTCCCGCCATCGTCTCCGGCGGCATCGCCGAACGGGCGCGTTTCAATCCGCAACTCGCCGCCACCTTCCTGCTGGTTGGTTTCGTCTATCCTTTTTTCGAAGGCATCGCCTGGAACGGCCACTTCGGCTTTCAGGAATGGCTGCAAACCACTTTCGGCGCGGGCTTCCATGATTTCGCCGGCTCGGTCGTGGTGCACGCCGTCGGCGGCTGGATCGGTCTCGCGGCGGTGTTGCTGCTCGGCGCACGGCACGGTCGCTACAACAAGGAAGGGCGTATCACCGCGCATCCGCCGTCCAGCATCCCGTTCCTCGCGCTGGGCGCCTGGATCCTCACCGTCGGCTGGTTCGGCTTCAACGTCATGAGCGCGCAGACCCTCGTCGGCATCAGCGGCCTCGTCGCTGTCAATTCGCTGATGGCGATGGTCGGCGGCACACTCACCGCGTTGTGGCTGGGCAGGAACGACCCCGGCTTCGTGCATAACGGCCCGCTCGCCGGACTGGTCGCCGTCTGTGCCGGATCGGATGTGTTCCATCCCATCGGCGCACTCATCGTCGGCGGTGTGGCCGGTGCGTTATTTGTCGTCATGTTCACCCTCACCCAGAATCGCTGGAAGATCGACGACGTGCTCGGCGTGTGGCCCTTGCACGGCCTGTGCGGCGCGTGGGGTGGTATTGCGGCGGGCATCTTCGGCGCCAGGGCGCTGGGCGGCCTGGGCGGCGTCAGCTTCATGGCGCAACTCATCGGCACCCTGATGGGCATCACCATCGCCTTCGCCGGCGGCTTTGTGGTCTATGGCGCGATTAAAAAATTACTCGGTATCCGCCTCGACCAGGAAGAAGAGTTCAACGGCGCCGATCTTTCAATCCACAAAATATCGGCCACGCCGGAGCGCGAATCAGGCTGGTAAGCGGCCGTGCGCGCTTCACTCCAAACCGCCCCTGAGCGGAAACGGCCGGGATTTTTGTTTGCGCAGGGAGGGGGCGCGCACAAGATCGTTTGGCCTATTGTGCGGGAAAAGTCGGATGCGGCAGGGCTGCCGCGATCACCGGAATAGGATCTGCGGGGCGGGATGAGAGAGCGGAAAAGCGCTACCATCTCCCCCTGTTCCGAACTCTTTTTCCGCTATCCAATGCGCGACACAGAAACGAAGTTGAATCCGTTCGATCTGCTTGCCAGCCTGTTCGGCAGCGGCAAAGGCGTGTATGGGCTGGACGAGGCGGCGTGGCGCGCGGTGTTGGAACTGCCGCTGTTTGACGGGCTGGATGCCGCTGAGCGGCAACGGTTGCGCGAACGTGCGATCGGCCTGTTGGCGGACAAGGCGTTTTCGGGGGCGGGCGGTCTGGAGATGACGGGGGCGAAGGCGACGACCATCGCGGCATTCGCGGCACTGACGGTGTTGAATCTGGGCGAGGGATGGTACTCGGGTTGGACGGAGATCGTGGTGTATCCGGGCGAGTTCATCTTCGAGGGCGAGCAGATGGACGAGACGGGTATCGTGCACCATCTGCGCCACGCGCGCAGCGGCGAGGCGATGGAGCGCGGGCCGCTGGTGCTGTCCTGGCAGGATGTGGAAGGATCCGGCCGCGGTGAGGGATTCAACGTGGTGATCCACGAGTTCGCACACAAGCTGGATATGCGCAACGGCAGCGCGAACGGGCGGCCGCCGCTGCATGCGGGGATGAGCCCGGATGATTGGGCGCGCATTCTGCAGGCGGCCTACGATGACTTGTGCCGGCGCGTGGAAAGGGACGGGGAGACGCTGATTGATCCTTACGCGACGGAAAATCCGGCCGAGTTCTTTGCCGTGCTTTCCGAGTATTTCTTCGAGTCGCCGGATGTATTGCACAAGAACTATCCGGCGGTGTACATGCAACTGGCGAAGTTCTACCGGCAGGATACGCTGGCGCGTTTGTCGCCGACCGGCGGCGCCATCGCGCTCTAGTTCATTTCATTCAACAGGATCACACCATGCCAAAGCCCAGCAACGACATCGCCGAGATCACCGCTGCCCTGATTAAATTCCGCGACGAGCGGGACTGGGCGCAGTTCCATAATCCGAAAGACCTGGCAGCGGCGCTGTCGATCGAGGCGGGAGAGCTGCTTGAATGCTTCCTGTGGAAGACGCACGGCGAGGCAGAGCTGCCCAAAGTGAAGGAGGAACTGGCGGATGTGCTGGCCTATGCCTTGTTGCTGGCGCGACACTACAGGCTGGATGTGAAACAGATCGTGCTGGACAAGATTGCGCGGAATGCGCAGAAGTACCCGGTGGACAAGGCGCGCGGCAGCGCGAAAAAATATACCGAGCTTTAACCGCTGCCGAGGGTACGCCCGCTGCCGGGCAGGCTGGTTTTGCCTTGCGGGCCGTACAGTCCCGCGCTCTGTTGGGTGGCGCCGAGCAGGGCTTGCAGCGCTTGCTGGTTGTAGCGCGTGCGCACCTTGATCAGTTCGCCGTTGCTCTGGTTGAGGGCATGGGCTTGCGCACCCAGGCGGCGGATGGCTAGCCAGACGTCGAGGGCGGCGGGAGCATGCTGGCGCAACCAGCTTTCGGTCTGCCCCGGTTCTGCGGGAATGTATTGCGGGCGCTGCTGCACACGCGCGGTCAGCGCTTCGGCGGCGCGGGTCTTTTCGGCAGCGAGGTCGAGCAGGGGTTCGGTATTGGGCGCGAGCAGGATCTGTTGTTCGCGCTCCAGCAGGGCGATGAAATCCTGCAACGCGGCATGTTCTTCCTTGAGGCGGGTCTGGATTCCGGCAGTGCTCAACGTTGACTCGCGCTGATGAGGTCTTGCACGGTGTGGATGAGCTTGTCGGCGACCACGCCGGCGTTGACCTGAAAACGGCCGTCGCTGATCGCCTGTTTGATCTCGGCCACCTTCTGGCTGTCCACCACCGGCGCGCTGGCGATGCTGCTTTCCAGCTCGCGCAACTGGGCGCCGGTGGTCCCCAGATGCACGCTGGTGCTGTCAGCGGGGACGCCAGCGCCGCCCGCAGGCGCGCCGCCGGACTTGGCCGCCGGATTGCGTGCGGTCGATTCGGTGTTGCCGCCGGCGGGTAATGGTTTACCGGTTTGATTGATTTTCATGCTGTACTCCATCTTGAAACGTTCGAATGCCTGTTGTATCGGCTGATTCTGCGAAAACTTTAGCAGACTTGTAAGGTCTCCGCTTCGATTCCTGTATTTATCCCGGCGACCGCAATCAGCGCGTCATTTCCGCCGCGCCGTCCGGTGTCGCGCGTGCCGTCATTACTTGCCCAGATGCCAGTCGTATGCGCACGGTGCTGCCTGCCCCGGCATCGTTCAGCGCGTAACCTTGACGGCTGATGTGAAAACCGCTGCCCTGCACGGCCAGGGTGACGCTCTGTCCCTGCCGGATCACGTTCGGTTCGCGCAGCATGTCTGCACGCAATACTTGCCCGGCGCCGATGGCGTATTTGAGTTTTTTTCCCAGTGCTTGTTCGGGCGACAGGAGGATGCCGGGTCTGTCCATTTCGCCGCGTTGCAGGGTGAAATCCGCCTCGCTGATGAGGCTGCCCTGCGCCAGCGGTCTGTTGCTGATCAGGCGTTCGACCGTCACGCGGATGGTCGCTGTCACCAGTATCGACCAGCCCTGTGGCGCCTCGCAACGCACGCCGATGCTGGTGCGGCCGATCAGTCTGGCACCCGTCGGCAGATAGGCACGCAGGGACGGACAGGCATCCAGCGCCAGGCGCGGGTCGATGGTGCCGATCTTTATGTCTATTTCTCCGGGCAAATGGCGCGTCTGTTCGTGCGCGTAAGCGGCCGCCACCGCGCGGATTGCCGCCGGCTCCTGGCGCGGCGCGGCAATGGCCGCCCCGTTCCACAGGAATAACCACATGAGCAGGCAGAGTGTGTGTTTCATGGCCGGCATTGTCTCGCGCGGACGCGGGATCGAAGGCGGGAAATGCGGCGGGTTTTCGCCGCTAATCCGCGAATCGATTTGACGGTGGTCAGCCTAGGATGCGAGTCAGTAGGCAGGTCGGGTTTCAACCCGGCTTAAATCATCTACAGGAGATTCCAATGAGCGGCAGGATAGATGAGATATTCCAGTTTCATCAGACGGCATTGAATCTGCGCGCGGCGCGGCAGGAATTGCTGGCCTCGAACATTGCCAATGCCGACACGCCGAACTACAAGGCGCGCGACATTGATTTTGCCCGCGCGTTGCGGGGCGCATTGGGCGGGGACGGCGCGCAGTTGGCGCTGAATACGACGGCCGCCGCGCATCTGCAGGGCGAAGCCGGTGAAACCGTGATGGGCGCGCCGGTGCAATATCGCATTCCGACCCAGCCCGGCGCCGACGGCAACACGGTGGAGATGGATACGGAGCGGACGCAGTTCGCCGACAACGCGCTGCGCTACGAAGCCAGCGTGCGTTTTATCTCGGAGCGAGGCAAGGATGTGCTGGCCGCCTTGCAAGGCTAGGTTCGGGAATCGATTTTCATGTTCGCTTCCTCTCCCGCAAACGGGAGAGGATTGAGGAGAGGGTAAGGAGGAAACATCATGTCACTCTTTAATATTTTCAACATCGCCGGTTCGGCCATGGCGGCGCAATCGCAGCGGCTGAACGTGGTGGCCAGCAATCTGGCCAATGCCGACAGCGCCACCGGTCCGGACGGCAAGCCTTACCAGGCGAAGCAGGTCGTTTTTGAAACGGCGCCGGCGCCGGGACAGGTCGGGCAGGGGGTCAAGGTCAGCGCGGTGGTGGAAGACACTTCGCCGATGCGCGTGGTGTATGACCCCGGCCATCCGATGGCGAACGAACAGGGTTATGTGACGATGCCCAATGTCAACCCGGTGGAGGAGATGGTGAACATGATCTCCGCTTCGCGCTCGTACCAGAACAACGTCGAGGTGCTCAACACCTCCAAGACTTTGCTGCAGAGAACCCTCACCATCGGACAATAAGGAGACGCATCATGGTTGCTTCTGTACAAAATAGCACGGCCGCTTTCCCCGCCGCGGCGAACGAAGCCTCGCAGATCGGCGTGACCCAGGATCGTTTTCTGAAACTGCTGGTCACCCAGATGAAAAATCAGGACCCGCTCAATCCGATGGATAACGCGGAGGTCACTTCGCAGATGGCGCAACTCTCCACGGTGACCGGCATCGACAAGCTGAACAATACCGTGCAGGCCTTGAGCAGCAGCATGCTGGCGTCACAATCGCTGCAGGCGGTTTCCATGATCGGACATCCGGTGCTGGTCACCGGCGATGGCATCGAGCTCGGCAACGGCCAGGGGTTTGCCGCGGTCGAGCTGGCGCAGCCGGCGGATCAGCTCACGCTCAGTATCAACGATGCATCGGGTCGCGCCATACGTACCCTGCAACTTGGCGCGCAGGATGGCGGCATCGTGCAGATGACCTGGGACGGTCTGACCGACAGCGGCGCCACTGCGCCGGATGGCCGTTACACCATCAGCGCGGTATCCGAGCTGGGCGGGCAGAAAAGCGCGGCGGCGACACTGGAATACGGTCTGGTCAATAGCGTGGCGCAATCGCAAAACGGGGTGACGGTCAATGTCGGCAAGCTGGGCGATGTCAGCCTGAACGCGATCAAACAAATTTTGTAAGGAGAATGTCATGGGATTTCAGCAAGGACTTTCCGGTCTCAATGCCGCCGCCAAGAATCTGGATGTGATCGGCAACAACGTATCCAACGCCAACACCGTCGGCTTCAAATTATCGCAGGCGCAGTTTGCCGATGTGTATGCCAATTCGCTCGCCGGTTCCGGCGGCACGCAGGTCGGCATCGGGGTCAGGGTGGCCGAGGTGGCGCAACAATTCACCCAGGGCAACATCACCACCACCAACAACGCGCTGGACATGGCGGTGAGCGGCAACGGATTTTTTCGCCTGAACGACAACGGAGCCGTTTCCTATTCGCGCAATGGCCAGTTCCAGCTCGACAAGGACGGTTTCATCGTCAGCAGCCAGGGCTTGCGCCTGACCGGATTCCTGCCCAATGCGCTGGGGCAGATCGTGGCGACCACGCCGGCCGATTTGCAAATCTCGACCGCCGACCTGTTGCCCAGGCAGACCACCACGATCAATGCCGGGCTGAACCTGGATGCGCGCTCCGCCATCATTCCGGCCGCGCCAGCCTTTGATCCGAACAATTCCGCCACCTTCACCAATTCCACTTCGATGACGGTATTCGACAGCCTGGGCGCCAGCCATGTCGCCTCGCTGTATTTCTCCAAAACGGCGGCCAACAGCTGGGACACCCATCTGGTCGTGGACGGCAATGTGATCCCGGCGGCCGGCACGCCGCTCACCGCGATGACCTTTAACACCAACGGCACCCTGGCCACGCCGACTGCGCCGGTGACCTCGGCCGCGTTCAATCCCACCCCGCCGCCGATTGTGCTGGCGGGTTCCTCCATCGATGCGCTGGGCACGACCGCGACGGTGAATAGCACCACCGGACTGTCGGTCGGCGCGACAGTCACCGGCGGCGGTTTTCCGGCCGGCACCACCATCGCCGCGATCACCGGCGCGAACACCTTTACCACCTCGGCGGCGACCAGTACACCCGGCGTGCTCGGCGTGACCCTGAACGTGACCAATCCGGCGAGCGCCGCGCCGCAGACTCTGGCGTTCAACTTCGCCGGCACGTCGCAATTCGGCGGTATCTTTGGCGTCAACACCCTGAGCCAGGACGGTTTTACCTCGGGCCGCCTGACCGGTTTCAGCACCGGCGCGGACGGCATCATCTCCGGCCGTTATTCCAACGGCCAGACCACCACGCTGGGACAGGTGGTGTTATCCAACTTCAACAACCCGCAGGGTCTTCAGCCGTTGGGCGGCAACAACTGGGCGGAGACCTCCACTTCCGGCACACCGCTCACCGGCGTGCCGGGTTCGGCCAGCCTGGGCGTGTTGCAGACCTCCGCGCTGGAAGATTCCAACGTCGATCTGACCGCGGAACTGGTCAACATGATCACCGCGCAGCGGGTGTATCAGGCCAACGCGCAGACAGTGAAGACGCAGGATCAGGTGCTGCAGACGCTGGTGAACCTGCGTTAAAAATTGTGGGTCGGGTTTCAACCCGACTTGAGAATTGGGGACATAACCATGGACAGACTGATCTACACCGCGATGAGCGGCGCGACGCAGACCCTGCTCAAGCAGGCATCGGTCACGCACAATCTGGCCAACCTCAACACGCCAGGATTCCGTGCCAGCATCGACGCTTTTCGCAGCGTGCCCTTGCAAGGGGAAGGGTTGTCCACCCGCACTTTCGTGGTGGATTCCACGCCGGGCACCGATTTCATGCCGGGCGTGATGCAGCAGACCGGACGCGCGCTGGATGTCGCGCTGGATGGCCGCGGCTGGATCGCGGTGCAGGATGCCAATGGTAACGAGGCTTATACGCGCAACGGCAGTTTGCAAATCCAGCCCAACGGCATTTTGCAGACCCGCAACGGACTGAACGTGCTGGGCGATGCCGGACCGCTCACGATCCCCGAGGACACTGAAATCACCATTGCCAAGGATGGCACGCTTTCCACCGTGCCCAGCACCACGCAGAAAGCCGGCGTGGTCGTGGTCGGGCGCATCAAGCTGACCAACCCGGCGGAAGACCGGCTGGTGCGCGGCGAGGATGGATTGTTCCGCACCCGCGACGGCAACCCGGCGGAGGCTGATGCGGCGGTCACGGTGGCATCCGGCAGTCTGGAAACAAGCAACGTCAACGCTGTCGATGCGATGGTCAGCATGATTGCGCTGGCGCGCCAGTTCGACACACAGATGAAGCTGCTGCAAAAAGCCGACGAAAACGCGGGCCACGCGAGCAGCGTGCTCAATCTCAACGCCTGATTTCCATAAAGGAAACTCATCATGATTCGCTCACTGTGGATTGCCAAGACCGGCCTCGAAGCGCAACAAACGCAGATGGATGTCATCTCCAACAATCTGGCCAACGTCAGCA
>Ga0210041_1001384_pt1 | contig 23182 bp, 15 predicted proteins | sample CryGeymeta201503_FD_183973 | JGI IMG/M metagenome (GOLD analysis project Ga0210041, IMG submission 183973) | Groundwater microbial communities from Crystal Geyser aquifers in Utah, USA - Crystal Geyser metaG 2015-03 (SPAdes) (version 2) | ecosystem: Environmental > Aquatic > Deep subsurface >... | reverse complement strand
GTTTCTTTGCTACTCATGATTATGTTTTTCATTCGGTAGTCACCTCCTTTCTTTTCGTGTACTACCTTATTCTAATTGAGGACATTTCTACTTCGCCCAAACAGGACATTATCACTTCGTCGCTACAAATATTTTTTGATAGTAGGATATTTTAGTTTTGAGGTGTACTATAAAAAGGTATGTTGAAAAAGGAATATCTTTTTATAATTTTTCTGTTAATGTTTGTGGCATTTGATGACAAGGTTTCAGCTCAATCTATCCAATATTCCGACAGTATTCCTGTTACCGTTGAACAAGGTCAAGAGGTGGTAGAGGGAAGTATTATTTCTTTTGTAGATGGGACATATCGATTAGCGGAAAACTCTTTAGCAGAAGAAATTGCTGGGGTAATTAGTTTGAATTCTGATGTTGAATTGCAATTCTTGAATGAGCAAGATGGTACCTTGTATCCATTAGTAAGGGGTGGAAAAGTGCAAGTGCTTGTTAGTTCTTCTGGGGGGAGTATTGAAGAGGGAGATTATATTATGAGTTCATCGATTCCTGGAGTTGGAGTTAAGTGGGATGGAAGGAGAGCCCAAACACTTGGTGTTGCACAGGAGTCTTTAAGTCAAGATGAGAATGCTCCTACATTAATTAATGTTACAGTATTGCTTAGTGATTTAGGAAATGAGGGCGGAAACGCCAATGGATTTTTAGGAGGATTACAAGCTTCTCTTCTTGGGTTTCTCAACAGTGGGAATCAGAGTGTTTCAGCAGAACCGTCACTTGCAATAAGGTATCTGTTAGCTATTTTGGTGGCAGTACTATCTCTTGGATTTGGATTTTTTGTTTTAGGCAGGATTTCATTGCGAGGAATAGAGGCGTTAGGAAGAAATCCTTTAGCAAAAAAATCAATTCTTTCAGGTTTATTGGTTAATTTGAGTTTAACAATAGTTGTTGTTTTGGGGGGAGTGTTATTGGCGTACGGAATTATAACGATATAAAGTATGTTTACTCTATCAACGATGTTTTCTGGAATTCTATTAGAAATAGTTATTTTTAATGTCATTATTTTTATAGTTGGTTTAATCTATGTCTTGCGCTATCTCAATCATAGTTTTGAACAGAAAAAATATAACGATTCGTTGGAAAATAATGCACAGACAGTTTTGGAAGATGCACAAAATGAAGCTACCAAGATTATTCAACATGCAGTTGAGCAATCGACACAGATGTTAGTGGAATCAAAAGAGTCTGCCCAAAAAATAGACTCAACGTTTAACAGACACATTGAACAAATAGGAATAGACCAAGAAGCTGCATTTGAGGATTTTATGGTAAAGATGCATTCTCAAAATATGGAATCCTTAAAAGCAGTATCGCTTGAATTTAGAGAAAAGATGCATGAGGCTACCAGTGTTATGAAGGAAGAGGCTAAGGGTTCATTAGGAGAATTTAATAAACTATTTAGTTCTGAAATTCAGGAGGTGTATGCAAAGATACATGAAAAATTTGAAGAAAGTATGGTTGGGGTTGAAAAACAAGTCGAAGAGTATCGTTTGGATCAGTTGAAAAAGGTAGATGACCATGTTGAGGCCAAGGTCGTTGAAAAAGTTCAACTATTAGTAAAAAAGATTGTTACCCCTTCATTGTCTGAGACAGAGAGAGAAACCCTCATACGTAATAATATTCAAAAGGCAAAGAAAGACAATGTTTTTAACTAAAAATGGGAACCCTACAAATCTTGAATGTCATACAAACCACTTCGGAAGCAGATCGGTTACGCAAAGAACTTCATGCATTAATCCGTGGTGTATATGAGACATCAGAAAATTATGTAGAAGTTTTGGGTCAGTTTTTAGATGAAGATGCCGTAATGTGTGTGTTGTCCGATTTGAAAACGAATAATATTGAGACTGATGATAAGGCGTCATTCGTAGATTTTATTACACAGATTATTAAAACAATTGAAGATTTGCCCACGTTGTCATTTGTATTTGCTACCATCCCAACCCTAGATACGATTAATCAAGTGGTCAATCAGATTGAAGGACCTCAGAAGACTTTGGTTGATTATTCAGTGAATCCAGACATTTACGGTGGGGTTGTCATTTTAAAAGATGGTCATGTTTATGATTATTCAATACGTCAAGAAGTTGAAAGTAGGTTAGAAATATAGCACATGGATTTATTCGATAAAACATATACCAAAACTAATGAGTATGGGGAGGTTATTGGGATTTCTCACCCTATTGTTACCGTTGTTGGGTTGCCTCACGTTAAGGCGGATGAGATGGTTGTTTTTGATAATAATGAATTAGGTCAAGTTCAGTCAATACGTGAAGATGTTACAACCATACTTCTTTTCTCAATAGATCCTGCTAAAGTAGGACAAAAGGTTACGCGGCTAGACGAGGTATTACAGGTTAAAGTACGTCAAAATTTACTTGGTAATGTTGTGGATGCAATGGGAACTGTGATTGGGGTCATTGATAGTACTAACACGAATGCCTCCAAGGGTGAATATGTAGATGAGTTGGTTGTGGACACACAGCCTCCATCTATGGATCGTAGACTTACAGTTCGTAATCAGTTTGTAACGGGAGTTAGTTTGGCAGATGTTTTGATTCCAATTGGGAGTGGTCAAACTGAGTTGGTTGTGGGTGATAAAAAGACTGGGAAAACCTCATTTCTATTATCAGTATTAAAACAACATGTTAATCGTGGAGGTATCGTCGTATATGTATTGGTTGGCGCAAATATTTCTGAGATTAAAATTATCCAAGACTTTCTTCAGAAAAATGCTCTGTCAGAAAGAGCTGTTTTAGTTTTTTCTTCAACTAATTCACCACATGGTCATATCCTTATTTCTCCATATACAGGTATGGCATTCGCAGAATACTTTAAAAAACAAGGATTCGATGTAATGCTGATTCTTGATAATTTATCGACGCATGCTATGTATTACCGAGAAGTATCAATCTTGTCGAATAAATTTCCTGGTAGAGACTCTTATCCAGGAGATATCTTTTATTTACATGCAAGGTTATTAGAACGGGCTGGAATTATTGGCACCGATCCTACCGAAAAAGGTTCAGTAACCTGTTTTCCTGTTGCCCAAACTGTTCAAGGAGATTTAACCGACTATATTGTTTCGAATTTGATTAGTATTACTGACGGGCATCTGTATTTTGATCAGGCTGAGTTTGTTAAGGGAAGGCGTCCTGCTATTAATATTGCACTTTCAGTGACTAGATTAGGAAGGCAGACACAGTCAGTTTTATTGCAAGACATTAATCGTACTATTTCATCCTTTTTGACAACAAAATATGAAAAAAGTTTACAGTTATCTCATTTTGGTAGCGAGGTTTCAGATATTCTTAAAAAAGACCTTGAGTTAGGAAACACGATGTATGAAATTTTTAATCAAGATACCGGTATTGTGTATTCACTGGAGCCGATGGTTGCATTTTTAGCAATGGTTTGGGCTGAAATTTTTAAAAAGGATTCCCTCGAAAAGATTATTTGGTACAGAAATAATTTCGTTGATATTTATGAACATGACCAAAAGGTTAAGACCGAAATTGATGAACTTGTTAAAGCCGATACGTTTGATGGGTTGATTGGAAAGGTTACTGAGCACGCAACTCGCCTACAAGAATTATGCAAAACAAAAATACAATAAAAGACGAAATTGAAAACGTTACGGTCCTTGGTGGATTAGTAAAAACATATGAAGAAGTGTATATGCTTAAGATGTACAAAACTAGAAAATCTATTATTAAAGCGAGAGAATATTATAAGCGGTTACTTTCCCTGTATGAAAGCATGAAACAGGCATATAAGAATGAGAGGTTGTGGGCAACTCAAAAAGATACGAAGAAACAAGTGGGATTAATTTCAGATAAAACCAAGAAACACGTGTCAGTGCTTATTACGGGGAATGATAAGTTTGCAGGGGGCATTAATAAAAAAGTATTTACTAAATTTATGGAAAACAATGAATCACAACACCCGGATTTGGTTGTTATTGGGAAAATAGGTAAAAGCCTTATGGTTCAATTGGCTGGAACAGTTAAATATACGTACTTTGATGTTGAAGAACGTTTTGGTATGAGTAACTCAAAACAACTAGAGCCGGTCATGAAACACCTGATGGAGTATCAAGATGTACGAGTATTTTATGGTGAGTTTGAGAATATTCTTCAGCAAGAAGCGATGAGTGTTTCTATTACTGGTGAGATGGATGTATTGCGTAATAAGAACGAGACGGTAAATATAGCAGAAGGAGGAGAGTATTATTTAGTTGAACCAAGTCCAGTTGAGTTATTAACCTTTTTTGAAACCCAAATATTTGCATCACTTTTTAACAGAGGGATAGAAGAATCAGTGTTAGCTCAGATAGGATCTCGGGTCGCCTCACTTGAAGAATCAACGTATGCTATTGACAAGAGGTTGCGGTTGCTCAAATATATGGCTTTACGTAATAGCAAGCGATTGAGGAATAAAAAACAACAAGATTTATTGGTAGGGGTTCATTATTGGTCACATTAAACATGAAACAAAGTAAAAACGCAGTAATTGTTGGGGTTAACGGACAAGTGATTGAGGTTGAATTTTCATCTCATTACGCTCCAGAGATACATGATATTTTAACCTTAGAAGAGGATGTTACTACGTTGTTAGAGGTTTTTAGTTCAGTAAGCAAAAATACGTATTATTGTTTGGCTCTCAATAATTTGCACAAACTTGGTAGGGGCATGGTTGTGATAAATAGTGAAAAAAAGTTGCGGATCCCAGCAGGGCGAGCAGTTTTAGGGCGGGCATTTGATATTTTTGGAAATTCGTTTGATGGGTTAGGACAAATAGAGTCCGATTCGTATGTAACATTAGCCAAAACTAAAGGTGTTGATTTAGATAAGGCCGTTTTATCAACAGAAATATTAGAGACAGGTATAAAAGCGATTGACTTTTTTGCACCACTAATTACAGGAGGGAAACTGGGACTTTTTGGTGGGGCTGGTGTTGGAAAGACGGTATTAATTAACGAGTTGATCAACAATTTAATAATTGATTCAAAAACAAATAAGAAAATAGTTTCCGTATTTAGCGCGGTTGGTGAACGGTCCCGGGAGGCAAAAGAGTTACATGAACGATTAAAAGAAAATGCTGCTCATGATTCTGTTGCACTAATTGTAGGCCAAATGGGCGAAAATCCAGCAATTCGTCACAACACAGCGTCTGCCGGTGCTGTGTTGGCGAACCATTTTAGAGATTCGCTAAAGACAGACGTACTATTTTTTATTGATAATATTTATAGATTTACTCAAGCTGGAAGTGAGCTCTCAACGCTCATGAATATGCTTCCTTCAGAAGACGGATATCAACCTACCCTTGTGTCAGAATTGGGACAATTGCACAGCAATCTTATGTCAACGTCCGATGGGTATATAACTTCTATAGAGACAGTGTTTGTGCCGTCAGATGATTTTACTGATTTTGGTGTTCGGGCAATCCAACCTCATCTTACAAGTTTTGTTGTTTTGTCCCGGGCGATTTACCAAGAAGGTGTGTTACCTGCAGTTGATTTGTTGGAATCATCTTCAACAGCTCTAACACGCTCTATTGTTGGAGATGTACATTATGGGGCATATGAAATGGCTCGGAATATTTTACAAAAAGCAAAAAACCTGGATCGTATTGTTTCGCTAATTGGTTACTCAGAATTATCTCTTGAAGATCAGGTTGTTTATAAGCGCTCTCAGTTACTAAGAAATTATATGACTCAGAATTTTCTTGCAACTGCAAAACAGACTGGGAGGGAGAGGGATTACGTAAAGATGCAGGACACCATTAAAGATGTAATGGGTATTGTTGAGGGTAGGTATGACACTGAGATACCTGAGAACTTTTTATATATCGGGAAAATTACTAAATAATATAAGCCTCAAGCTTATTATTTGAAAAAGATAATACTCCTTTGGAGATTGTGAATTCTTTTATATCATCGTTTGATACATGTACAGCTATTTTATCTTGAATTAATGTTCTAAAATTTATATGTTGTGGAATAATGCTAAACTCCCCCTTACTGTTAAAAGTGGTTAAGCCTATTGCCTCTCCTTCAAAAAGGATTTTCTCAGGACTGCCTACGTAAATATGTATTTTTTGATTTGACTCTTCAGTTATTTTTTGCGTACTCATGAAAATAAGTATGATACAAAAGCTAAAGAATAACAATGTCTAAAGTAGGCTCGCGTGAATGTGCAATTTGGCCTGTTTTCATTGACTCCTTCTCGCTGGGAGCATAAACTAAAAATCAGTGTATTTAAAAATAATTGATAATGTGTGGGGGAGAGTGGTGCGAATGTATCAGAACATTCCTGGTAGTCATGGAGTAAAAAGTTCTGTTGTAATTGTTACGGGACTTTTACTTCTGGTTGGTTTTTATCAGTTCGCATTTTCATCGAGAGAGCTTTTTTCAACGCCAGGTGGAGTATCTGAACGAGATGTTGCGTTAGGTTTACCAAATACTTCATCAGTGCTGGAAGATAATACGAAAGATAGTGAGCGGATTTTTGTTTTTCATATTCCGGTAAGAATATCGGATCTTTATGTAGATGGAGTTGCAACATTTAAAGGTGGTTTTGATATGGATGGACAAGATATTAAACTGGGAGCTGGAAAAATCACCGCATCAAACATTATTAACAGCATAAAAGGAGTTGGAGGTATTCAGGTTACCGGTGAGAATGATCTAACCATTTCATATAACGGAGGTCTAGCTAATACGGGGACACCGGCAGCTAACAACATAAACAGCATCAAAGGTTTGGGCGGTATTCAGGTTACGGGAGATAGTGACCTAACCATTTCATATAGCGGCGGGGTATCAGCACTCGTCGGTACGACTGATCAGGTCACGATTTCGGCAACAACCGGAAATGTTACCTTAAGTCTTCCACAAAACATTGGTGTTACATCAAGCCCTACGTTTGCCGGTATTACTCTAAGTTCGGTGGCTGATGGGTTGGTCAAAAGTGTAAACGGTGTATTAAGTGGGGGGAATACTGTCTCACTTTCTGAAGAGGTAAGTGGAGTTTTGCCAGTTTCCAAAGGAGGAACCGGACTTGAAGGTTTTGACTCAAACTATGTATACAAAGGAAACGGTACCGGCCCGCTCGTCAAATCAAGTATCTATGAAAGTGGACGCAATATTGGAATCGGCACAACCACACCTGAATATGAACTTGACGTTTCAGGAACAGGTAAATTCACGGGAGATCTTTTACTTTCAGGATCACTTGTTGATGGCTTGTCATCTGCAGGATCTTCTGGGTACATATTAACTTCAACCGGTAGTTCAACGGCATGGAGTAGCACCGCAAGTGGTGGAATTGTAACGGGATCAGGAACCGACAATTACATTTCTCGATTTAATGCTGCTGGGACTGGTATTGAGAATGGAAGCATTGTTGACGCAGGTTCAGGAACATCAATTAACATCGATTCCTCTGGAAATGTTGGTTTAGGAGGAGCAACTGCTGGAGTTGATCCATTTTTGTATGTAACCTCAACAGGTGTTGGTGTGGGAACAACCACCCCCGAGAGACCTCTTGAAGTTGCGGGAGCAATGCGTCTTGACGCTTCTTCAACTCCTGTTAGTGCTGTGCTTGGTGATATGTACACTAATGCCGACGGAAATATCTACTTTTACAATGGCACAAGCTGGGATGATCTTACCGCACTTGGTACCGGTTATTGGACGCAAACGGGAACTGATTTAAGTTATGGAATTGGGAATATTGGAATTGGAACTACGGCATCTACCTACAAACTTGATGTAAATGGAACCGCTCGAATATCCGGTGCAACAATTATTAGTCCGCTTCAAAGTGATGAAGTAGCGCTTACCTTACGTGCAGCAATCTCATCAACCGGAGATATTTTTAATGTAACCAATACCACCGGAACAGAAGCATATCTTACGGTAAACTCTACAGATGTCTCGGCGGGAACTGCGATCAAGCTTACGAATGCAAGCAGTACGCTTGTTGGTACATCAGTACTCGCAGGGTGGAGTTTGACCGGTAACGATTTTAATTACAGAAGACCCATTACGGTTACCAATAATTCAGGGTCAACCATCCCCTCTAATTATCAGATTTCGATTACGTTAAGTTCAACTGATGCGGCGCAAGTTTTTGCAAATACTCAAGCAGGATCACCGTATTATGATTTACGCACATCGTGGGACAACGGAGGATCACCGGTAGAGATTGCACGAAACATGTATTCTCACACATCGTCAAACGTTACGTTTACGTTTCAATTATCTTCATCGATTGCACCGGCCGCAAGTGACACGTACTATCTGTATTATTCGAATTCAGCCCTCAATTCGATTGGTGCTCAGTATGCATCATATGTTGGTGATATCCAGATAGATAGTATGGATAGTCTCGGAGTATGGACTTCATCAGACACCACCCAATATCCACTATCACTGGAAGGAACGATTAAACAAGAAGGTACAGGGTCAATCAAAGCGCTCGCAACAGCCGACAACATTGGAGTATTTTCAACGACTTCACAAGGACAGCTTGCTACAGCAAGAACTAATTTTGGGTTTACGACCGCCAGTTTTGCTGGAAACACATACGCCTATGCAGTAGGTGGTTCATCAGATGGGACAGCCGCAAATAGTTTAAGTAGTATTGAATTTGCAGCGGTAAATGCAACAACGGGAAATGTAGGGAGTTTTTCAACAAGCGCGAATTCTCTCCCTAGTTCTCTCATGGACACTTCTGTAGTATCTGCAACACCACCTGTTGATTCCGGAACGGGAGCTGATGGATCGCTTGACTTATCCTTAACCAACAGGGTTGGAGGATGTACAGGAGCAGGATTGACATGGGATTTTGTATCAAAATGTACGATAAATAAGGTCGGGTCTTCAAATACAGACTCCTTTATATATGGGGCGGCTATAGACAAGTTGCCCGGATATGCAGCACATTCTTTCATTATACCATCCGGTCCACAAGCCGGTAAGACTCTGATGATCGTTGCGAATTCTTCTTCAAGTACACAAATCTATGACCCAGCAACAAATACCTATACTGCAGGCCCAAGTCTTGGAGCAAATGCATATACTGGCTCTCATTCGTTTGCGATTACCTCTGGTCCCAACACAGGTAAAATTTTGGTTGTTGTGGGAGAATCGGCTTTGACTAGAATCTATAATCCGGCAACGCATACTTTTTCAGCAGGTCCTGATTTGGAAACTAAAGCGAGTACTGGATCTCACTCGTTTGCAATAACTACAGGACCACAGGCAGGAAAAGTTCTAACCATTACCGCGAATGCTTCATCTATAACAAAACTATATGATCCAGCAACAAATGCCTATAGTGCCGGTCCAAGCCTTGGGGTAAATACTGGAGATGGGGCTCACTCAATGGCAATTACTACAGGACCGCAGGCAGGAAAAATTCTAACCATTACGGGAAATGGTTCATCGGTAACAAAACTGTATGACCCAGCGACAAATACCTATAGTGCCGGTCCAAGCCTTGGGGTAAATACTGGATCGGGTTCGCATTCGTTTGTGATTCCATCTGGTTCAGAGTCAGGTAAGATACTGACAGTAACGGGAAGTACATCAGTAACAAAGATATATGATCCGGCAACGAATACGTACGGTGCAGGTCCTGATTTAGGCACGACTCCCGGCCTAGGATCGCATTCATTTGTCATCCCATCTGGTTCAGAAGCAGGGAAGATTTTGACAGTATCGGCAAATCTTAATCAGACTACCGTTATCTATAATCCGGCAACCAATACATATGGGGCAGGACCTAATGTAGGTATTAGTGCGTGGATGGGTTCGCATTCATTCTTGGTGTCATCGGGTCCAATTGCCGGAAAAATAATAACGGTACCAGGAGCTGGAAATAATACAGCTATCAAAGTGTATGACCCAGCTACTAATACCTATGGTGCGGGCCCATCAATTAGTTCGCTGCCAATAGTGTATACCGCTGCACATAGTGTTTTAATACCATCCGGTCCACAAATGGGAAATTATTTAGTAATTCTAGGTGGAGTGGCATCCAGCACAAAAATTTACGATACGATGACAGACTCGTTTAGCGAAGGACCTAGCCTGGGGGCAAGTGCTGGGTCGGGTTCGCATTCGTTTGTGATTCCATCTGGTTCAGAGTCAGGTAAGATACTGACCTTTATTGGTGAAGGTACATCAGTAACAAAACTATATGACCCAGCAACAAATACATATAGCGCAGGGCCTTCTGTCGGGGCAAATGTGAGATACGGCGCGCATTCAGTTGCTATTTCAACAGGACCCAGCGCAGGAAAGATTCTAACTCTTTTGGGAAACAACTCATCAGTATCAAATATATATGATCCGGCAACGAATACATTCAGCGCAGGACCATCAATAGGGGCGACTGTTGCGGAATATTCGCATTCGTTTGTGATTCCATCTGGTTCAGAGGCAGGGAAAATAATGACCATAGCTGTATTTGGAACGACATCGGTTCGACTATACAATCCGGCAACAAATACCTACGGCGCGGGGCCCAGTCTTGGGGCAAATGCTGACTCGGGTTCGCATTCGTTTGTGATTCCGTCTGGTTCAGAGGCAGGGAAGATACTGACAGTAACGGGCAGTACATCAGTAACAAAGATATATGATCCGGCAACGAATACGTACGGTGCAGGTCCTGATCTTGGAACTACACCACGAGCTTCTGCACACTCTTTTTTAGTTGAAACCGGCCCATATGCTGGATTTGTTCTGACAATTACTGCTAATTCAAATGTAACTAAGAAGTACAATCCTTCAACAAATACGTTTAGTACTGGTTCAACTGCGGCTTCTCCTGTTGGTCAGGGAGGACACACGATTGCGATTACATCAGGTTTGCAGAAAGGAAAGTTTTTAGTTTTGCTCGGGGGACAAAGCCAGACTACTGTTTTATATGATCCAGGAAAGAATAGTTATAATTTCACAACAATGAATATCCCAAGTGGAAAGACACTCGATGCAACAACAGCAATTGCTTCAACTTCAAACTTTATGACAATGAAAGCTACAGGGAATGTGACAATAGCAGGTACCATTCTTTTGGATGGGGCTGGTTACGCTGGACCTACTACTACATACACAAATGGCAGTGGTGATGGATACGGCTCACTAGGTGTAGCGAGTACGTATGGTGGTGGTGGTGGTAGCTATGGAGGAGCTGGTGGAACGGGGGGGAATGGTTTGGGTGGTGGTGTATACACAGGTGATGATTCGGGGAGCAGTGGTGGGAGTGGATCGGGAGCATCTTCCTCATATTCTGCGGGTGGTGGAGGCCTGAGGATAAATTCTGGTGGGGATGTTTTGATAACGGGAAGCATTAGTGCAAATGGAGCGGTTGGTTATGCGGGCACTACAGCCAGTGGAGGAGGGAGTGGTGGTGGAATCCACATCCAGTCAACGGATATTACGGTTAGTGGTATCCTTTCGGTAAATGGTGGCGGTGGTGGTAATGGTACCTATGGCGGCGGTGGTGGTGGCGGCGGACGTGTAACTTTGGAACACATGGGGTTGCTTAATACTTCCGGTTCAACGATTACGGTTGCGGGTGGAGTTAAAGGAAGTGGCGGGGTGGTGGCTCAGGATGGTTCCCTAGGTGTCTACTCCAACTCAGCTCTATCGTCGGTACTCTATGTACTTGGAGGAAAGAATACATCTGGCAGTGCAGTCAATCAGATTTATCAAAGTGTGATCGATCCAACCGACGGGACACTATCTGCGTTTTCTACATCAGCTGTACCACTTGTTTCGAGTCTTTTTGCTCATACAACAAATGCTCTAACGATTGGAACCTCGAATTATCTGTACGTTCTAGGAGGCAATACGGGGAGTGCTGATGCAACTACGGTGTATAAGGGAACTTTCAGTGGTAGTAATATTGCGGCATTTACAACCACCAGTCAGGTGCAACTACCACTTGGTATTTCATACCATACTGCAACGATGGGAACAATTTCTTCTACAAACTACATATGGGTAATCGGGGGACTCAATGGATCGACTGCACAATCAACAGTCTATAAAGGAACGATTGATAGTAGTGGCGATATTGTTTCGTTAACCACCAGTGGACAAGCTTCTTTACCACAAGGACTGTACGGTCATGCAACGTATTTTGATACCGTAGGATCCGTCAATTATTTATACGTTACCGGCGGCACCACAACAGGTGGAGCGAAACAATCAACCGTATATCGTGCAGTTGTTGATGCATCAGGAAACGTAGGAGCATTTTCAACCGTTGGACAAACCCAGTTAACAACCCCAATCTCCAATCACCAGACCTTTAGGTTTACCGATACCTCATCAAATAGATATACCTACACCATTGGTGGAAATACAGGAACGGTTCAAAACGGAGTGCTAAAAACGCTGTATTCACCAATTGATCAAACGACGTATGCGCTTAGTAAAACAATTTCGAGTGTAGATCTCACGAACAAAAACAGCATTACTTTTGAGATATATTCATCCCGAACAGGATCATATATGGCATATGAATTTTACAACGGATCCGGTTGGCAAAGTTGTGGAGACAATTCTGACTTTTCATCAGGTGTGTTTTCGGTAAGTTCTGCAAATGTTTGGGAAAGAAAAACCTGTGACATCAGCGCCATATCTCCACGCTCATCAATTACCCAAATTCGGTATCGTGTAACATCTTCCTCCACAACTGAGTGGACGGCGTACATTGATGACATTAATGGAATGATTAACGCAGCAACAATTTCGAACACCAGCTTTGGAGGGACCGCCTCCCTTTCAACAGCTAATCTTGATATTAATGCACAGGGAGATGGAGCAATTCGATTGAATTACGATGCAACCAACTCGTTAGCTGGAACTGGTGGACTCAAGGTGTATAACGGTGGTTCAACGTTGCTTTTTAGCCTAAACTCTGCGGGGAATGGGTATGTGTCAGGAAATCTTGGAATTGGCACCACAAATCCAACTTCAAAACTTACGGTAAATGCGGCTTCGCCGTCTGCAAACGCTCTTTTGTTTAATGTTCAAAATACTGGTTCAAACGTATTTAGTGTAGATGCAGAGGGTGATTATTTTTACGATGGGACAGGATCATCACCATCGGCCGATGTGGCAGAAGTTTATCCTACGGATGAGGTTGATATGAAGCCGGGGACAGTGGTTTCATTGACGATACCAACGGACGAACGGGCAGGGCATGCCCAGCCCCTACAGGTTGGTCGATCAATCATTGCATCCGATCCGGATATACTCGGCGTTGTTACTACCAAACCTGCGTTGTTACTCGGTAGTAATGTTGAAAACGGGGTTGCTGTTGCACTCATTGGACGCGTGCCCGTAATCGTAAATGATCAGAATGGTGATATTAAAAAAGGTGACTATGTAACAAGCAGTTCAATCGCGGGTGAGGGGATGAAAGCAACACAGGCGGGGATGGTTGTGGGAAGGGCGCTATCAGACGTGAGTTGTAAAGATACAAGTAACAACAAACAAGAAACAATAAATATCTGTACCGTTACCATATTTACGAATTTGAGTTGGTACGATCCAACACACGAGACGTTAGCCGAGACTTTAGTCTTAACCACAACACCAATCGATGCAGGGAAATATAAAGACTTAACAACTGACAAGATGATGATCAATCAAACGTTGTCCGTTTTGGGCGCATCAAAATTATCTGATGTAACGGTCACGGGCAGTCTAAACATCGGACTTCTATCCATCGACAATTCATCCATACACGTTGCCGGTGGAATTCTTAAACTTCAAAATACGTATCGATCAGGCAACGTCGAGGTTTTCGGTGGCAAGATTATTATGAAAACAGACGGATCTATTGAGGTAACTGGCATGGTCACTGCTGATCAGATTGAGGCAAATGGATATACTGTGTTGGGATCAACAATCGGAACAGCAACTCTTTTTGCAGATCAGTTATCTGTTCGGGTTTTGAATGATACCGTTACTGATGAGAGTGAAGTCTTTATTACAGCTAAATCAGCCTCTAACAAAAACCTTGCAGTGACTGAGGTGAAAAATGGGGAGTTCACCGTTGTAATTGAAGAGCCGGCGCTCATAAAAGACCTGGACTTTTCATACTGGATTGTACAAACGCAGTAATGCCGATATTTCCTGTAGAGACTGGGTGTGCACAGGCTTCTGTTGTTTTACCAAATTTCTTTGTGTAGTATTGAAATATGAGTACCCGTTATGGATTTACCCTGATTGAACTTCTTGTAGTTATTGTCATCATAGGTTTATTAGCCGGGATTGGTATTGCAAGTTTTGGAGGTTCTTTAGAGCGCAGCAAGATTGCAAAAGCCCAGTCTGATCTTAAAGAGATCAAAGATATTGCAACTGCTGCACAGCTTGCGAGTGGTAAAACGCTCATACAGATTACCGGAAGTAATTGTAGCCTTTGCTATTATTGCCGTGGACTTGGGGATTTGCGGAACGTTGCAGATACCCATACGTGTGCTGTTGCATGGGATAATATTGTTACGACTATCAATGCTACAGGAGGTGCGATTAGCGGTATTTCAGATATAAAACGCGATCCCTGGGGAAGCCCATATTATGTTGACGAAAATGAAGGTGAGTATAGTGCTACGGATTGCAGGCGTGATTTTTTTGCATCAGCGGGTCCAAATGGAACGATCGATACGTATTCACTTATAGACAATCATTACATCTCAACGTCTGACGATATTCTCATTAGTATTCCCTTAAGCTCTACTTGTCCGTGATGGTCTAGTCGCCATTTCTTTTGTATACAACGTAACTTGAATCACTCATTAATGATTCCGTCACATTATCTTCCCAATATCCACCAAACTCATCCCACACATATCCACCAACGGGACTGTATTTTTCAGAAAGTAAATCATCAAGGTAATCAATAAATTGCGTTGGGCTTTTTTCATCCCACAGTCCACTCATCTCACGTTTTGAAACAACGATAACCGTAGGTTGGTTTTGAGTAAGGTCATCAACAGCTTCCTTCTGATATTGCTCACGATATGTTGTTGGAAGATTAAGAGGGTAGGTAATTACAAACTTACTGACAGATTTTCGCTGAGCATAAAAATATATTTCTGGCTCTGAACCTGCAACAAAAATTTTATCGTCTGGGGTTGTTATCAGTGAAACGTGACCTGCAACTTCTTTCGCTTCGGCAAATGGATTAACCGTGCCATAAACCCAGTTAACAAGCTCTAGCGATGTAAGACTGAATTGTTGTTTAAACGGAAGTAGAAGTAATATAAGAGTGACTAATGTAGTTATTAAAAGTACTGGATTTCTTCGAGTTAAAACAAACTCCTTGGAAAAAGAGTTAATTCCAGCTGCAACCATAAGGGCAATGAACGGTATGATCAAAAGATAGTAGTGGCCAATGGGAGTGGTGTAAATCGTAAGAAATCCAACAAACCATAGTGATGGATACAACATCCAATGTTTGGGGCGTGTGATAAAAAACCAAATAATTGGTAATGCCAAAAACCAGTAGTATCCAAATTTTCCTAAATATGTAATAGCATTGTCTAGCCCAAGGCCAAACGAAGTAGCGTATGCGCTATTAAAAACAACAACCTGTTCCCAAAACCCAGGGAATCCACCACGTAAAATTATAGGAAGCATAACAATGAGGGTTGTTATAAGTCCACTAAGTGTGAAAACGGTAAACGGTTTAACGAGTGTTTTCCATTCGTTGTTTGTTTTAAACATTTCCCACAACCAAAAAACTATAAGTGCGCCAAGCATTGGGAAGGTAATTGGTTTATACAGAATTGCAATTGCGGTACAAAAACCCACTACTACCCATCCGTATGTAGGCATAACCTTGTCTCTAAATTTTACAAAAAGTGCAACTGTTGTCATGAGGGGTAGAATCATGAATTTTTCGGTATTCGCGGCAAACGGCGTAAGGACTGGAAACATGCTAATACATGCGTAGATAAACATCGCAATCCACCATGCACCTTTCCCCCATTCTTTATAGGCGATGTAGCCTACAAGAAGTATTGTTCCCAGAGAGAATATCAGAGCAAAAATGCGTGGTGGCCAAACAGCAGTTGGGTTAATGAGTTGACCGAAAGCGTATGTGTATACAATCATGGGCGGTTTTTGTAAAAATGAGTCTTTGTAGGGAACTCCACCGTCGTGTAAGATCATGGCGCTGTACGCATATTCCCCTTCATCTCGCTCGAATGGCGCCGTAATACTATTAAAATTAAGAAGATAACATAACAGAGATAGTGCAACGACGAGAGATAAGTTCTTTCCCGTAACGAGATGTGACGTGCGTGTTTTAATTTTTTTGAAGGTTGTTTTTAACATAGATATTCAGTTTATGTTCATCGTTTTTTGCATATGTCGTTTGGTAACGATGCGGCTTTGCTAGATAAAGTTCGGGAATATTATTAAAATCATAATCGTCTATGTCAAAATGTACGGCAGTATAACTATCTTGCAAAAGTAACATTTGAAAGGTTTCAAGAAAATTATTGCGATTCTTGCGCATGATGATTATGTCTGGCTGAACGGTAGAATCTTCTAAAAGATTATTCCCCACGTACCCAATAGTCACTTTACTGCCAAGATAATACGCATACGAAAGTTCTTCATAATTTGTAGCAATTATAAGGTCCGACGTATCGGGAAAGGTTTCCTTTATATAGGGAATTGCGAAATCAAGTGGTCCCTTGTATTGGTGGGTAATTTCATACACATGACCCGAAATGTGCGAGACCTTTGGGACGATTGAAAACAAAAGGGTAGCCAAAAAAATTGGAATAGTCACGAATAACACATCGCCTTTTAACTTTTTTGAGGAGATATTAAGTATCCCCCGAATAGTGATGTATAGATCAATCATAATAACAAGATTTAATATTGGTATAAGTGCCATCAGATATCGCTCAAATAAATATGGTGATCGAGCAATAAATAGAACATATACGACAAGGTACAAGGTTAAAAAATGAGATAAACGGAATGTCTTGTCACGATTGTTTTGATAGTAGTTAGTTATCCATGCCGCAAGTTTTACTACAATAAATAGACCAAGGAATTCGTAGGAGAATAAAAATGAAAGTGTTCGATTAAGGTTAAACCAATATAGATGCATGTTAAACCCCATGAATTCACTCAATGCATTGGCGAGTGGCAAAATCTTAAAAAACGAAAATACCGGAATGCTGAAAAGAAATGTTAACGCTAAGGGCAGTGAATGAACGAGGTAATCTTTTATGGTTAAGGGTTTGAGTGTTCGGAAGAATAAATGCCAAACTTCGGCGATTCCAAGCGTTATGGTAAGTATAAAAAAAAGTGGAGGAAACGTTGTGAGTGTTGTTATGAGTAGAGTTAATAGTAAAAGTGTGTAGGTTACAAAATTTTTGCGTGACAACGTACTACGGTTATGTCTAAAAACAGTATACAGCCACAATGTTGCACCCGACACCAGTATGGTAAGTGAGTAGTAGCGAACTTCGCGTATGTGAAGCGTTAATGAAATTGAGAGCATGCACAAAAAAACATACCCGCTATAAAAAAGCCATTTTAACCTTCCATCAAAAATATTTCTAGCAACGTGTGCACACAGTAAAACGCCCGCTAAACCAATAAGTGTAAACGGTATGCGGATGAGTGCTGTTTTGGTATAGATATCTGATACAAATGATGAGAGTTTTACCCCGATAGCTGCAACATAAAATTGCGTCCACGATGATGTTATATAGGCATCATAAGGTTCCCTGATGGCGAGGCTTTTATCAGTCAGTTCAAGAAGGTTAAGCGTATTTTTCCCATCCTTGGATTTGGGATATCCATATTCGAGAATTCGTTGACCGGCAACTGCCGTTTCTGCTTCGTCTTGCCATAAGAGTGGATAGGCAATGTTTAAAAAGACGCTGGCACAAAATAGTAAAAAGATCATCAGAAACAATATCTGAGGGATTTTTTTACCAATACCTTTAATCATTGTTTTTACTGAGCGAAACCATCATGTCATGCATAGGGTAATAAAAAGTAAGATTGGCAATACCAAGTTGGTGTGTAATGTGGCGCAAACGTTCAAGTTTAAGTTTTGAAAATACAAAATCAAGACTTCGCTCAAACCCCCACAATTTAATTTCATCAACCGTAAATCCTGCCTCCTTTGCAACAATAGAGATCGATTGTGGGGAGAAATAATTTATGTGCTGGGGAATCTTTTTATATCCGTACGAGTATTTTCCCATAAGTTTTGTGTCCCAGCTATCAATATTTGGCATGGTCATAAATAATTTTCCTGACTGTTTAGGTTCAGATTTTTCCGTAAGCCACACATAAAAAAAGTTTAAAACTTCACGAAAGTTGGGGAGGTGTTCAATAACGTCGAATGCAACAATAGCATCAAATTGGGATTTAGAAAACAGGTCTACAGATAGTGGCGGGGTATATGTTGGAATGTTAAAGGTTTTGTGAACATGTTCCATCGCATACGTTGAAACGTCGTATGCATACAGTTGGTATCCACCTTTTTTGGCTACACCCACAAAATCCCCAACCCCACCACCAAAGTCAAGAATTTTAGAACTAGCCTGAAGATGTTTGTTTACATAGTTATACTTTCGCGTGGCATCTTTAATAAAATCGGGTGATTTTTTATCATCAAAATAATCGGGGGAATAAATGGTATTTGCTTGTTCAATCGTAGGATACGGATCCAAAACCCCAAATCCACAGTTGGGACATTTCATAATACGGTACGAACCCTGTTCATAAACTTTGAATAGTTTTTGGTTTTGGCAGATGAGGCACGAATAAGTCATGTGGGTTTTATAACTTCTATTAGTATATTCGCATCTGTCATGTTTTGTTGGTTGATAATACGATTAAACAGTTTGTCTAGTATCTGTGAGCGAATGGTGGGGAAAAACACAAAGCGCTTCCCGGTTAGTTTTTTAATAACCATGCTGGGTATTGAAAATGGAAGTAACAATTGATACATAAGAACCTGTTTTTTTGAGATAGTTCCCGAAACTGAAATAAGGTTGAATCCTTGTTTTTGAGCACGTTTAATCCAATCATCTTTTAAAACAAGGGGTTGGTGTTTAAAAATGTTATGAAAGATGGAGAGGAAAAAATCTTTAAAAAACGGAAAGAATAAAAATTGGTTAAAGGTACTGGTGGGGACCGTAAATACAAATCGTCCGCCTGGTTTGAGTATTCGATAAACTTCATTAAAGACTTCATCAACGTTGGGAATATGTTCAAGCGTACTGATCGAAAAAGCGGTTTGGATACTCTCTGAGTTTAAGGGTAATTTTCTGGCATCGGCAACGATACATTTTTTATAGACGTTACTTTTTTGTGCATGAGCAATTTCTCGGGGATCGTAGTCAATTCCTATGTCAATTGGTTTGTCAAAAAAAACAGACGAAAATTCACCAAAACCACATCCAAGGTCTAGCAAAGGAGTGGAAAGGTTTTGTTTTGATAATGCAAGCGCTTCCTGAGTTCTCCATAGAGACAATGAAAGTGGGGCTATCCGCAAGAATTTTTTAAAATAAGTTGTGTCTTTTCTGGGATTAAAAAATCTAAACAACCAAATAATCCACACTGCTTCGAGTATGATTTTAGAAGACATTTTGGGAGTTCCCGCTTGGCGTTGGGAAAAAACTATAGGAATCTCGCCGATTTTTTTACCTGACTTTTGCGTTCGATATTTTAATTCAATTAACGCCGCGTACCCTTTGGCTGAAAGTTTTTGCGCACTAATGGATCGTAGGGTGTGGTTTGTAAAACACATAAATCCAGAGGTGCAGTCACTAAGCTTAAGACTTGTTATCAACCGGACATATCGATTTGCCCCGGCACTAATGATAAGTCGACTAAGAGGCCAGTCTAAAATTCTTACCCCTCCAAGATAGCGAGAACCAACAACAAGGTCAACGTGTCCGCTTTCAAAAAGTAATCGAGGAATATCGGATGGGTTATGTGACCAGTCAGCGTCCATGGTTATAATTCTTTCGTAATCTTTATCAAGGGCCCACGCAAATCCTGTAGAGTATGCTTTACCCAAACCGTCTTTTATTTGTCGATGGAGAACAAATACATTTTGAGGGGTGTTTGACAAAAGTTGTTCGGCTATCATGCCAGTTCCATCAGGAGAGTTGTCATCGACAATTAAAACGTGGATGTCTGGAACTGAGTTAAGAATTGCCGGAACTAATGTTGGAATGTTATCTTTTTCGTTATAGGTAGGAACAATGACTAAGGTTTTCATGGCGCAGGTTGTAGTTGTCGCTTAATTTCACTGTGCAAAGGAATGCCGTTTTTTTGCATGAGAGCTAACGTTTCGTTTATCTTTTGTTCATCCTTTTGATTGATGTAATAGATAAGGGTGTAGTTATACGCATCAGAGTATCCAGGATTAATCTCAATTGTTTGCCGCCAATAATCAAGCGCTTTTTCAAACTCGTCTTGCTGGTAGTACGTTAATCCTAAATTAAAAAGCGCATTGTCGTAAAAAGGATTATTCTCGAGCTCGGACAAATATTCTATCTCCGCTTTTTCAAACTCTTTATTATTCATATAAATGACTCCAAGATTATTGTGAGCCATCTCTTCTTGTGGATTAAGTGTAAGTGCCTCATTGTATTGTGTAATCGCCTCATCAATTCGTCCTTCAAAATATAACATCACGCCGTAATTTCGGTGTGCCAGTGGTGCGTGTGGTGACGTTTTTGTAGCCTTTTCCCAAAATGTAAGACGGTTTGTAAAACTAAATGAATGGATGAGGGTAATGAGCGCAAAAAGTGATGCAACAATACCAAACGTCCATTTCTGAACCTTTTCATTCTTTAAAGCTTCAACCGGAATACGAATTTCGGCAAGAATAATAATTATGCCAAATAAAGGAATGTAGGCGCGATGTTCCAAAAAATCCGCAATTACATCGGGGTTAGGGCGTATGAAAGAGGGTAGGAGAAATGCCAAAAACCATAACAAGCCAAACGTTATCTTGCTCCAGTTTTTGGTAGAGAAGAAGATAGTAATAAGTAATAAGGTAAAAGTAATGAGGACACCAATCCATAGGTTTGAGTCGGCGAAGATTGGCAGAACTGAAAGGTTGATCGGAATAATAATCTTGCCAATGAACAAAAATACGGCCAGCCAATTGTTAATGCCTGACTGCAGAATTGTTGAGATTGTATAACCGCTCGCACTTCCAATAGCAAGCTGGCGCAAGATAAACCAAAATAATAATGAGCCAATCCATCCGCTTGCTAATATGAATGTTTCTTTTGCAAATCGTTTTTTAGGTTCAAACAAAAAAATGTAGGCATAAAAAATTGGTCCCATAATGAGAGCGGTTTCTTTGGTGAATAGTGCCAAGGTTGTAAAGAGTAGGTAGTACCAAAGATCACGGGTTTTTGCCTCTTTAAGATATGTAATCAAAAATATAAAGGTAGTAAATACAAAAAGAGCAGCAAGTGAATCGTTTCTACCCGGAATCCAGGCAACAGCTTGGGTCAATACTGGATGAATTGCAAAAAGTAATGTCGCCCCAGTTACGAGTTTTTGTGAATAGTTTAATTTTTTAAGAAGAATAAAAAGTGAACTTACAGAAAGCATGTGGATTAGGATATTTGAAACATGATAAAACCAAGCAGAAGTGTTTGAGATGAGGGAGTCAAACATAAATGAAAGCGTAAGAAGTGGGCGGTAGTATGATGCCGAGTGTTGTGGCAAGTGAAATACATCCATCTGAAACGCAGCAAAAATGTTACCAAGATTTCGTAAAAACGTGATGTTATTTAAGATTAAGGTGTTATCGTCAAAATAGGTGAAATCAAAAAAGAGAGTGGGGAGATAGATTACAAAAACAATAAACAAAATCCATTTGAGTGGAGTAAAGTTTATCTTTTCAGCGGGCAGGTTTTGTGGCTGGGGTTGAACGTGGTTGAGTTGCTGTTTTTTCCTTCGCTTTTTGGACATGGGTTTATTGTATAGCAAACGCAAACTTGCCTGAGCAGGCAGGACAGAATGTCTAGCTTCGTTCTACGTCATGCTGAATTTAATTCAGCATCTGGATCCCGAAATGAATTCGGGATGACACATGTAAAATTCTGTTCTATCGTTTGGGATTGTAATCGCCTTTCAAAAAATGGAACGCTGCCTTTAGTGTCCCGAGTCCGTATTCTATGCTTCGAGTAAGGTTAATACTCGATGCTTCAGGCATGTAGCGTACGGGTACGGAAAGTTCACCAATAGAAAATCCTGCGGCAATTGTTTGAAAGAGTACTTGAGAATCAAACATGAAATCGTTGGAGTTACTGTCAAAATCTATGGTTTCTAAAACTTCACGTCTGTAAGCACGCATGCCCGTATGCCATTCCGATAAATTGTGACCGGTAACAATGTTTTCAAATAAACTTAACGCGCGATTTGAAAAATACTTATAGTAGGGCATGCCGTTTGCTAGTGCTTCTTTTCGGGACCGAATACGAGAACCAAGCATCATGTCAAAATATCCTTCGTCCAATAAACTTACCATGTGGGGGATCAGTTTGGGGTCGTACTGGTAATCGGGGTGAAGCATGACAATAACATCGGCACCTTGTTCGAGTGCTAGATGGTAGCAGGTTTTTTGGTTGCCACCGTAGCCAAGATTTTTTTGGTGGACAAATGTTTTGATTTGTAGTTCTTCTGCAAGTTCAGCCGTTTTATCACTACTTGCATCATCCACCAAAATCACTGAGTAATTATCGTTTTGAGGAATATCAGCAACTGTTTGCCGCAACGTGTTTTCGGCATTATAGGCGGGGAGAACAATGGTTACGTTCATTTTTGTAATTTTATCACGATTTTTTATGCTCATATGTTCCGTTTTGTTAGTCTCAATAAATCCCGTTGCGTTTGACCCTGTAATACGGTACCTTTATAGGTATATGCGAGCGGTTATTGTCATCGTAATTGGCGTCCTACTTCTTGTTGGTGGTGGAGGATATTTACTGTCGATAAATGATGATGGAAACGCTCAGATTGCAATTGTCCCAACGGCAACTGTTGTGCCTACTATTAATTCAACATCTCCCACCAATGAACCGACGCCAACCC
>Ga0210041_1001383_pt1 | contig 23187 bp, 13 predicted proteins | sample CryGeymeta201503_FD_183973 | JGI IMG/M metagenome (GOLD analysis project Ga0210041, IMG submission 183973) | Groundwater microbial communities from Crystal Geyser aquifers in Utah, USA - Crystal Geyser metaG 2015-03 (SPAdes) (version 2) | ecosystem: Environmental > Aquatic > Deep subsurface >... | reverse complement strand
CCACCTTTGTCACCGTCCACAAAATACGATTTGATCATGACCATCCTTTGGGTTGTTTAAATTCGTGCAAGAAGCTATTGACTTGATTTCCACTTGGCGATGGCTTCGTCATACTGGAGTAGTGCGCGTTCGTATAGGCCTCGTATCCTGTTTTCTGCGGCAATGATGTCAAACATGCCGTCGGGGATTTTTGCGTTGACTGGCATGGTTTTGGACACGGTCAGGTAGTCATCGATATTCATCTTCGTGATGTCCAGCAACTCGCCTTTGACTTCGATGAATTTGAGCCTGGTGATGTCGTCCGGGAATGGGGCGGAGCTCGTAGCGAGTGGTGTGGCTTCGGTGGCAGCGGATTGAAAAGCTGCAGAAGGGACCGGGCTGGGCGGTTCACCTGGTACCCTGACGGTTGCAGCCGGTTGACGTTGAATGCCTGAAGTTGGTTCGGCCAGGGCTGATGCGTTGGGTGACCTGTGCTTTCTGCCTCTTCTTAGAGGCTGTAGTCCGCGTTCAGCACGCAGGATGCCGAGGTGTCGGACAAGGTGGCCCTTGGTGATCTTGATGTCATGTTTTTGGAGTGCAGCCGCGATGCGTTCCAGCGACATGCCATGATTTAAGAATTCTTCAATGACCGCGAACGCAGAACGCACGATCAGAGCAGGGTCGTCCTTCTGGGCTTGCTCAATTTCTGCGCGGAGAATGGCGTCGATTTCGGAGCTGATGCTTTGCATGATCCCCATACCGACAGGTCGCAAGTTGTGATTCGACAGGTGGCGCGACAGGCGACATAGCCATGCACTACAGGCACACTGACAGGCGAATCAATTTCAGACAGTCGACGACAGACGAATCCACAGGCGAGCCAAAATGCAACGACAGGCGTGTTGACAGGTGAATCAATTCATCAGCAGCGTGGAAGTACCCGGCCTGGGCGTGTGTTTATCTGCATTGGACCCTCCCGGCTGCGCGAGCGGCCACGACAGGGACCCCGACAGGCGACACGACAAGCGACACGACAGGCGACGAAACATGTGTGACAGTCGTTCTGACAGGCGAATCAATTTCAAGCAACCGACCATGACAGGCAAGTCGACACGCAAATTGACAGCCAAACCAAAATGCAACGACAGGCGTGCTGACAGGCGAATCAATTCATCAACAGTGTGAGAGTGACAGAAACTCACTGTGCAGGGTAAGGGCCTTGTGCCCACGTTTTGTGCTGCGCAAAAACTTGGCATCGGCCCCCTGCTCAGGGCGTTGCCCCGAGACCCCGAAGAAACAGACGCGTCGCGCTTGGATTCCATGCGCGAGAATCAGGAGTGGTTGCAGGATTTTGTCAAATACTTACGGGGACCCCATCGATGCATTGCGGCGGAAGGGTTCAGGGTCTATTGAGTTCATAGGCTCAGCTTGTGAGCCCTTTGCCTGGTCATGAATCATTAGATTCAACCTCAGCCATTAATCGCAGTGCCATGGTTTAAGATGCAGAAAACCACTACAGGTTCGTTGAAATATGGACGTTTTCAAAACAAATACAAGTGCGGTGCCAATAAGCCATGGCCCAAGGGTAGGGAGTTCTGTGAATGGTCAATGACCGGCTATACCGGCTCAAAGAACTTTTGCTGTCTTGGCGCGGCATTGGCATGCAGGCCCTGATTCAAGGACTGGAAGTTGCCAAGACCACCGTCAAGCGAGACGTCGAAGCCTTGCGTGACTGGTTTAATGACCCCATCGCCCGCGCCGGCTTACCTGGCAGCTACTTCATTCAATCGGAGACACAACACAATAGCCGCTGGGTGGCCAAACGATCGGAGTTAACCGAACTTTGGTTCAGCTCGGACGAGGCTGTTGCGCTGCCGACCGTGCGGCCTCCGCTGGTGAGCATCGAGCCTGGCATTCTTGGACCCAAGCTCAAGCCGTTGCCTGACAAGCTCAATCGCCTACTCGAGAGTTACGGACACTACATTGACATCGCCAATTCCAGAATCAAGGCCACACAACCCGGTAAGCGCCGTCTGATGATTGAATCTTTTCAGGCGGCGAGACGCGGCACATTGGAGCACGATCGTCCGCGCATGATGCATTTCAACCGTCATGACGGCGAGGAATGCAGGACTCAGGTGCAGAGGGCGCAGTTGCCGACGTTGGGGAGGTATGTGTGAAGGTAACGGCCGCATAACGTACACGCGAGACAGTGAAATCCATATGAAGGAAAACAAGACAAGCATATCTAATCAAGTAGGGGATGGTGCCGGAACATTGCCGGCAAGTTCCTGGGTACGCTTTCTTCGCAGTTATGGCCCGACTCCGAACAACCTGACTATGTTTGACGAATATGTGTCAGGCGCTTTGGGTAGGGCGCGCGTGCAACCGATCAGCCTATCGACCCCATTGCTCGATGTGATGACGACCCACATCGAATCCAAAGCGCCTGGCTCATTGCTGATCGTGGGGACTGCTGGCGATGGCAAGACCTACCACTGCCGGGCCCTATGGACCCGAATCGGAGGGGAATCGAAGGATTGGGCTAGCAAGGGGAACATCAAGGAGCTCCGCCTGCCCGATGGCCGATTGGCTGTTTTCATCAAGGATCTCTCCGAATTCAATGGTGACGAGAGCGACTTTCCCCTGCAGCGACTTGAAAAATCTGTCCTGGGTGGCGATGACTCGGAGATCGTGATCTTGGCGGCTAACCATGGCCAGCTCCTTGATCGCCTGCGCGATTTAGGCAAACGCCAGAGTCGTGTCCACCCGCTTCGCAAGCCACTTCAAGAGCGCTTCCTGCAAGCTGGCCCCGCGCCTGATCGACTTGCCGTATTCGACCTAAGCCGCACGACCAGCCGTAAGACCTTGGAAGAGGTAGCCATGGCTGTCGCGGGGCATCCCGACTGGGACAACTGCAATCGTTGCGCACTGCAAGCCGATGGCAAAGTTTGCCCAATTGACGAGAACCGGCGCCGGCTGCGGGGCCACGACGATGGCGGCCAGCTCTCAAGACGTCTTGGAGACTTGGTTGAAATCGCCAGGCTCAATGGGCTGCATCTTCCGGTGCGCGATTTGCTGGCTCTTTGCTCGAACATGGTCCTTGGATGCTCCGACGCAAAGCTGGCCAAGGAAAACCTCATGACTTGCGCAGATGTCGCCAAGATCCAAGAGAGCGGCGGCCTCGGCACAGCGAGCATCTATGCAAATGCTTTCGGCGCCAACCTGCCCAAGCGCAGGGCTTCCGACCGCCCTGTTTTCAAGGCAATGTCTAGCTTTGGCGTGGGCGAGGAATCGACCAATGCGGCCGATGGCCTGCTGGTCTACGGAAAAGACGACTCGCGGCTCCAAGCCGAATTTGCTCGCCTTGTTGCCAGCGATCCGATCTATGGAGCTGCCACGGCCTTCTTAACGGCCCAAGACGCATATTTGGAAGGCCATGAAGGCGCTCGCGTGGAGGGTGGCTCGGCCGAATTCCTCGAAATGCTCGAAGCCCAACGCCGCAGACTCTTCTTCTCACTCCCCGATGGCGAGCCTGGCTATCCCCATTGGTCGATGACTGCATTCCGTTTCGCGGGTGACTATCTCGAAGCAATCGAGGCCCTCAGGGCGAAGAAGCCTGTTGGCGAAGCAGTTCGCGGGCGAATCGCCAAGGGGCTCAATAGGGTTCTGACGGGGTTATTGCTCGAAAACGTCGATCGCATCTTCATCGCAAGCTCCGGCGGGTTCACGCAAAGCCGTGTGAGCGTACTCTGTGACCTTGAGACGCCCGCTCGTCGGCACGCAGGAGTCGGCATGGCGATCCGGCTTGTCGAAGAAACGGGCGGGCCGCAGCTCGACATATCTCTTGCGGCTGGGGCTGGCAATTCGGTCGCCTTTGACCTGACGCCCATCCGACACGAGTTCCTCTCTCGCGTAGCCGAGGGAGCCCTGCCGGCGAGCTTCTCCAACGAGTGCCTTGAGGACCTGTTGGCCTTCAAGGCGAAGCTCCTTCGCAGGGCGGAGATCGTCACGAAGGCCGGCATGGCGGGTGACGACGACGTGGCTGGCGGCGAATCTTCCGCGCTGACTCTCAATTTCATCGACATCGAGCCAGGAGGCCGCGGGTTCTCGCGCCCAGTGACAGTTAGGACCCCTGAATGAGCGCGATTGTCAAACGGCCGGAAATCAAGAGCGTTGACTTCTGCGTCGACGAGAACATTTGGGGGCATCGCCTCTACGATGAGCAGCTTCCGCACTTGACGGTCCTCGAATTTCTGGGAGTGCTTGGTTCGAACCTCGATTGTCCGCTGCGATTGCGCGAGGACAATGGAGGCTCGGTCATGTTAAAGCCGCAGCGCCAAATCCGCCTGCGTGGCCTGCTGTTCAACAACCCCTATGTCGAGTCGATCGCCGATGGCGCTGCATCCGACGAGGAGAAGTGGAGACAGTGGTTCGAGCGTTTCGCCCAAGGTGCAACAGGCAATGGGGATGCGGACATGAGCTACCTGCGCCGGTCGTTCGCCAGCTTCGACGACTTCGCCAAGGCTGTTGAACTGCTGCGATCTTCATCCTTCGAATCCCGCAGCAACAAACGCTGGAGCTCCAGGTTCGTCTTCCCTTTCGGACCAGACGCCCTCTACGAGGACTTGGAAATCGATTCGAGAGGCAAGATGAGCAACGATCGGCGCTTCTTCGCGCGCACCGGCGAGCTTCTCTATCTAATGCTCGCGCGGGCCAATCGTGGCGGCGAGCTGGGCGACATACTAGCCAAGCGCCTGTTCGATCGAGAGGCCCCGATGAACCGCTTGGCGAGGGCTTTGCAGGGCAACCCGCAGCTCGCCGAGGATCCGCGCCCTGCAGGCTATCTGCCGGAGGTTTCCAACCCGCGCTTCGACCAAATTTGCGATGACTGGCTATCGATCCTAGCCAAGGACATGCCGATCTACGACGCCTTGGAGCAACTGATTGCAATCTCCGGGCTCAATATGCTCCTGTACTTCTTGGAGCGGGCCAAGAGGGTGGCTGGCGATGACGATCCGGTCGAGATCGTCTGCGAGATCGTCTCCAAGGAGCGAACCAAGGTCCGGGCGCTCTCTGGTGACAGCTACCAGTTCAATCAAGGCTTGCCGGCCAAGGCCGTGCGAGCGCATGTGGAGTCGATCCGGCTGGACGCTGGATGGGCTTCGGCTGCCTCGGCAGAGTTCCCCGAGGCGGAGCAAGTCAAACTTATGCGCGAGCGTTTCCAATGGCCTCCTGCCGATGGCGATGACGAATACACCGGTAAGAGCCCCGAGGCATTGGTCGTCGATTTGATTGAGAACGCTTTGGCACGGCATGAACAGCACGTCGGCAAAATCCATGCGACATGGTCGCGCGCCATCGGGCTGAGCTCCCGCAGACTTTCGCGGCGCACACGCTATGCCCCCAATGATCGGCTGCTTAAGGCTATCGTGGTGTCGATCGTCGACGATCGCATGCAGTTTGATGAATTTCTAGCCGAGGCCAAGCGGCGATATGGGCTGGTTCTTGGCGACGCAGAAGGATCGCGTCTGGTGAATGCCCAGCTGGTCGATCAAGAAGAGCTCAGCGAAAACCGCAACAACCTTGAAACCCGGCTCGTTGGCCTCGGCTTGGTCCGCAGGCTTTCGGATTCCTGCTCGTTTGTAGAAAACCCGTTCGTGTTCAAGGGAGATGCTGCATGCTGACCGATCGCATCATCGGGCGTGTCGGTGCGGATATCCTCGCCAAACGCTTATCCAATCCTGGTCAGCCCGGCGACTCGGCAGCTCTTTTTCGGCTCGACAAGCTTTCTGCCAACCAAACCGCGGCAGTGGCGCGGGCGATTCTCGCCAATTCGGATTTGTATTCCCAAGTGGATCTGATGATCCCCGAAGCTTTGGTTGAGGGTCAAGGCCTGCCGCCTGAAATTCTGATCCAGCACAACGCTGGCTACGTCCGCAACAATGCCGCTACCTCTAAGGTTGCGATCCTGACGGCCAATGGCAATGAGCACAACCTTGCGGACACACTCGGGCATGTCATGGCGATCGGCGCCAAGGAAATGCGCGCCGAGGCCGAGTCGTGGGTCGGGGCCGCACTCCATGCTGGTGGCATTTCTCCTGTGCCCGACGACAGATTGGTGTTCCATGCTGCCCTTGGGGGCCTGCTCGCTTCCTCCGAGCTTTCACTGGTGCAGCTCGGTGAATTCTGCTCCGCTATCGTGGAGGCTATCTCTACGCGCGGGCTTCCGATTCGCGACGCCGTGGGATTCGCCTTGCCAAGCTCGGGGCTGCCCAGGGACAGCTCGTTTTTTTCGAACGCCAAGACCTACGCGTCCTCACGCAAGCCATGGCAAAAAGCATTCGCCAAGCTCTTTGCGCAACGAGCGCCGCTTCTCAAGAAGCTACGCCAGAACGGCCAGCCCTTTGATCCCGAAGAGCTTGCCGAGCGCATCGAGGCCAACGCTGCCGACATTGCAGATGCAGCGCGGCTTGCCGTCGAAGCTTTCGCGGCAGCTCCAGCGGGAGATGCAGAAGCTGCCAACGCCTTGGCGCAGTACGAATGGGAGGGCGATGGTGTCTACCTGGCTTTCGACAAGCCAAAGGAAAAGCAACTGGGATTGGCCGAGTCGACGATCCGCTTCTTCGACCACGACTGTGACCAGGAAAATGCGCTCGACGCCGAGGGCCGCAAGCTATTGGAGGACTTGAAGGGCCGCGAGCGGCGCTCCGATTTCACTGAGGAGGACGAGGAGTTCTTCGTCAAGCAGCGAAGGCTCTTGGAGCAAGACGCCAAGCTTTGCTCCCGCTGGGAGAAGGCTCTCTATGGCAAGCCTATCGAATGCAACGACTTCTTCGATGGCTTCGCCCGTGTAGTCAACAGCTTACATGCAGGCCTGCGCGATCCCCAGGGCGATCGGATCCTGCGCTTCTCAGTCGCCAAGGGCCGTAAGGAGTGGCGCGAGCGTTTCAACTACGACGCAGGCAGCTACTTCTCCGCGATGTATCGGGGCTTGAAGGAGCTCATGGGATCGAAGGCCGAGTGGAAGGTCGAGCGGCTTGGCAATGGGAACCTGCCCGATCCACTCTTCGAGTACGAGGCCTTCTTCGCGAAGGAGAAGGAGCTTCGAAGCGACAAGAAGAACAAGGTCAGGCCCAGCTCCTCACTCTCGCGACTGGCTTTGCAGATCAAATTCGACGTAGCTCTTGTCCAAGTCTCCAAAGGCAAAGAGATTGTGCTGGCCAAGACGCAGTTGCTCTGGAGTTACAAGTCGGCTGGCATTGGCCTTTCGATGGTTGCTGACATGAAGCGGCTCTTGGAGAAGGGCGCGGTCGGGGCGACGGAAGTCCCCCGCCGGCTGGTGAGCAAGAAGGGAGGCGTCCAAAACGTATCGCTGAATGACACCGGAACATTGGAGGCGACCTATTCGACCGATGCGGGCTCTCTGGTACCAGCGGCCAACAAGCTGCGCAGCTTTCGTCACGAGATTAAGGGGCGGATCAAAGATCTTGCCGAGGAAGGCCGGTTAACGGAGCGGCAACGCGACGAGATCCGTGCCTCTTGGGACCAATTCGAAAACGACTACATCAAGGCAATGGAGGACTTTGTTTCGACGGGCCTTCATGGAGAGGCAGTCATGAGGCAGGCCGAATCCTTCGGCGCCCTGCTTTCGACCCTCATGGCTCATGCCCGTGGCGATGTTTGCCGATCTCGGCTCGTTTCGGAAGTGCTTTCGATCGGAACCGCTCGCGTTGCCGGAGACAACCCAGCAATGATTGTTCCGCCATGGCACCCTGAACGAATGAAGGCGTTGGCCGTCAAGTCACGCCGCGTGGCGGGTTTTGCGACCCACTTGCTCTCCAGCGACCGCATCCTTTACGGAGATCGCGATATTTTTATGCGCGAGCTCTCCGACGAGATCGCCCATCCGTTCTATCCGGAGATCGCCGTCCTCAATCGCGGGGGTGCTCCAACGCTGGTTTCTGAAAGCAGTTCTGTCAACGGCTACAGCCTGATGGAGTCGCCGACGCGCGGCGCCGAAGAGGCTATGACTGATGTCGATCCAGCGGCTGCCGCCAAGCAGGCACGTGAGCTCTTGGAGCGCTACGTCGGACTGCAGCCCCACGAGGCGAGCAACCTCAGCGTAGTGCTCTATAACGCCGACGCGGCCGAGCTGCCGCTGGCGACGGTGCGCGAGCTCTCATCGATTCAAGAGGATGGAAAGCTCCAGTGCAGCGTGTCGGTGCGCCACTCGGACCCGGCCAAGCTGCGTCGCGTCTATGGCGAATTGGTCAACAAAGCTGGAGACGATCCAGACTTGCCCGTGGTAAGCGAGACCAGCGACAACTTTATCTCGAAACTGCGTATCTCGGTGACGCCGATTTCTTCCACGCCCGGCGAAAGCACTCAGGGCTTTAAGGCGTTCGATGTCGCGTTCCTGCATGACGTTGTCTCGCGGGCGGCCCAGTCCGAGTGGCTACCAGTGCAGTGGACGAATGATCGGCCGAACTTGGAGCACGCCCCTTCGCGATGGTCTTATCGAAGCGTGTCTGGCGAGAACGAACTGAAATCGACTACGTTCCTAACCTGCCCGTGGCAAACGGCATCGGGCTGGGCTTATGTGTCGGCGGTCGGTGCGGTTTGTCGGCAGACCGATACTTCGCCGGAGCATCGATTTCTTCCGGCTCGCAGAATTTCTTTGCAGAATCCGGCACTTGCCGGGATGATCAAGGACGCACACGAGTTGGCTGAATGGGTGGCCACGTATGACGAGCTCTTGGACAAGCGTCAGCTCCAGCACAACAACATCACGGTGGTGCGCTACCGCCGAGGTTCAACCAATGGCCGCAACATGATCGTGAGCTCGACTTCCGAGCTTCGGTTGTTGGGCGTGTTGGTCCGCCGGCGCCTCGATGAATTGAACCTCCAGCTTGGGGCCGATGAGATCCAGGCAGCAGCCGAGAAGGCAAAGCGGGATGCCCTCTCTATTTCGGGGGATATCGTGCTGCGGGCGGCAAAGCGGGGCGTGTCGGCTGGCGAAATGATTGGCTTGGTACTCAGCCGCTGCCTGCTGGCCGAGGAGTTCAATGTCGCTTCAGGCGGTGGCCAAGTTTTGACGGCTTACTTCCTGCTGGACGATTACGCGAGCTGGCTCTCGCAGCCAGAAAGCCGGATCGCCGACATCCTCGCGATCAACGTCGAGGAGCGCGAAGAAGGCGTTCGCGCGATGATCTCGATTGTCGAGTCGAAGTATGTTTCCGCCGATGGGCTTGCAAAGGCACGGCGCGATTCGAAAGATCAGCTCCTTGCAACCTTGGGCATGTTCCGCGAGGCCCTTTTCGGCGATCCTGGCCGCCTTGATCGAGATGTTTGGCTTGCACGTCTGGCCGACATGCTCATCGACGCAGAGATTCCTCCTGGTATGACCGGGCTTCTGGAACGGGCGCGCTCGAAGCTTCGTGAAGGCGATGTGAAGATTTCCCTGCGAGGTTATTCCCAGGTTTACGTTCACACCACGGATGCCAGTTCGACATCCGCATCCGACCAGGTGCTGCTCGAAGAGTCCGATGGCGTCCAGGCCTGGCAGGAAGTCTTCGACCGTCCAGACCTTCGGAAGCTGGCCGAAGCCTATGCAAAGGGATTGGGGGTTCAAGACGCGAGGGCGGGGCTGGGAGCCCACAAGCCCTGGGAATCCCATGGTTTTAAGAGGCCGGCTCCGCGAGTGCAATGGCTTGCAGCCATGGGGCAACTCGCCAGCGGCGACGCCGCGGCTCAAGAAGCGGAAATCGAAATTGGAAACGATGCTGGAGCATCGATTCCACCGAATTCGCCAGCGCCCGAGCCTTTCGCTCCGGCGCAAGAACCGGCCGAAGTCGGCGCGCCGCCGCCAGCTTCGGCCCTGGCTCCAACTTCTGCTCCATCGCCAACCTGTAGATCCAACCTTGGCAAGGCCCTGTCGGAGCTTGTGTCCAGCAAGTTCGCTGGCGGAGCGCAGGCTGATGCCGAGCGGGAAGCGTGGGCCCAGGATGTAACCAGAAAGCTCAAAGCAGCGCTCAACAGCTACGGTCTCCAGGCTTCTATCCTGGGCACGAGGCTGACCCCGAACGGCTGCTTGGTCAAGCTGGCAGGCTCCGACCGGCTACGCGTGGAGGACATCGAGAACAAGAGGACGCAATTGCTGACCACGCACGCGATCAACTTGGTCACGGTCCAGCCCAAGCCCGGGGAGATCGTGGTGACGGTTGCAGGCGCGAAGAGGCAGGCCGTTTCGCTTTGGGAGTTATGGTCACGCCGCGAGCTCAACAGGAATGTCGCAGGCATCAACACTTCCTTTTTGCTCGGAGTCCAGGAGATCAATGGCGCCTTGCTATATCTGAACTTGGGATCCGAGTTTGGTGGACTTTCGTCGCATGAGCCGCATTCGCTGGTTGCAGGCGCGACGGGAAGCGGCAAATCGGTTCTGATCCAAGCGTTGCTGCTAGACATTGCTGCGACCAACCCCAAGGAGTTGGCTCAGATCATCTTGATCGATCCGAAGATGGGGGTCGACTACGCCCCGCTGGCCGACTTGCCGCACATGCGTGAGGAGATCGTTATCACTAAAGAGAAGGCCTCGGAGGTTCTCGAAGCGTTGGTCCAGGAAATGGAGGGTCGTTATCGAGCCTTCGCCAAGGCCAGGGCGCGAGACTTGCCGACCTACAACTCGAAGGTGTCGGCGCAGGAACGGCTTCCCATGGTCTTCTTGGTCCACGACGAGTTTGCCGACTGGATGTTCGACGATGCCTACAAGGCAGCAGTGAGCGCGGCGGTGCAGCGCCTTGGGGTGAAAGCCCGAGCAGCTGGCATCCATCTGATCTTTGCCGCGCAGCGTCCCGATAAGGATGTCATGCCGATGCAGCTTCGCGAGAACCTAGGAAATCGCTTGATTTTGAAGGTGTCCAGCGAGGCCACTTCAAAGATTGCCCTTGATCGTCCAGGTGCAGAGCTTCTGCTTGGACGCGGCCACCTCGCGGCCAAGCTCAATGGCGAGCAGGGGCTGGTCTTCGCTCAAGCGCCATTTTTGTCAGATCAAGAGATTGAAGCAGCCGTGTCCGCTATTCGCGCTGATGCTTCTGACGAAACTGCAAATTAACCCCAATTCCCACGGCCGACCATGCCCGCCATTGACAGTTGTGGGAATCATGGCGGTAGGGAAAGGCCGAAAACACTCAGTCGTCCTGCTGCCCAAGTGCGGCTGCAGCCTCGGGGCTCGCAACAATCACCAGGTTAAATTTCGGGTCTGGCGCCTTGTCGGCACCTAGCTGCCCCTTCAACTCACCTAGTGGAAATGCCTTTGCCATGAAGTCGATCATGTTCGTCAACGCCGACTTGTCCTTCAGTCCGACGCTTAGCGTATTGCAGACAGCAGCCGCGTCGAACGTCGTCTGGGCGAGTGCCGCTGCTAGTTGGTCCTTGATCCAGAGGGCCAACCTGATACTCGTTCCGTCCTGCAAAAAGTGCAGCTTGTTGTGAAGTGCGACCTGCACCACTGCGGGCTTCCCATCCTTCTCCAGCAGCATGACGGGCTCTCCGTTCGAGAGCTTCTTTCCCTGCAAGAACACGTTTGCACTTCGGACCTCTACGCGCGTTGTCTTGAGTGATGCAAAGCGTGTCATGTGATTGACCGTCGCAGAGAGGAAATGCGTTGCAATGTCGTGGCGCAATCGACCCACGATCTTGAGCTTCTTCTCCTTCGCATGCTCAATGAACATCGGGATCGGCAAGGCCAGTTGCCGGCCCTTTGCCAACTTGAAGTCGAACTCCTTGTCTCCGATTGACATGCCCTTGGCGACCAAGCTATCGTTGTCGTGCGTAGGCATGCGATGCTCTACGACCTCAACAGGCAGCACAACCGCAAATTGCGCCGATTGGACTGGATTTGCCAGATTGGTCGCTCGCGTTGCCGCGTTCAGATCGCATTGCTGCGTAATATGCACGAGGCACTCGGTTTCCTGCGTCAACTCATCCGGCGCCAGAACCGCTCCAAAGGGAACAAGTTTGTTGAATGCCTCTAGCGCTTCCTGTGCCGTTACTGAGTCGAGCGCCTTTGGGATTTGAAAGCCGGTCCACGTGTAGTGAGACACGAGATCGCGGCCCACTTTCGGATTGACCAACGGCGCAATGAACCTCGTGCCGATGACAGGTGGTGTCGAACTGGGAGCGAGTTGGTCACTAAAGCATTTATCTAGTGCTTCGAGCGCAGTGGCCACAGCTGGCACCGACTCCACGTGCCAAAGATACTCCCTGGACATCAGCTCATTCAGGTGCTCATCGTACGGGTCGTCATCCGTGATCGCACTTAGATGAATCTGCTGCATCGCAGCGGCATCCATATTCCACAGCGTAGTGCTTGCCTTCGCCTGTGCAGTTTCCAGTGCGCTCATCCAGGTCCGCATGAACACGCGCATATGGTGCGCAACGCCGCGTTGCCGAGCAAGCTGATGATAGGTCAGGACAAGACCGTCCTTACCAAACTCCGCCTCCCGAATCTTGGCTTTGGGCAGCAGCAGCAATCCAGCGGCACTGATCTTCGACTCAGTGCTGAAGCGCCACTTCTCCGTCATGAGATCCGCACTGTTGGACATGATGATGATGGCTGGAAGTTGAGTCGGGTACTCCGCGTCGCCCATTGTCAGCAGGTACTTCACCATCTCGTCCACCGCACCCTCGCTCTTGTTGAGAACCAGATCGAGAATCAAAAAGTCGTACTTCAATAGATCGGCCGGCGCGCTTGGCCTAGCGCTGGCGAACGTTGTCTCAAACTCAGTTGGAGGAAACGCCGCTTCGATCTGATCCTTCAGGGTCTTGACGCTGTCCGCCTTTTGCCAAAAGCCGGCCAGCGGAGTCGTTAGTAACTCGGTCGCAGTGGTACGAAACTGCGTCGACAACAGTACCTCTTGAACGAATCTGGTTGAACCGAGAAACTGCCTGATCGTTTCGGGACTCTCCACGTCCAACGCCTTGAACGCGCTATTGATCGACACGACGATCGGCCAGATCTCGGCCACCTCAGGACTGGAAATGTCCCCCAACGCATCGGTAATGTCCGAATGCGCCGTCAGGTGCGTAAGCGTAATGCCTGCAAGTTCGTCGTCAATGACGTGGACCTTAATAGGCCCTCCGGCGGCCGCCGCAGCTGGTTGACCCTCCACTGCTCTGCTGGCGGCATCTGCTTGCGCCTCCGCGGCCGGCAGTGTCGGTTTCGCTGCCTCATCTAAGGGCTTTTCCATCATTCCTCCTTGGGTAGCTCAATCGTGAATGTACGAAGCCTCCCATCTTTATCAGCGTGGTCGTCCATGTACAGATGGCCGCCATGGTAGTCAACCAGCTCCGACGCAATGTACAGCCCCAATCCCTTGCCCTTCCTTCTAGTCGTGTAGTACGGCTTGAAAATCTCCTTGGCATATTTCGGATCGACGCCTGGCCCATTGTCTGTAACGCTGATCGTGAGCGCCTTTGAGTCAATCTCGATCAGGATGAGACGCTCCTTCTCGCCGTCCTTTACCCCTTGTTGGAGCCAATAGACAGAGTTGGTGAGCAGATTCTCAAGCGTCTGTGCGATCAAGCCCTTCACCATGTAGACGTTGAGCGGCTTCTCAGCAGGTCCGTCATCCAGAGTGATCTCTATCTGAATTGCATGCCGCTGGAGCCTATTCTTAAAACCTGCTGCGATTGTCTTAGTCTGCGCGACAGCGTTATACATCTCCTTCCGATGACGACCTGACGGACTCATCGCATCAACGGTCCGAATCCGCTTATTGGTGGCAACGATCTGCGAGCGAAGGCTGTCAACGAGCTTGACCACATCGCCCGGGCCTTGCTTCTTCTGCAGATCAACGAGTAGCTCCCCAGTACGCTCCGTCAATCGCGCAAGCTCGTGGATGACAATCTCTACAACCAAGCCGATGTTGGCCAACTCAAGCAACTCAACCTTTGTCTCCCTGGCCATGTTGAGCGAGTTCTTGATCGTCTTTACGTACTCAACCTGCCCTTGCAGCGAATCTCGGATTTCGACAATCTTGTGCCTCTCTTCCTTGGGGAGCTGCTTACCAATCTCCTCCACAGCGCGAATCGTCTTCTTGAGGGTCTCTTCGGACTTCTTGAGCGATTCAGTCGTCGATTCTTCAGCGATGGCGATTTTCGCTTCGGCTTCTCGGATTGCGTTAATGTGGAGACGAAGATCCTTGACGATGACGTCCCCCAGAAGACTTTTTAGCAAGGACTGCTCAGGGCACGCTACCAGGCGCTCCCGATTCGCCGAATCGATCAGGTATGGATTATTCGCGGAAGAGATGCTGACACCGCCTATGGTCTGATAGCGATTCAGCGCGAAACCCTTCGCCCTCAGTGCGCCGCTGTCCCATTCCAGCCAGTCGTCCTCCATTCCACCGGTCTTACCCACACGGAAGTTGTCTCGGTACAGGGCGAAGCCGCCACACCACTGGTTCAACTCCTCGGCGATTTCGGTGCGCGTCTTCTCCACAGATCCCGACAACATCTGCCGATTGAACCAAAGGCAGTTCGCAACGAAGGAGCCAAGACGCGCGAATGTCTCCGCCGGAAGTGCGAGTTGCTGCGTCAGCTCGCCCATCGCCCAGGCTCTCGTTTCGGGCGAAGTTGAGTCCTTCCACTGAAGACTACGGCGCAGAATCTGTTTGGTGCCCTCAATGCCACGCGGATCAAACACGATCTCCGCTTTAAACTGCGCGGCACGCTCCAACCACGCAGGAAGCGACGCGATCGGCTGCCGCTTTCCGTTGAGCACAATATCTACAGGATACGGTCGCTGCTCTTTGGAAAAAGGGTCCTGCAACCGGCGCATATAGCGCTGGATGAACTGCTGGACTTTCTCCTGCGTCCAGTTGCCTGCTAGTTCCTTGATTTCGATCTCAGTGCCTTGCTTCGCCACGGCAGCAGGGCCTGCATCCTCTACGTTGACTTCGACGTTGTCCAGAAAGAGATGAGGATCATCGAATTTGTCCCATCTGAACTCGATGCTGTTCGATCGGTCACTTCCTTTCTGTGTCGATTTCACGGTAGCAAGATTCCCGAGTCGCATCATCGAAAGTCGGCCGATACCTTTCTCGCCCAGGATCGGGGTATCGCCGGGACAAGCTGCGGCCTTGGCAAGCAACTTCCCCGGGGTTCCAATGACTAGAAAGCGCTCTACGAGGTCATCGGCACTCATCCCCAAGCCATCATCGGACACCTTCAGTGATTGTTCTGCCCGGAAAATCCTAACGTTGTTTGCAAACTCGGTACGATACTCCAAAAACTTGTGCAGACGTTCAATCAGTTCAGCTCGCTGGGTGACAGTAAGGTCCGGAGCGATCGCCTTGTCGACGCGCTCAATCGCCTCTTGCTGCGTCACCTTTTCGTGACGAATCTGTTCCTCTAGTAGCGCCAGAGCATCCAAGTCAGCGAACGACTCAATCTCAACTTTGACTCGCGGCGAACGTGCGTCAAATGCGTTCTTGATGAGCTCATTGAGCGCAACGTCATCAGACGTGATTAGTTCCGCGCCCAACTGTCGTAAGGCGCGCGCTGCAATCCGAAATCCTCCAGCCATGTTGTTCTCCTCTCAGCCAGCCACCGAGCGCGGGGGCCTATTTGTGGCAGACCACGCAGGCTCCGCCTCCCTCATCTTCGCCATAGACATCATCGATGTCGTCCGGGCATTCCTTGACCGGGCGCAGAGGGTTGATCGGAATGCTCCTGCGCAAGCGAGCGCGGCGAATCTCGTATTCAGCCTTGATCTCTGCAATGCGTTCGGGCTTCTCCATGTCCCATAGCGACTCGCCTTTTGACCAAGTGAAGGGCGATCCATGCTCCAAGGCGTCCTTCTCAAGTTCCTTGGCCTTCTCGTAGTCATCTGGATGCTGTTCCCTCAGGCGGACCCATTCAATCTTCTGCTGGAAAAAGCAGAAAGTGCAGCCGCTGCGTGAGCGCCACTCGTAATACTTCGGGTAGCCGACCCCTGATGATTCCAGGATGTCGACGACGCCTGGCTTGTCGATTCCAGCCTCGCGGAAGGGCAGCCGGACGAACAGGTTGTCAGCCTTTGCCGAGTAGCCTTCGCGATAGTCTTCATCGGCTCGGATCGCTACATACGTGAAGACTTTGTCGCCAGCCGCCAGCCAAGGCTTAATCCATTCTTCAAAAGGCCGCAGCTTCAACATACGAGTGCACCAGCGGGTTTGAGGGCTGGGCAGAAAGTGGTTGTATTCGCGCAGCCAAAAGCGGAAGTCCCTGCGTGGATTGAGCCGCGCGATCGGCTTGCCGAGATAGCCTTCGAGGCGCCCAAGGAATTCGTAAACTTCTGGGAGCTCTTCACCCGTGTCGGTGAAGAAGTAGTCGATGTCCAGCTCGGGATGCTTGTCGCGCATCCAGACGGCCAGAGCCGCGCTGTCCTTGCCTCCGGAGATTCCCAAGACGTGCCGTTCAACCATTTGATTCCTCCTTGTTCGTCGCCAGCCTCATGCCGGTTTTGGCCAAAATGGCCAGCAATACGTCAGTGCCCAAGCCTTGGCTTTGCAGCATCGAAACCAGCTCGTCAGCCTTGTCGTCAACGGTCTTGCGATGGCGCTCAGAGATGGCGAACGTGCGGGAGATCGTCCTAGTATCCGAACCAGCTCCGATGACCACTGCAATGGCTTCGCTGCGGGCCTTGCGGCCTTGAATCGAGACAAAAGCCTCCGCCTCACGGAAACGCCGCGCGAACTGGAAGAGCTCTAATAGGGCTGCATCGATGTGCCGATCCACCCAATCTCGGGGTGGCTTGTCGGCTGCCAGACTCAGTAGGCCTTCGAGTGACTCGCGAGAGCCATCGTAGGAGCCAAGGCGAGTCGAAAACGCATCCAGTCGGAAATTCCCGGCGACGCCAGCCACAGACTTAGCCCGGTTTCGCAGCGACTCCAAATCCTCGCGAGTCGCGTCGAGTGCTTCGAGCATCTTGGCCTCGACTTCCGCGAGCATCTTTGGATAGGCGGTCGCAATCTCCTGCAACGGCGCGCGCAGCTCCTTCACATACGATTTGCCATCTGCTGCGCCAAGCAAGGAGGCCAAGTCGACAAACAAGACTTTGTGGGGATCATTGGCCTTGAGCAGCATCTCCCGTATGGCCTTTGCCGTATCGCCAATGCGTTGGGTGCGCCGCGACCATTCGGGCAGGTTGAAGACCATGGCGACCAGGCCCCTAGCGGCATCGAGTGGGTCCGAAGTGCCTGCCTTCTCGCCAACCTCGGCAAGAAGCTTGGATATGCCTTCGAGGATGCTGTTCTTGTCTTCGTCGATGGCAATCCAGCGCAGAGTGAAGCGCGATGGGTCTTGCAGGCATTCGTCGATGTCCACATCACCTAACCTCGGAATGAACATGCCTTCTTTGTAAACGGCCACATTGGCTTTGTGAGCTAGCAGGAAGGCGGTCAGAAACACAGGGAGGATGCCTCGCTTCATGCCAAAAGGCGGCTGGCTCCATCGCTCATAGATCGCATCAACGCCAACGCGGGCGCTGGTGTCGGCGAAAAGCTCCTTTGTGGATTTCCATAGCTCGGCGAACCCTGTGCCTGAGGCCTCAGAAGGGTAGCAGAAGCGCCATGAATCGCCTTCCTTGCGGTAGAGGTCTGAGGCTGCAAGCAGGGTGTCGAACAGGCCTCGCTCCGCAGGAAATCCTTCGATGCCCAATCGCTCTTGGCCTTCGGCATTGATCATCGCGTGCAGCAGATCGCGCCTTGCTTTTACGCTGTTGCTCGAAACGCTGTCACGGTTGACCAACTCGCTCCAAACAGGCGGACAGGACCAATAGATCTTATCGGCGAGGACGGAGGCGACAGGCGAAAGCTTGGCGCCCGGTTCGATGACTTCTTCGCTGCCGTCATGCCACTTGGACAGGGAGACGGCGGCTTGGAGCTGGTCCTCCAGGTCTGATCGGGTGGCTGCAAGGCGGGCAAAGACTTCGCGGCGGGCAACGGGATCGCCGCCCAGCTCGTGGCGTTCCTTGACTTGTTCGAGCGCCACCAATTCGGCCGATAGCTCCGCGATGCGGGCATGGTTGGACGGGATGCCCACCAGCACCGGCCAAGGTTCCATGCGCGCGCAGGCTTGGGCCCTCTTGCGGGCTTCGCGGGCGGACATTCCCCTGCCGGGGAGGGCAAGGATGAACTGCCCGAATTCGCCACGTTGTGGCTCGTAGCCTTGGGCGATCTTTTCGGTTTGTTCGACGCTGCGCAGTGACAACTCCATCCATCGCATGGAGCCTGTCTCGTGGTAGTGCCGCTTGGCGACCACAGGGTGCATGCCCATAAGCTGCGAGAGCTTGGCGTAATCGATGCCAGCGGATGCGGCCAATGCTTGGGCGATGGCTGCATCGATGTCAAAGTCGCTGCCTTCGAAGACCGACCAAGCCCCTGTGTAGCTCTTGAATAAGGCGACTTTCAGCGAGGCGAGCTTGCGCAGGGCCTCATCGATTTCTTCTTGCGGAACCTTGTAGAACAAAGCAGACAGCACCGGCAAATCGGCAGCCAGGCCGGAGCCGTTGCGGAACATGTCGATGATGGCGATGTTCTTGATCATCGACACCAGCAGCGGTTCGCCCGATTTGGCTTCGGCCCGCTCGACGGCCTCGACCGCTTGGGACCAACGGTGGCCATCGGGCGAGGCCAGAATCGCAGGCTCGAGGTTCGAGCGCAGATAGTCCCAATAGTCGCTCGGGCGATACCAAGTCACTTGGCTCAACGGAGTCGATTGGAGGTAGGAGCGGAACCCATGGGCTTCGACCGAGGAGAGAAAGCCGAACGTGCTGCGCTCATTTTGCCCGAATTGGCGCTTGGAGATCGGTCCGAGCAAGCTAGCCATGGCAGGGTGAAGCGGCCAGCACCGGGCCAATGCAGCAGCGAAGTCTTTTCCGACAGCGGGCCGCCTCGAACGGATGGCGTCTGCGACAGTGTTCGACGCGTCGAGTATCCACTCCGGGCGCCGTTTGGCTTCGATCGCGCGGCCGATGAGCTCGACGACTTCATCGCTCGCCGCAACGAATGGAAGATCCAAGTAGCGGCCTTGGACCTTGGCCCAATCGTCTCGGGTGTCGATGCCCAGCCGGGATGAATACTGCGCGAACGATTGATGCAGGACACCGACGACCACCAGGCGGCCTTCCGCGCGGGCGGAGGCCTCTGCCAATTCTTGGAAGAAATAGACATCGTCTCCGGAGCCGAGGGCGGAGGCTTCAAGGAACTTGCCCATCTCGTCGATGAAGACCAAGACGCCATCGTTGTGGCGCTCCTTTGCTTCCGCGAGCAGATCGGCGATGACGCTTTGCACAGTGGGTTTGTTGCGGCCATCGAAGCTCTTGCCTTGGGCCTTGCGGATGGCCGCGCCTAACTCGGAGACGACACTTCCGCGTCGGCCTACTGTCGGGACGACAAGCCATCCCTTGCGGACCGGGAAGGCCTTGTCGAACGCGGGCTTGGAGTCGAGTTGCAATGCTGCGCGGGCCCTCGCTCGCAGGGCCTTGTCGGGGTGCAGTGCGCTCGCAAGCGCGACGGCCAACGAGGACTTACCGCCTCCGAAGGGGCCGGTCCAAGTGAAGCTGCGCTGATTGGTCCCGGCGACCTGCCGACACATCCCATCGATCACCGAAGAGGCGGTCGAATGGAAGATGTAGCCATTCAATGCGTCGGCGCGGCCGATGTCCGCATCGATCCGGATCGATCGTTGGTATTGGCGCGAAATTTGGACAATGTCCGATAGCGCCTGCTCTTTTGTTTCAGCCATAAGCGCGCCTGACCATTTCTTTTCGGTCCTCTTTGGAGAGGGGTTTGCGGTGGACTTGGCGCAAGCCAGCGGAGTCGGTCCACGCGAGCTTTCCACCTGTGAAGTCGGCAAGCGAGATCAGCCGTTGCGCGATTGACTCTTCGTCGAGCTTGAAGACCCGTCCCGGTGAGCCTTCTGCATACGCGACTGTTTCGAAGGCCAGCGAGCTTTGTCCTTCAGCCGTCCGATCCCAAAAGTCGATGAGCGCATAGGCGAAGACTCCGTCATTAAGCGATGCCTTGGGACCACGGCGGAAGGCATATTGGCCCTTGTGGACCTCTTGGAGTAAGCCCAACTCGCCAAGCAGAGGCTCTGCAAAATCCTCAGGTGAGCCGCCTGCAGTCCGTGGCGCGTAGCAGCGCAAGCAAGTCTCCAAGTCGCGCGAGATTGTCGAGGTTGAGAGGCGATGTTTGGGGTCGAGTTGGCGGGCGTATCGGGCCAATGGGTCTTCGAGTTCTTGGCGGGTGAATGTGGGGGCGGTCACATGGTTGAACAGCCAATACCATGTGGTTGAGCGGTAGCAGCGGCCCGCGAGCTGCCAATGGGCAAGCCACGCAGTGTTAGGATTCTCGGCGTAAGGGTCGAGGCCACCATCTTTCAGTATTTCTGTAGCAAGTTCGTCTACGCGGAAGCCATTGCCTTCTTCGTACATCATCCCGCAGGCCAAGGCCCAATGGCGGATTGACGAGACCATGTTCTTGCCTACCCCGAAGGCGGCGATTGCCGACTCGTCGGAGAAAGTCGATTTTGGAATGAAGAAACCATCGTTGGCTTGTTCGAACGCCTTCTTGAGCCACATTTGTCGCAGCGGGAACGTTTCATGTCCCGAAAAACGGGCACGCATGCCCCCTTTTATTTTCTGTGCGTTGACCATCGGGATATTCTAGTTGCATTGGGGCTTGTAATCAGACTGGTGGAAGTCGCCAGGTAGCCATTATACTGTTTTTATAACCAGTATTAACGTTTAACCAGCAATTGCATGAGTTGACATCAAAGTCACAATCTGAAGATGAAGTGTCAAGCTGATGCTTTTTGACGAGGTGATGGGTCTGCCTGACGATTTGATCGCCGACGGCGTGGCCAAAGACGACTACGACAGGCTGTCGGTTGCCTATGGGTTGTGAGCTGGCTTAAGATGGGGGCAGGCTCTCAATTCCCCTTAGTGGGTAGTACCCGCAGTCACAACCTCTTGTCACCAATTAACGTTCCCCGCCAATTTTTCGGCCTTAAGGCAGGTGGGTGCACGTAGCAGGGTTTGTATGAACATTTTTTTTGGTCTCGCTTTATCGGCGACCTGGGTTGATTCGACATCGGCAGCAACACGTGGCCAGCTTTTCCGAAGCGGGCAATTTGATGGTGTCCGACACCATCACGCCAGTGATCGGGAAAAATTGGGGTTGGCCGCTGACATGTTTTTGCCCAGGGTGTCAGCGCAGCAAAGCCCCTATTTTGATTTTCAAAGGCAGCGATTTTCAACGGCCAAGGACTATGTACCTACCGAACGCCCTGCAACAGCCGGTTGATTCATGTTTTGCAACGAATTTATAGTATTATTCGTTGCAAAATGAGCAAGCACGCAGGTTCTATTGACGACCAAGTTTTACAGCGCATCCAGGCACAGGGGCCAGGTTGGGTGTTTACGCCTGCCGACTTTGCCGATCTTGGCAGTCGCACAGCGGTGGCCAGCGGACTTGCGCGCAGCAAGGCGGCCGGTACGATTCGCCTTTTAGGGCGCGGCCTGTACGACACGCCGGTTATCCACCCGGTTTTGGGTTTGCTTTGGCCCGCCATTGAATCGGTGGCAAAAGCGCTGGAGCGTAAAGAGGGTATCCGGCTGCAGCCATCGGGGGTTTATGCAGCCAATTTGTTGGGTTTGTCCGAGCAGGTGCCAGCCCAGGTGGTGTTTTTGACAGACGGGGCTACGCGTACGGTGAAGGTTGGGCCTACCCAGATCAGCCTTAAGCGCACAACACCGCGCAATATGGCTGCGGCGGGCCGGTTGAGCGCCTTGCTGATTCAGGCGTTTCGTAGTCTTGGCGCTGCCAACGTCACGCCGCAACGCATTGCGCGCTTGCGCGAAAAATTGCCAGCCGTGGAACGCGCCACGTTATTGCAAGACATTGCATTGGCACCGGAGTGGATGCATGCCCATTTTCGTGAAGTGGTCCGGCCATGAGCAGCAGCTTCACGGCCATGTCGGTCGAGGACCGCAAGCTGGCGTTTGACAACGCGGCACTCACGTTGCACCTCAATGCCGTGATTCTGGAGAAGGATTTCTGGGTGTCGTGGTTGCTGCGCTTGTTGTTTGCGCAGTCTGAGTTGGCACCGTATTTGGTGTTCAAGGGCGGCACGTCTTTGTCCAAGGTGTTTGGAGTCATTGACCGGTTCTCGGAAGACATTGACCTGTGCCTGGTGCCGGAGTTTGTGGGTGCCGATGCGCAAGGCTTCGACACTTTGATCAGCCGCGTGAAGCGCGACGCAGCCGTGCTGGAGATGCAGCGCCTGTGCGCGGACAAGGTACAGCTGGTGGTCTTGCCCTTGTTGGAGAGCGCGATCATGGATGTGCTGGGCTCGGCGCCTGCTGGCACATGGCTCCAGTACGAACTGGATGCGAATGCCAAGTCGCCCATCTTGTATTTTCGGTATCCAACGTTGCAGGGGCACGGTTTTGACTATGTGCGCCGCGAAGTCAAGCTGGAGCTGGGTACGCTGACCGACCAGCAGCCCACTGGGCGCTACCCCGTCGTGCCGCTGATTGCCAGTGTGTTTGCTCCCCTGTTTGGTGACTGGCAATGTGAGGTGGTGGCGTTGGAGTTGAAACGCACTTTTTGGGAGAAAGCAACCATCCTGCATGCGGAGTACCACCGGCCTCTTGATTCACCCACACCAGACCGGTATGCACGCCATTATTTTGACATGGTGAGGTTGTTGGCACACGCTGACGCACCGCAGTTTTTGGCGGACAAGGCGCAATGCGAGCGCGTTGTGGACTGGAAAAGCCGCGTGTTTGCCCGAGGCTGGGCGCTTTACGATTTGGCCCGCCATGGTACTTTCCGGCTGGTGCCACCCATGGCGCGGCAGGCTGAATTGGCGCGCGATTACGCGACGATGCGCCCCCTGTTCATGACCGAGCCGCCGAGCTTTGATGTGCTGCTGCAAAAACTGTGGGATGCTGAAAATGTCATCAATTTCCTGTAGTCAGTAGAACGGACGAACGCAACCTCTGGTCGCTACCCCATCTTCTCAGCCAGTTTTTCAGCCTGCAGGTGGGTGTACTTTTTTAGCATTTGAAGCGTCTTGTGGCCGGAAATGGAGGCGAGCTCAAGAATCGAGAAATCGCTCTTTTCGCTTAGACGGCTCATGGCTTCATGGCGCAAG
>Ga0210041_1001380_pt1 | contig 23228 bp, 24 predicted proteins | sample CryGeymeta201503_FD_183973 | JGI IMG/M metagenome (GOLD analysis project Ga0210041, IMG submission 183973) | Groundwater microbial communities from Crystal Geyser aquifers in Utah, USA - Crystal Geyser metaG 2015-03 (SPAdes) (version 2) | ecosystem: Environmental > Aquatic > Deep subsurface >... | reverse complement strand
GACTGCTGCGGGGAATGCTACGGGGGGCGCTGCGGGAGCTGCGGCGAGGGAAATACAAGCAGACTATCTGAGAGTCGTCTGCGCAGAAATTGAAACGAGGGTGTGATATGACGATATCCGACTACATCATTCTTGCGTTCGCCGCACTCTGCGGAGTGGGTATGGTGGCGTTTGCAATCGTAATTTTGGGTGAAGACTGCGAACACATTTTGACACGAGGCAGAGGGCAAGGGCATGAGTAATGAACCGCTGAGAATCTTGGTAGCCTGCGAATACTCAGGCCGTGTGCGCAACGCCTTTGCTGCGCTTGGGCATGACGTTCTTTCTGCTGACTTTGAGCCATCAGAAGATAACAGTCCATACCACTACCAGGGGGACTGCTTTGATCTGATCAATGACCAGCAATTCGACCTCATGATTGCGCATCCTCCATGCACATATCTGAGCGTCTCGGGAATGCACTGGACAGCACGAGGGCTACGTGATCCGCAGTTGACCGAAAACGCACTTGAGTTTGTGCGAAAACTAATGTCTGTGCCAATCGCAAAAATAGCGATTGAGAATCCAATTAGCATCATCAGCAGCCGCATAAGAAAGCCTGACCAGATTGTGCAGCCGTGGTGGTTTGGCGAAGACGCAAGCAAGAAGACTTGTCTGTGGCTGAAGGGTCTGCCAAAACTGGAACACTACTTGCCAACAGTCTTCCCCCCGAAAGGCTGGAGAAAGGTTATGTCTGTGGCCGATATGTTGGACCGCGACTGCATAGGGCCAACTGAAGATAATGTGGAATACAAAGATGTTGACGGAATCACATTCGCAACGCGCATTATTCCACCGCCAAAAATGATCTGGGGGAATCAGACTCCTAGCGGGCAAAACAAGCTGGGGCCATCGCCGACCAGGTGGAAAGAGCGCAGCCGAACCTATATGGGTATCGCAAGCGCAATGGCGGATCAGTGGGGCCGAGTAGCATGACTAACGCGGACAAAATTCGGGCGTTCTTACGCGATCACCCAGGCTCAACCGGGCGGCAAATCTGGCTTGGGACTAATCTAACTTTGCGGCAGGTTTACACCGCATTGCAAGGCACGAGCAAGAGGCGTGAGTTGGTTCGCATCAGTGTGCCAGACGTTGGCCGTGATGCCAGAGTAACGGCGTATTCTTTAGGGGTGATCAAATGACATACATGCTGGACGCGGTTAAGCCGTGCCCATTCTGTGGCCATGTCGGACTTGACTTCAGAGAAGGCACCACCTTTCGCTGGCTCTCCGCTGAGTGTGGCGCGCCATCTCTTTTAATTAATTTCAACTTTAACGACCTCGAACGCGATGACGTACGAGCACGCCTGAAAGGACTCGCATTGTGAAAGCTGGCTGGAAAAACGACCCCGTCATGCGGGCTTACTTCGAGATCAAGAAGGCTGTGTGGCGACACAACTGCGCTGTCATGCGACATCAAAACGAGCAATTTGAAGCCCTGGATGAAGTAGCTGCAGAGCTCGTACGAGTCGCTGCAGCACAAGCAGCTCAATATAAAGGAACGAGGCACTAGATGACATTCAAACCCATGCTGGCCAGCCCAGCTGACCTCAACAACCTGCACTTCCCATTGCTTGTAAGTGCCAAGCTCGACGGTGTACGAGCCATCGTTAAAGACGGCGTCGTACTCTCACGATCTCTCAAGAATATTCCGAACCTACACGTTCAAAGTACGTTCGGAATCTCATACTTTGAAGGCCTAGACGGCGAGCTCATCGTTGGCGAGCCCACTAGCAAGACCTGCTACACAGACACGGTGTCCGGCGTCATGCGTGTGAGTGGCACACCAGCTGTGCGCTTCTACGTGTTCGACGACATCACGTGGCCTAAGCGTAATTACAACGACCGACGTCCAATACTCGACAAATCTTATGGCGCAAGCCTTGTCGAAGTTAAGCAGAACCTCGTCTACAACCTTGACGAACTGTTGGCGATGGAGCAACGTCACTTGCTGCTCGGCTACGAAGGCCTCATCCTGCGTGACCCAGAGGGCAAGTACAAGTTCGGGCGCAGCACGGCCAAAGAGGGCATTCTGCTCAAGCTCAAACGGTTCACAGACTCTGAGTTCCTAGTCATCGGCTTTGAAGAGAGGCAACACAATGGCAACGAGGCTATGACAAATGAGCTTGGCCGTACTAAGCGTAGCTCTCATAAAGAGAACAAAACTGGTCGAGGCGACCTGGGGGCACTCGTCCTCGAACATCCCTGTGGCACTTTTAGCTGTGGCACGGGTTTCGATGATGCTATGCGCGCAGAAATCTGGAACAACCAGCCAAAGTACATAGGCCGGTTGGCCAAGATTAAGCACTTCGAAGTGGGTGCCAAAAACGCGCCACGTCATCCTGTGTTTCTGGGTTTCAGAGACAAGCGTGACCTATGAAGCACATCGGCACCTCACCTCACCGTTTTCACCACCAGCAGGCCGCTAACTATTGGAGTGTGCCATGAGCAAGCCTGAGTATGCAGCGCCAGCTATTGCGTGCGCGGGCAAAGATAAATTTGCCACGATGAACGCGGCTCGAGAAATATCACGCCGCATGAACAAGCGACACGAAAACAGTGCGCTTAACGCCTACAGGTGTCCGTACTGCGGCAAGTACCACGTCGGAAACTTAAACAAGAAGGGGAAATTTTATGGCAAACCTAAGTGATGAACGCGCCTTCTACTACGTGGATGGCATACCCACCAAGGGTGTCTGGATCGACTTGGACAGCATCACAGACGAGGACGACATCAAGCAGGCCCTGGCTGACGCAGGCCTGATCCCGACGGACGACGAGGACCAAGTCACAGGCACACCTCAGTACGATGGCGACTTGCTGGTGGCTACGGTCGAGGGCAACCTAGCTAAGCACTTCCTATCGAGATACGACACCTTTGATCTAAAAGGTTTTAAAGAGTGTGCTGAAGAGTGTGACGCTGAGCGCATCAACTACGACCATGCCGCTGCCTACATCGATTGGGCGGGCAGCTGGAATCTGCGTGACTTTGAAGACGCGCGTTGTGGTAAGTACAACAGCGAGGTGGCTTACGCTGAAGAGCTTTTCGACGAGTGTTACTTGTCTAATTTGCCCGAAAGCGCACGTGACTATATCGACTATGAAAAGTTCGCACGCGATCTATTCGCGTCTGATTATTACTTTGATGATGACACGGGCTACGTGTTTAGGAGATGTTAATTATGGAAGCACGCATACCTTTCGGCGGGTTCTACGATTCCATGTGGAGTCAGGGCGTAGACGAAGAAGAGCGGGAGTACACAGAGAAACTGGCTGAAGAGCACCAGATACCCGCGCGCGAAATTTCTGAACTGTTCTTCAAGCACACGCGCTACAGCGTGGCTTATAACGAGCTGGCCCGGCAGTACGCCACAGATTTTCAGGAGTACATCAACAGCGAGCTCAAGCTCAACGTGTCCATGACGTTCCAGGAGATGACCAGCCCGAAGTATTACAACTTCGAGACCGACAAAATCTTCGTCGAGATCAGCTACCCGGACGTGCTGCGCCTGGCCCGCAAGGTGGGGCGCAACGCCCTGCGCAAGGCTGCCAAGGCCATGTTCACCAGCTACGACGGGTTCATCAGTTTCTACAGCCCTGACATCAGCACCTGGGGGCCCATGCGCGAGTGGGATCACAATCAGCTCTACGCACTGATGCAAGCGGCTGTCGACACAGTCAGCACTGAGGATTTTGACTGGATCATCTACGATGACTTTAACAGCGACGGCATTTTCTCAGAGGCGTTTTACAAAGCGTGTGACTGGCAGACCGTGATGCTAGAGATCGGCAAGCTCGTCGGTGCCAAGGAGCTGGCTGAGGAACTGGAAGAGCAAGACGACGGGCGTCGCTTCCCAGTGGCCTGGGCGAACACAGCGGACTACGTCAAGCGTTACAACAAGATGAACTCCCACGAACTATTACAAGGAGAACTTTAGATGATCGAACCACGTGTAATTCAACGAGAGAAAAAACCACTATGAGCATGAGTAGAAAAGACTTCGAGCTGCTGGCTCGAACACTGAAAGACTTGCGCAGCACGCCGTACTTTGCAGCTCAGACCGTTGCGCATGACACGGTTGTCGAGCGCATCGCTACAGCGCTTGACATGCACAACCCGACGTTTCAGAAACAGCGCTTTATCGACGCCTGCAAACCGAAGGAGCGGCCATGAGCTTATGGGACGACATGACTGAGCAAAACCGCTTCAACACACTGCGCAACATGACTGACTACGGCAGTAGCTTCGCAGCGTACATCGCACATGCGTGGATGCAAGCTGACAGCTTTAACGAAGCGCGGCTGATTGCGACCTTCCCTGACCTGATCGAGAAATTTCAACCAAAGAACTGGAGTGCCCCATGCGTAAACGCGTAGTGATTACAGAAGAGGTCGACGGAGTCGAGTGCGAGCTTACCCACGAGCCAATCGAGTGGGTTGACATCCTCAAGGCACGTGTCGGTGACAAGCTCGTCGTCGCGTACTGCGTGCAGGATGACTGCTACGAAGACATCGACGACCTGATGGGTGACTGCATGGGCAAAATGCACAGCTTCCACCGGGACAGCCGCGACGTAAACGAAGGGCTCGCAGCACTAGGCAACACCCGTGACGGCGAGAAGAACCTGGACGCGGTGTGGGATAAACACTGGGAGGCTGCCGTTGATCGTTACGTCGAAGCCGTTATCAGAATTATGGGGGTCGAAGACCTTGTGACTGACCTAAGTGACAACGAGAAAGACGTCATCGACGAGGCGACGGCTCGCAAACACCTAAACGAAGACGCACGTGGCGCGTCGAACTGGGATTGTGTGATTTACGAAGACATCATGCGCGGTGTTCTGAGCGAGATGTGGGACGAGCCCTCCTACTTCCCAGGTGACCGCGATGTCCAGCTCCTAGCTTGCTACGAGCATGGCGGCCAGGTCTGGAGCCTGAGTGGCTGCGGGACGCAGTGCCGGTGGGACACATCCAACAACGCTGGTGTTTGGATACCTGACGAGTACCTGCGCAAGCAGCTCGATTCCGATGAGGCCAAGGGTCTGGATCGCAGCAAGCAGGCAAGACTTTATGCAAGTCAGTTCCTCAACACCTACAACTGCATCGTTAATGGCGACGTCTATGGCTGCGTCGTAGAGTGGTTCGACAAGGACGGTACTCAGATCGACGACGAGACCTGCTGGGGCTTCATCGGTCAAGACCATGCCGAGGAGGCTCTGAACTCGGAGTTTTATCAACCGACGTGCGCACGGTTTGCCGCGCAATTGCAAGAGGCCGTATGAAATTCAAGTTCACAACCACACCGCTCAAAGACCTGCCGCTGGGCAGCGTCGTCGACGGCTACAAGCTCGTTGCACGCTCATGGACGGGTGAGAACGCCGTCGGCAACCGCGTCGACGCTGACGGCCAGCTCGCGGCACCTTTCGATGCCGCGCTGCTGATTTACACAGACTCAAAACCAATCGAGGCGAAGACATCATGAAAAGTTATCTGGTTACTTGGGAGATCAACGTGGACGCTGAAAACGACACAGACGCGGCATACGCAGCGCGAAATATTCAGCTCGATCCGTTAAGCATAGCGACCGTGTTCACAGTGCAAGAGGCGGGCGTTTTCGACGGAGACACGACTGTTGTGGACTTAGACTTGGAGTCATCGCATGAAACCACTATTTGAATTAGGTCAGTGCGTCGCCACACCCGGCGCGCTGGCGCTGCTGGCTGAAGACGGGCAGGAATACACCCATCTGATTTACCGCCATGTCCGAGGCGACTGGGGTGATCTGGCATACGAAGACGACAAGCGCGCGAATGCACACGCCGTGGCGACGGGAGTAGACCGGATCATGAGTGTCTACAAGCTGACATCGGGCACGGTGTGGGCCATCACCGAGGCTGACCGCTCAATTACGACGCTACTATTACCGGAGGAATATTGAAATGAGTAATGTGAATTTAGAAACTGGCATCCGCTACGGCCTGATTGCTGCACGCAGCCTTGACTCTGAACTGGTCTGTGACCTGCAGACAAACGGCATCGACCTGCACTGGGAAGAAGCAGCGTCTGAGCTGCGGGACAACATCAAACGCATCTGCAAAGAATATTTGCGTGATAGTGATTCCGACGATGTAGCTGACCAAGCCGTCGAGCGCATGAGCGACAACTGGGAACAAGACGAGCCGGTGCACAGCTTCGATGTGAATGGTGTCAAGGGTCAGACCACGTGGCTCGGTGGAGCTTTGCTGGTCATGGTCTTTGAGTCACCGTTTACAGATTACTTCGACCTTTGCAGCCCGTGCGTACCAAATTGCTGCGACCTTGACTCCTTTAACCCCGACGGATACATCGGATACACCGTACCTGAAAATTGGAGAAATAAATCATGAACAACCCCATCAACGACGTCCCATATTACAGCCCGGCATGCAAACAGCCTGCGCCAAGCAACGAACTGTTTAACATCTTCGAGGTTTGGCTACAGGGCCAAATTAACACCTGTGTGGCAGGCCACGCTTCGCGCATCTCTCACTTGGAAAATCTCATCCAGGAACAAGCTGCGGCACTAAAACGCGCAGCTGAACCAATCGTAAACCAAGATGATGAGCTTAACGTGCTACGAGCACGTGTTGAAGACCTCAGTCGCGCGCTCAACGTACAGGGTGAAAACCTGCGCAAGTTTAACGAGGAAGTCGACTACGACGATATTTGGTACGAGCTCCAGGATCGTGTTAAAGAGTGCGTCACTGACACCTTCGATGACAACTTCGATGACGCTGTCAAAGAAATCATCAAAGACCTCGACTTCACAGTGAGCGTGTCATGAGACCGCCCAACATTACTTGGGTCTTCGGGGTCAACAGCAACATCGGGCTGTGTGACCGCGAAGAGCATGTCTACGCGCCCTTAGACGCCGACGCCAGAGAACTAGCCCAATCTCTGTATGAAGCGGGGTACATCAAGGTGGAATACATTCGTAAGGAGTGGGAGCGCTGGGCCTGGCCCGGCGGTTACCCGCTCTACTACGTTTGCACTGACGGCGGTGTGTTGTGCAGCAAGTGCGTCAACGACAACATCAAGATGACTAGCGACCCAGAAGCTGAGCGCGACTGGCGCGTTGTCGGCGTGGACATAAACTACGAAAACAACGAGTTGTTCTGCGACCATTGCGGTGAGCGCTGCGAGTCTGCGTACTGTGAGCCTGACGACGCAGACGCCCCGGCCTCAACAGGTCACGACACCGGCGAGGACTCCGGCCCTGCGGAGGACTTATGCGGATACTGATAGAAGTGCGCGGCGGCTGCGTCGCTAACGTCTGGTGTTCAGAGCCCGATGAAGTGGATGTCGTAATACGTGACATCGACATAATCAAAGACACCATGTACGGTACTGATGACCCGCTCGATACGACTCCAGGGCTCGCAGAACTGCGCGTTCCACATTTTGTAATTTACTAGGAGAAATTATGCTCGAATCATTTAAGGCAGCAGGGCTTGACCCCATCGTCATCGACGAAAACACTGACTTTTCTAAGCTCGTCGTCGCGTCGAACAAGCACGAGACGAACACTGAGTTTCTCACGCGCATCATGGCGCACGGTTGCCCGACGGGCGCGTTAGTGCAAGGCATGATCATGCGGGCCGTCGAATCGTTCGCCAAGGTCGTCGCTGCTGAGCCCGACCCAAACGTGTTTGACAGCATGTTCATCAACGGCGAGGCTTGGCGCGCAACCGGCGTGTGGTTGACCGAGCAGTTTGAAACGCGTTACGCGAAGGGTTAGCATGTTCTGGAAATTTTTAGCAGGCTTGGCCAAGGGCTCGTTTTATATCAGCCGAAGTGCGACCGCTATCGGTGCGGCGGTCGTCATCACAGTGGGTGTCTACGACTTCCTCAAGGCACGGCGTGAGCAACCACGACGGAGGATGCGGTGAACCTCGTCCTCAGCCCTGACGAACTGATCGGCCCGCTCGGGTAGTTGTGCCCGAGCGGGCCGATCACGTGGCTCAAGAAAAATAGCTTCAAGCCCGCCTGCCACGTGGGTCTTGCGCGGCCACAATATCGTTGTCTAACATAGCTTCACTCGGCGAGGCTTACCCTCTTACGTTCTCTAGCCCTTGGCTATGCGGCTGGATTTCACGACAGAAAGCGCAGTTTGTAGATCGTGCTGTCGCACAACTCCGTGATGCCGTCGATGATATTTTCCAGTTCGTCCAGGTCGTCGCAGCACTCATCCCGGTTCTTGTCGATCCAGGCACGCAGTTCCGTAGGCACGCTGACCGGCTTGCTGCGGTCGCCGACACGCAGAGTCTGCACGGGGTACTTCAGGATGCCGAAGCGTCCTGTCGCAGCCTCGGCGAAGCTGTCGGCCAGTCCGACGATGCCGTCGTAGAACCCCTGCAGTGCAACGTGCTCCGCATACGAGTTCGTCATCAGGTGCGCGTAGTGCGACTCTGTACGGGCCTGGAAACAACGAGCTATCAGCTCTGCACATTTTTCACTCATCAGTCTTCTCCTTGAACTTCAACCATAGCGCCACCCTTCATCGTGTTCCACACGTTCGCACCCGGCAATGCGTTGATGGCGCTGTCAACCGGCGATTTATCAAATATCTGTGTCAACTGCTCGACCGCTGGGCCACCCAGACCCAGTATGGTGCGGTGCGGCCCCATGACGTCGGCACCTGGCTGGAACTTGCCCATCAGCCCGGCGCGCATGGCACCGTGCTCGATCTGGCTGCCTAGCCCGGCGCGCATCCACGCTGGCTCGTCGCCGCCTGTGAGCAGCACACCCTTGAGCGCGTCTGTGGCGATCATCACCGGAGCGTAGGCCGCCAGCAGCACACCGGCTGGTCCCATGTCGCCGTACTTCTTGTAGTCGTGCGAGGCGCGCTTCATGATCACGTCGTGGAACGTGTAGGCGAACTGCTTCATGTGCCAGAACACCATGTAGTGCGGGTCTGAGCCCCAGGCCGGACGCTGCGCCGCGTTGGGACGCATGACAGAGCCGTTGACCCACTGGTGGATGGCCTTCTGGATACGCGGGTTGGTGTAATCGAGCTCACCCTTGGCGTCGATCACAACGAGCTTGGGTGTGAGGTTCAGCTCGCGCAGGTAGTCAGCACTGCGCTCGTTGGGCTGCTGCACGTGGCGCTTGATGAAGTTGATGGCTGCACGTGTGGCGCTGACCTGCATGCCACGGTTGAAGCCCTCCATGCCGTTGTACTTGAACAGCACCTCGTTGGCCTTGCGGAACGTCGATCCCATGTACTGGCTGCTGTGGAGCTGGCCGAAGGCAGCGAGCATACCGCCCGCGTCGGTCGTGCCCACTTGGTCTGCGATCTGGCTGTCCAGGTCCTTGATCGGGTCGCCCTTGATGCTGGCTACCACCTCACGGATGCCGCGCTTGTAGCTGTTCCACGCGTCGGTCATCGTGCCACCCCGCACCACGATACCCAGCGGGTCGATGAACTGGCTGAACAGGCTGGTGGACAACAGGCGCATGTTCTGGTAAACCAGCAGGCTGTTCTCGAACCGACGCAGCTTGGGACTGATGTCGTAGCCCAGCGTGCCTTCGAGCGCCATCACGTCGGTCGCTGCGCCCTGAGCGGTCTTGAGCGCCTCGATCACGGCCTTGTCAGAGTTCATGCCGCCGTCCATCAGGCGCTTGACGTTCGCTTCGTAGGCATCCTTCATCATGTTGCGCAGCACCTCACCACCGTTGCCGAAGCGGCGCACGTACTCGGCGCGCTTGACACCTTGAGCGACGTAGGCGGTGAGCACCTTGGCGATGTCCTTCTCGCCGTACTTCTTGAGCATCTCGGGGCTGATCCAGTGGAGCTGGCGCTTGTTCACAGCCTGCATCAGCGGGCTGAAACCGATAGAGCCCTTGGACTCCTTGAGTGCGGCCTTGCCGCCTTCACCGATCTGCATGTCGGTGCTGGTCTCTTCGAGCTCACTGCCGTAGCCATTGATCAGCCGGTTCATGATGGCACGGGCCATGTCCTCAGCCGTCACTGGCGTCGCGTCGGTGATGCCGCTCTTGGCCATCAGGGCGTTGTGCTCAGCGGCGATCTTGTTGAGCTCAGCCGCGTTGTACTTCGAGAAGTCCGACACGAAGCCGTCAGGGTCAGACACGATCATGGCGGTGTCGTAAACCCGTGGGAAATACTTGTGGTCGATCTTGCCCATAGGCACCCACTCGCCCTTGCCTGGGACGTCTGGGTCAGTCTCCCAGCGCTTCACGCCAGCGTCCATCAGGTACTTGCGCATCATCGGCAGCAGACCGTCCTTGCTCTGCAGCTTGATCATGATGTCCTTGACCACCGGGTCTGTGGGACGCTCACCGGAGTGCAGGTACTTGGCTGCCAGCTCCAAGTCCTTGATCTCCTTGCCCTCGAACACGTTGGCGAGCTTGTTGCTCCACTGCTTCATCATGTGGTCCTTGGCGTCGAGGAAGCCCTGCGGGCCGCTCTCACCGACGCTGCGCTTGAACAGGCGGCGCACGTCGTGATACTCCTTGACCCCGATGCGCTCCAGGTTCGTCTCGGTCGTGTTGACCGCGCGGCTGACCTTGTTGATCACCGGCACCAGTGCTGTGTTGACGCTCTTGTAGAGCTGGACACGAGCGGTCACGCTGTTAGCCAGCACACGCGCAGCCGCGTCGGCGGTCTGGGCGTCGCCACGGTCGAAGGCCCGCAGCAGCAGGTCGGCACGCTCGTCGTCGTTGATCAGTCCGGCCACCTTGCGGAAGAACCGCGCCACCTTGGCGAACACACCCTCGGTCTCAGGCCCTATGGTCAGCAGACCCGCTTGGTGGAACTGGAACATGTAGGCCATGCGCTCTTCAGCAGAGTGCTTGGCACCGTCCTTGATCTGCGCCAGCGCCTCTTTCTCACCGTCGAGCAGACGCTCGAGCTGGCGCTTGACGTACGGGCTGTTGGCCGCACGGTCGAGCACCTTGAGCACGTCGGCTGCAGCAGGCTCGTCGCGCAGGCGGCTGAAGAACTCGTGGAACGCCTCGTGGGCTCCGATCTGACCCAGGTTGCGCGCGTACACCGAGGCGTAGATGGCACCCTTCTCCCACTTGCCAGAGAGCATGATGTCCTTGCCCTTGGCGTCCTTGCCGTAGAGCATCTCCAGCAGGCCGCTCTTCATCTGCGGGCCGAGGCGACGCAGGATGTCGGCGTGGAACTTGGCCTGTTCCTCTGGGCTCGCCGCCTTGGCTGAGCTGAAGGCCGCGCCCTGCGGGGCTTGTTTGTTGGCGAAAGTCTCCGGGCCTGCGCCGTGCGCTTTCAGGAACTTGCCCAGCGCGGCGTCGACTGCGTCCTGAGCACCTGTCTTGAGATAGCCGCCGTAACCTGTGAAGTCGCCCCCACGCGCGGCGAACTCTGCGCCAGCAGCGTCGGCGTGGTTGCGGTAGGCGTAGTCAGCCAGGAGGTTGGCGACCATCTCGGAGCGCAGGCCAGCGGCGCTGAGTGGTTTACCACCGTCTGCTACGGTGGCTTTTTGAGTGCGGGTGACAAACTGCTCCCATTGATTTGTATCGAGGTGCTGACGAATACCGTCAACAAGATCTGAAAATGCGGCGGGGTTGTCCCGCTCCAAGCCGTGTGCCAGCTCGTGCGCTGTCAGAACTTGTACGGACCTTCTAGAAGCTGGATCAAGGAAGATAACTCCGGGGATCGTCGGGTCAGAGACTCCCTCAGTCCCGAGATTTCTAACCCAGACAACGCGCTTACCCATTGCTCCAGCAACTCGCTCTGCTCTGGCAGTGTCTGCATTTTGTGACTTCGGCAACACTGCAGCGCGTCGGCCGTCAGCTGCTCTTCCGAGACGGGCATTCAGTTTCTTTACAAGCGCCTGATCTTCTGGCTTACCAGCAGTAAGCTCTGTGAAGATCGGCTTGTCTGCCAGTTTACCGGAGTACGTGGTTTGTGCGTTGTACCTCGGGCCGCCCGTCTCAGCCGCGTGTTCTGCGACCTGAGCCTCGTTCTTGAGAACATTCTCAGCCTTGAGCTTGAGCATCGTCGCATGCACACGCTTGTCGTCGAGCTCTTCCCACTTGTCACTGCCCTCTTCGTGCTGGCGCTTGGCTTCGTTGAGCCGAGCCTCCTGCTTGGTCGCCCAGTCACGGATAGCCTCGACCTGCTTGACGTTGAAGTCATCAGGCGGGTTGTCGAGGTAGTTGTGCATCTTGTCAGCCACGTCGTCGAAGGTCTGCTTGGGTGCAGCCAGCACCTTCTTCGTCGCACCCTTGAGTTCACCCAGTGCCACGAGCGCAGCACGTGCCCGGTTGCCGAAGGCTGTCATGTCCTTGGGCGGCTTGCCACCCCAGAGCGGGTTCTTGGCGTCGGACTCGATCATGGCCTTGAAGTGCTCGAGCAGAGCTGCACGGCGCTCAGCAGGGAGCTTGCGAGCCATCTCGTTGAACGCAGGCACGCCGTTACGCAGCGCGTTGAGCAGGTACTCCGTGCGCTGGGCACGGGTCTCCTTGGCAGCCTCTGCAGCTGAGGCCTTGGCAGCGATGGCGTCGCGGTCGCTCTTGGCGGTCGCAGTCTCACGCACCTCGGGGTGCAGCGGCAGGCCGCTCTTCTCGTCGGCGTTGCGTGGGCCGCGGCTGGTGCTGTCTTCCTGCAGAGAGCGTATGTTGCTCGTCTTGCCCATCTCGGAGATTTCAGTGGGCAGACCTGACTGAACTCGGTCCTGATACTTGAAGTCACGCTCAATGAACCAGCCTTTACCACGTCTGACAACACGGTCGCCTTCTTTCGCACTGTCAAGTGCAAGTTTCTTGGAGCCGAACCGATTGTTTGGACCACTCCCAATGAGCGTAGACTTTGTGCTTGCAACGGTCTCGACCGTGTCGGCCCCGATGGGGGCAGTCTCGTCGCGCGCGATGCGCAGCGCGTCGTTCTTCTGGTCGAAGGCACGCAGTACGTTCGTCAGGTCGTTGATGTCCTTGCGCGCGAGAGCCTGCTCGACAGCCTTGATCATCGCAACTTCTTCAGGGCGCAGGTCGCGGTCTTTCTCCGTTAGCTGTCTGACACGGTCCTTGGCGTCCTCGATCAGCTTCGTATCACGCAGGCGCTTGACCGCACCCTTGGCGTCCTTGTACGTGGCGGTCTTGCTGTGCATGCGCAGGCTGTCGGGCAAGTCCTCACCCTCCTTGAGCCAGCGCACTGGGCCGTTGGCCGACTCCTTGAACCCGACGCGCCCCGTGAGTGCGTTCACACCGTTGCTGTCGGCTGCGGTCAGCAGCGAGGTCAGGCCCTGGTGCAGCAGCGTGAGCTGACCTGCGGTCTGACCACTCTCGTCGGTGCGGCCCTCGCCCTTGCGGCCCCGGCTCATGCGGCTGATGATGCGTGAGGTGCTGGTGGCGAACTGTGTCACCTTGACCGGCGCGCCTGTCTCGTCGCGCGAGTCGACCCGCTCCAGCCAGATGCGCCCGTGCTTCGTGGTGCCGTACTTGTCGGCTGCGTGCTCACCCCATGCGGAGCCGGGGCTCACGTGCTTGAACTCGTCGGCGCGCACGTTCGTGCCCTCGCCGCTGACGTGGGCCTTCTCCTTGAGCACGTACCAGTTGTCGTTGAGCACCTCGTCTGGCCGGGGCGGGGTCTTGCCCTCGGCGGTGTACTTGTCGAGGATGGCGCGTATCTCTTTGTCCTTGCGGCCCATCATGTCAGCCGCCTCGGCCATGAGCGCGTCGGCGTCACCGTCGTGCTTCTCACGCAGGTAGTCAAGGTAGCCCTGGCGCGTCACCTCTGAGCCGTTCTTGGTCTGCAGCTCAGCGATGCGCTCCGGAGCCTTGGCGTCGTGCTGAGCCACGACCTCGCCGGTCTCAGGGTCGACTGAGTGGCCACCCACCTTGAACGGGTCAGCGGGGTTCTTGCTGTTGGCCGGGCGGTAGTGGTGCCACTGCGTCGTCGCCCCAAGCTCGTTGGGGCTCTGCCCGTCGGTCATCTGCGACAGGGTGTCCTGGTCCATGCCCTCGCCAACTTCACCAGCAGTCGTATCACCCTCGCTGATGGCAGCGTCCTCGACGGCTGCACCTGTGCGGCTACCACCACTGGCTTTCTCGCGGTTGAGGTCACGCAGCGCCTGCTCACGCTTGGCGTCTGCGTCCTTCTGACGAAACGCGTCGAGCACCGCGCCAGCGCGAGGCCCGAAGTGCTTGCCAGCCAGACCCATCGCAGCGAAGGTGTTGCCCGCGTCGAGCTCGTTCTGCAGGCGTTGAGCGATGCTGTCGTGGTCAAGCGCGTTGAGCTTGGCCGCCTCGGTGGGCAGCAGGTTGTCGTGCACGATGCCCCACTTGGCCTTCTGCGCCTCCTGCATGGTGCTGATCTTGGCGAGCACCCAGTCACGTATCTTGAGCTTGCTGTCGTTGACCAGCCCTTGGCGGTGCAGCAGGTCGAAGGTCTCGCTCACTGCCTTGGCAGGGTCCGTAAACATGCGCAGCAGCGCCTTGGGCACGACAGGCTTGTCGTCCAGGCTGAAGCCCTTCTCTATCCAGGTGCGCAGCCCGTGGGTCAGCATGGGCACGGCCTGGTCGAGCGCGTCCTGGCTCTTGAGCCCGGTAAGCGGTGCCAGCTTCTCGTCGATCAGCGGGCTGAGGTCGTCGCGCAGGGACATGACGAGGTCCTGCATCTCCGGTGTCTGTGCGTTGTTGCGACCGTCGACAGCACGCTTGCCCTTGTACGTGGTGACGGCGTCGTCCTTGGCGTTCATCAGCTTGGCCGCTGTGGTGCCCAGCTTGTCGGCAGCCTCTTGCGAGAACTCGTGGAACGCGTCGCCCAGGCTGGCGCTGCGCTTCCAGTCGTTGACCGCGTCCTTGAGCGGTGCCCAGGTATCCATCGCGCGTGAGCTCTGCGCGTAGGTCTCAGCAGCCTTGAGCACGTAGTCCGGCACGCTGTCAGGACTCTCGGCCAGCTTGGCTACGAGGTTCGCCGCAGCGGCGTGCTTGGCCTCGTCGTCCTTGCGCATCGACATCTCGTCCATGCCGGTCTGTGGTGTCAGCAGTGCGTCGACGTCTGCGTCCTTGCCATGCTGCATGACGCGCGTGACGAGGTCTTCAGCCTTGTTGTGCAGCTTGGCCGCGCCCTCGCCCGCCATGACCGCAGCTTCGTCGAGGGTCTTGGGCCGGTTGGCCCAGGCCTCACCGCCCAGTTCTCCAGCACTGCCCGCACCTGCCTTGAGTGCACGGCCACCTGCCTGGGCCAGTCTGCCGCCCACGTCGACGCCACCTCCCAGCGCGCCTTGCACGACGTTGCCCGCGTGGTGCAGTGTGCCGTAGCCCGCACCCGCTACAGCCTCGCCTGCGGCGGCGTCGGCGTAGCGCATCATGTCGCCGCTGGTGTCGCGCTCCGGGTTGCGCCCAGTCTCGTAGCCCAGAGCTGCACCCTCGGACACGGCGGCTGCGCCTGAGTCCAGAGCCACGTCGGTACCCAGAGTGCGCAGGAAGCCCTGCGGCTTGAGGCTGCGTGTGACGAAGCTCTTGCCCACCATGCCGGGTACCAGAGACTCGACACCGGCCTGCACCCAGCCCTGCTGGTTCGTGTCGTCGAGCACCTGCTGTGGTGCCAGCGCTGGCGCACCCTGAGCCTCAGCCTGGGCCTGCTGCAGCCGGGCCGCGTTGCGCAGGTCGCCCTGCATGCCGGTGGCCGCACCAGCCATACCGCCCAGCGTGGCACCGGCTGGACCGAAGCGTGCACCAGCCAGCGCACCACTGAGACCTCCAGTCAGTGCAGGCACCATGCTGACCGGCGCTGCTCCGAGCGCGCCCATGAACCAGTCTGCACCGTCACTGCCGCTGTGAATGTCGCCCACGCTCTGCACCCGTGGCGCTGAGCGCGCAGCTTCTTCTGCGAGCTGTTGAGCACGCAGGCCTTGTGCTCGCGCCGTCGCCGGGTCGCCCGCCGCACGCGCTTGCCAGTAGTCAGAGGCTGCGCCTCCTGCGTCAGTGCTGAAGGCAGACGAACGCAGCCCCCGCGCTACTTGGCCGGGTGCGAACAGTTCGTCGTAGGTCAGGTCTTGGCGCTGAGGGTCAGCCGAGAAGACGTTGGGTGCAGCAGGCGCGAAGACGTTGGGCATGGTGCTTCCTTACTTGACGATGTTGCCGTAAACGTCGACAGGTGGTTGTTTCGCCAGCTCGCGGTTCCTGTTGATAGACTCCAGCATCTCGCGCCCTTGTGGGTGCTGCATGATCACATCCATCGGTAGCGCGATGGTGCGGCCACCGACGCCCTTCACCTCCACCACATTGCCACCTGTGAACGGTGACATGGCTGCGGTCTTGAGCCCGCCCAGGAAATGTGTGTCGTTGCCAACGATGTCGCTGGTGGGGTTGATCTTGCGCACAGCACCCAGCTTCACAGGGCCTGTTTGCGTACCCTTGCCTGCGACGGCCTCCTTGGAGTATTCATGCGCCAGCTCACGCAGCGCGAAGTCGTTGGAGGCTTTCGCCTCGGCATCTTGGGCCTCTTGTGGATAGAGTTCACGAGCCTGGTTCAGCGGCAGGGTCCTTCCGTCGGGCAGCTTCACCAGCGGGTTCACCTCGGCTATGTACTTCGAGAGTCGTGCGGCCTTGCCGGGGTCAAAGACTGGTTGGCCTTTTTCGTCGACGCGGTACGCGTGAGGGTTGCTCTTCAAGTCATCAGTGACTGCCTTCGCCCCGTCGACACCCCGCTTGATGCCCGCCTGGCCGCGCTCGAACTCGATGCGCCCCATCGTGCCCTTGTACTGCAGTTCGTCGCCCTGCGCGTTGACGGTGTTCGTGTCGCGGTTGTTCGCACGTGACACGTCGTGGCCGTACATGGAGGCGTCGCGCTGCATGGCTGCGCTGCGCAGCGTGGCGTCGTGACTTAGCTGGTGCCCCTGCACGGTGCTCTGCGTCTGCATGAGGCTCTTGTACAGCTTTGCCGCGCGAGGGTTCCACATGGCAGCCTCGCGTATCTGCTGTAGGGCGTCGTTGGCCCGCCGCTCTTGCAGGTTACGCAGCTGAGCCTTGTAGCTTGTCGGGCCGTTCATGGCACGGTCAGCCGCTGCGTCGCGCTCAGCTCTGTCGTCACGCTTGGACTGCTCCATGCGGGCCAGCGCGTCGGGCGTCGAGACGGTCTGCCACACGGGCTTGCCGTCACGGCTGCGCGCAGCAGAGAACACGTCGCGGGTGCCTGCGAGTGCGTCCACGTTGCGCTCATCACCCAGCTGCGGCACTGCGGAGCGCTCGAAGCTGGCCGCCTTGAGCGAGCGGTCAGAAGCGGCGAGCATGTCTGCGTTCTTGGCAGCCAGTTGTGCGTCGGTCAGTTCGCCGGGTGCTGTGGTGGCTTGTGCGCCAGCGCCAGCGGTTTGTGCGCCAGCGGTTTGACCTGGCAGTGGCGTGCCTGCGCGGTCCCGGCCCAGCGCCTGGCTCACGATGCCGTTGGAATACTGCGACGGGTCTCGCGTCTCGGTGCCTACCGCGCCGCGTCCTGCCTTGATGGCAGCGTCGCTAGCGAAGTAGCCGGTGAGCCCGCCCACCGCCGCGCCCAGCGGTACGGTCAACGGTGCCAGCGGGCCACCGAACGCACCGGCGCTTGCACCGGCTATTGCGCCAGCGCCAGCCGCACCCCACTTACCAGCCTTCGACGCCACCTCGTTGGCAGTGTCTATGCCGGTCATGTTCTTGTCGGTAGCCACGTCAACCACGTCCGACGCGTCCATCGCTGCTGCCACTGGAGTGGCCACCCTGCCAGCACGTCCGACCCACTTGCCACCGACCTCGGCAGCCTTGCGGACACCGTCGGCTCCGGGCATGCCCACAGAGAGATTCGGGTTGAACGACCGTGCCATCTCGGCCGGGGTCTTGGGAGGTGCGTTCGTGGCAGCCTCGTGTGCGCCGTTGAACAAGCCCTTGGTTGCACTCCAAGCGCTTTGAGCGCGCCCCTTGAGGCTCGTGTCTGCTGGCGCAGGCGGCGGCTTGATGCCGTTGAAATTGATGGCGTCAGCCGAGGCACCTAGCGGGTTGGTCTGTGGCGATACGCCACGTGGCTTGATCTTGGCAGCCGCGTCGGTACGGTAGTTCGTCATCTCTGGCGGCACATTATATTCTGGAAGCCCTGTGCTGCTGTTGACACCCGTGCCAGCACTTGTGCCTCGGCCACGCAGTTCGTTGGCCATGCTACTGAATGCCGAGTTGCTTGTCGCGCCGGGCATTTTCTTGCGCCCGAGCAGGTCGTCAGCCACATCGTCCAACGCACCGCGTGCGGCCTGCATGCCACCGCGCAGTCCGCGCTGCGGGGCCTTGCCGTTGGTCTGTTCGATCAGGGCCGCGACGTTGTCAGGGCCGACGGCTTTCACCGTCTTGGCAGGCAGAACAGCCTCTCCGCGCGATAGGCTCACGCCGTGAATGCTGTCTGAGGTCGTGGTGCCAGGCCCTTCGAGCTGGGCAACGCCTCGGCGTCCCGGCGCGTAGCCGTCAGCCAGGCTGTCGAGCAGAGCTTTGCGCTTTTGGATGGCGCTCATCATGCCCGGGGCGATAGCCTCGCCGATGGCCTGCGCGCCGCTGTTTGTCGGGGGCGGTGCTACGGGCTTGGTATCTGGGGGCGGTGCTACGGGCTTGGGGGCACTGGAGAACATACGGCTAAGCGACCGGCCAATGCCCCTGAAGCTGCTGGCAGGAGGCTCGTTGGGCACCACGCCGCCAGCGTAGTTGTTGCCACGTAGGGCTCGGGCTTTGTGGAGTCCGCGTAGTATCTGTGTTTCTCTCATGTCAGACTCCGTTAGAGTAGTGGGTATTGTAAAGTGCCCTGTCGGGCGTGGCTAGTTGGCTATTTGTAGAGCTTCACGCAGCGCTCTTCTTCTTCGAGCCGTGTTTGTTTGGCCAACTCTCGCACCTGGCCGCATAACGTCGACATGTTCTTATCTGTGATATCACAAACTGAGCCGTCAGTTTTACCCGTCCCGTACGTGCTGACGTATATAAACTTTCGCTCCGCTGTGTCCATGCACTTTTCGAGCTTGGCCTGTTTGCTGTCGCCACACCCGGCGAGGGCCAGGGTGCAGAGCAATGCCGCGATGGTTTTCATGGAGTCCTCCTACCACAATTCTAACCATCACTCTTGGAAGTTGACAGAGGCCAAGCTGTTCATACCTGCCGCCGCGCTTGCCGGGCCAGAGTAGATTTGCAGTATTTCACCGTGTACTTTTGCCAGAGCGTTGAGCACATGCCCTGAGACGTCGGCGTCAGGTGGCCGAAGTCTCTGCGGCCAGCGCATTCATACCCGCCATCGCCGCCGCGGCCAGATTCGCGTGCACCGTGGCCGTGGCTTGGTGCAGTTGCGCAACGGTCTTGCCGTAGCTCTGTGCCAGTTCAGCCGACTTCAGCATGGCCTCGACACTGAGTTGGCCGTTCTTGATGGCGATCTCGGACGTGGCTTTGTAGTAATCCGACTTCACGTTGAACTGCGCCACAGCAGCGGCGGTTTCAGCTTGGAACGCCACCACCTGTTGACGCTGGTTCTCCAGTTGCGTGCGGGCGACTTCGCCTTTCGCTTGCACCACTGTTTTGTAGCCATCCATCGTCGCGGTGAACAGTTTGGCGCGGGCATCGTTGGTGGTGGCAGCAGCCTGCACGGCAATCGACTTGGCTTCTATGCCAGCCTTGTACCCTGCCACCTGAGAACTGTAGGCTTGCGCTTGCGAGCCAAAGACACGGGCCTGCGCTTCGTTGCCGCTGATCTGTGCAGTGTATCCCTGCCACTCGGCATTCTTGGCGCTGACCTGGGCACCGTAGGCTTGTACCTGGGCTTGGAACACGTCGATCTTCAGGCGCTCCAGGCTGGCTTTGCTGACTGCAGCATCCACCTGGGTCTTGTACATCCCGGTCATGGCGGTCAGCACGTCAATGCGGGCTTGGTACACGTTGACCTTGGCCTGATCGACTTGTGTCAAGGCTTGCAGGGCTTGAATCTCGGCTTTGTAGACTTCGATGCCAGCCAATGCCGCTTGCAGCAGCGACTGGAACACCTGTGCATCCGCCTTGTAGCCTTCGAGCTTGGCGGTGTAGGCCCGCACCGTGGCGTTGTAGGTTTCCACCAGCGCGTTGACCATGCTGCTGGCGTAGGCCGAAGCCTGCCCGTTGAGCGCGACGATGCTGTTCAGGTAGGACAAAGAGGCGTTGATGGCCGCAGTACGCAGTCCGGCGCTGGTGGTCACGGCGAACTGCAGATTCTTCTGCTCCATCTCAGCCTGGGCGATGGCGATCTCGTTGCTGGTCTTGTTGGCGTTGTTGGCGGCGTCCTGGCGTGCGCGGGCCAGTGCCGACATCATGGCCCCGCCAGGCAGCGTGAAACCACGGGCAGCGGTGTCGGCAAACACAGCGTCCTGCACCTTCTTGGCTTCGATTTCGTTGCGGGCGCGTGCCCGGTTGTAGACGGCTTCCTCGATCTCAGGCTTCAGGCCGGTACCGCCGTCCAGGTACTTGGTGAGCTGGGTCTCGATGCGGGCGAGTTGGGCGTGGTACTGCGGGTTGATCTTCAGCAGTTCGGCGTCCACGTAGCCTGTGGCCATGGTGATGAACTGCGGTGCTGCGCCCCGGTAGGCTTTGTCCATCTCGGTCTGCAGGTCAGCCGGTGCTGCGTCCAGGTCCGTCGGGCGCACCCCGCCGAACGAGGGCAGCACGGTCGTGGGCGCTACAGGCACAGCGTGCTCGGTAAAGGTCGGCGCTTCGGGCTGGATCAGGTCGGGCGCATCCGGGAAACCCACCGTCAGGTCAATCGTCGGCAGGCTGGCGGTCAGTTCGGCTAGTTGCGACGGTTTGCTGGGGGTGGTGAAGGTTGGCGCGGTTGCTGAAAAGTCAGGTGCTGTGCCAGCGTCAATTTCAGGGATGTCTTGAAACACCAACGTAGTGGTAGGCTCAGCGGGCAAGTCCAGCGTTATGCTGGTCAGCGTCGGTACCGTCAGGTTCAGATCGGTGTTGGGCGCAGCAGGCAGCGGCAGGGGGTTGTAGCTGACTTGGTAGTAGCCAATCTGCTGCACCGCGCTGATTGCGGCGGACATGGCGGCATCTGCGTCGGTCACTCGGCCGCTGGCATAGGCTCGGCCTTCGGCAATGAGGGTAGCGGCTATGGTCATATTAGATTCTCCTGGTGAGCTGATGAACTTCCGGCTCGATGCCGTCAAGCTCGCATGTGCCTGTGCCCGACACACTCAGGGCGAAGTAGCGGCCCTTGGTGCCCTTGCCAAACTTCTGGCGGTGGTTCTGCGCTAGCGTGCCGCGCGGTGTGGTGAAGCTGTAGGTGTTGGGGGCCTTCTCACCCTCATGCAGGCTGATCGTGCTGGCTGGGCCGAACCTGCCCGAGAAGTAGGCAGAGGCCAGCGTCTTCTTGTTCGGTGTCTTGAAGTCAGTCACGGCTGTCTTGACTGCGAACGCGATTGCTGCGCCGTCGTCCGTGGTGCCTTCGAGGAGGTACAGCCCGGTGCTGTTCGCCCCGTAATAACTGCCCTGATACCTGACAACATGGGTGAACGGGTAGTTCGTGTAGTGCGTCACCTCATCCAGCGCGGCGATGTAGTTGTTGTTCGGGTTTCGGTCCACTGAGCGCAGCAGGTTAACCGCATAGGCTTCGTAGCTGGCTGTGACGACTGCGGTGCCGATGGCGGTGAGCTTGCCCGTGGGTGGCATGAGCCACGCTTGTGCCGTCCTGCCAAGCTCGGGTGATGGGCACAGCAGGTTGGCTGAGCCAAAAGCCTGCTTGGTGGCGCCGGTTGTCAACTCGAACAACGGGCAAGTCAGTGTGGCACCGGCAACACCGCCCGTGGTGCCGGTAGCTTGCAGCAGGGCCTTGCCGGTCAGGGTGATGCTGCACACCGCGCCCCCATAGCCTACAAGGTTCGGGCTGGGTGCTTTGAGGCTGGCACCGGCCGCGAACGTGCCCGTACCTGTGGACAAGAGCGCTGGGCTTGGTGCGGTGAGTGTGGCGCGGGCAACGAGCGTGGTTGTGCCGGTGGCCGCGAGGGTCTGCGTCGGGTTCGTCAGCTTGGCGTTCGCGCCGCCGTTGGCTGCCAGCAGCGGGCTGGGAGCTGTCGGGTAGGCGGCTTGTTCGCCTGTGCTGTCGTGGCCGACGGAGATGAGGGTTGGGGGCGGAGCGGCGAGGGATGCCGATATGAGATACCCCAAAATGGGAAAGCTGGAAGCCGTGCAGATTGGCGAAGGCGCAGTTATAAAACACGTAGAAGTGCCTGCTGGCGAGCTAAGGCGTCCAGTCGGAGCAGTGAACCCTGCGGTGTGTGCTACTGTGTTTTTAATCTGCACGTCAGCGATAAGCGGCCGGTCGCTAACACTCCCAGACATCAGCATCAAGCGCTGGTTGACTCCGAATGTTTGGCCTGCGGCACTCAGTGACGCTGACGCTGCCAGTACCCCATCAACAAACAGCCGTAGCGTTGAAGCGCCGTAAGACGCCTCTACGTGGTGCCAGTCTGCTTTTGAGAATGTTTCTGCGCTGGTAACTGTCTCTGTTACACCTGCAAGCGTCAAGTCCATGGAGAACTTGACCAGGCTTCCTCCGCCGCCGCTGCGGCTGATGAATATCCTGAGATCGTCATTCCAGGCGGGGCCAATGGCTATTTTGACCAACTTTTTAGAGACCGGGCTTGTGGTGACGATCCCGCGACCTGTCACCCACAACGACACGGTGAAGGCACTAGCACCCAACACCGGCTTGGGCAGCACATAGTCTAGGTCGTAGCCATCTATGACTGGCTCATTGAACAGCAGGTTATTGACAGAAGAGGTGCGAGCGGAAACGCCCTGCAGCACTGCGGGGTTTTCGGTCTCATCTAGATAGTCTGAATTACCCCTGATCAACAGCGTCAGGCCGTCCATGACCGGAGCGACAGGCGTGTAGCTTGCGCCCGCCACATAGTCAAGCAGGGTCACCCGTTCACCAAAGTTTCCCGAGTTGTTCAGTGCCACAAAAAGCTCGGCAATTTTTAGCCCGAAGGCCGGGGCATCGCCAATAATCAGTTTGGGTGTAACCGGCTGCTTTATCGTGTCTGTTCCAATTAGCACCGAATAGGAATTGAGGTAAACCGTGTCCCCGACCCTTGATACAGAGTAATACGATGCGGCCGTGAACGGCAGCGCGATCGTACGCGCCGTTACCACACCCCCGGCGCTGACCGACTTGAATGTGAGCGTGAGCGTACTGAAGGAGGTGAC
>Ga0210041_1001376_pt1 | contig 23247 bp, 36 predicted proteins | sample CryGeymeta201503_FD_183973 | JGI IMG/M metagenome (GOLD analysis project Ga0210041, IMG submission 183973) | Groundwater microbial communities from Crystal Geyser aquifers in Utah, USA - Crystal Geyser metaG 2015-03 (SPAdes) (version 2) | ecosystem: Environmental > Aquatic > Deep subsurface >... | reverse complement strand
ATTACGTCAAAATCGTTAAAGAAGCCATCGGATAAACGAGATTGGAAATCTTCTTCCCACTGCCGGTATACGTCAGAGACGTTATTTCCAGGACTAACATCACCCTTCCCCTTTGCAAGTGACTTTGCACTGAGGTTTAGATTTTCCGGGAGGAATGCTTCGTATTCTACGTCATATCCTCGCAGGGACAGGCTCGCGTTTGGGTCGAAGAGGTATACAAACTTCTTCCCCGGCAAGGTCAGAAGTTGAGTTGTCTTTCCGCTGCCAGTATCCCCAAGCATAAGGAACGCGTGATTTTCTCCAGTGATATCTTTTGCATTAGCCATTTTGTGTTTCCTCTTGAGTAGTCAACAACTTAGTAAGACCCAAAATAGAGAAAGGTTCCCACACTTCCTTGATGAATCCCGGAGGTGGGGCGCTCATCTTGCTTGGGTCTGCACAGGTTCGGCAGATGTCTAGGAACGGACAGCTACCAAACTTTCCATAACAGCTATCTTCGTTGCGCTTGAAAGTTCCTTCAGTAAGTTCTCCCGCTTCAGCGAATGCGGCCTTGTCCTTTTTAATATCTTGTATCCATCGAGTAGTATCCACTAACCACTCTTGCAAGAGAATCGCTGAATGGTTTATGGGGATTAGTTTGAAAGCATCGTGGACTTTTTTATGCACCAATGAAGCGTCTACCCATACTTGCGGAGCGTTTTTGTCCGGGTAGTAAAGGCTTCCCATGAATTGATAGCCCTTTACTTGACTGCTGGAGTACCAGCTATCCACGTAGTCCGATCGGAAGTTTCCGATAGTAGCGTATGCGGTAGTTGTTTTATGTTCCAGGATAATTGTTTGCCCTTGGTAGGAGATTGTCTTATCCAAGCGCCCAATGTACCAAGTGTCGTCCACCGTTGGCATGGGAACAGCTACGGGTTGCTCACAACTTACTAACTCACATTCATGAAGAAGACGTCTCCGTGTGTGGAGGTAGTTGTCTAACATTTCCTTAGCAATGGTTGGAGTCCGAGGAGAGTATTCAGAATCTTGGGACAACGATGGCACAGGGTTAAACCCATTGCGTTCCCACTCTTGAACGAATGCTTCATATGCCAGGTCTACCACGTCCCTGTGAGGAAGGTCTTTGTTAGTGTACAAAGCGTCCATAGAGTTATGCCAAGACAACCCAAATACTAGGGGTATAGCTGTACCAGTTCCACGCCATTCCAGAACATGCCGAATGAAGTAAGACCTAGGACAAGTTTTGTAAGAACTAATTTGCGTATTATCGTAACATTGTTGTGGTAACATTTAATTCTCCAAAAGGTCATTCGTAAGAATGAGGTCTTGCTTTTTATACTTTCCGTCCACAAAAAGTAAGTAATGCACCTCCCCGTAACGATCGGCAAGAATTGCTGTAGCAACGCAGCACAAACTACTCAAGCCGTTAATCAATAGCATATCATTGGGCTGAGCGTCGGCAAGCGCAACCTTAAGTTCGCGGAACATTTGGGATAGGTCATTCCGACGAGGCGGAGTGGATAGGCAGAATTGGATTTCTCCAAATCGGAGGGCGTCAGAGTAATCATGTCCGCCATCCGTTAAGATGTATACTTTATTCATATAGATTCCCTTGTTATAAATTGGGCACCTGACAACGGTTAGGGTTAACTCTAACCGCTGCCAGATGTTTACAGGACTTACGCGGAACGAAGGGCGCGAATACGGGCCAAAAGTTCCTTCTGCTCATCGGGCGTGAGCTTGCTAAGGCTATCCGACACCTTATCCAGAGTAGACTTATGCTCCCGAGGCTTACGAACACCTGGCACATAGTTGTTCACAGCGGCGGCTGCTGCAACCGGGTCTTCAAGGTTAGCTCGAATGATATTCTGGAACGTAATGATGAAGTTAGCTTCAGCCGCATCATATACAGCCGATTCCCCAAAACGACCCACCAGGCCAGCGAGGTCTGTGGGCATGTCATATTCTACAACAACTTTCTCGGGGTGGTTCTTGCTCTTGGCGGAAATCTGTACCATTTTGAACTCCTTACTAGGTAATGTGCAGGATTGCACGGGTAATCCCTGATTGTTTCACCATGAAACAATCCGGGGAATTAAAAATAAGGGAACCGGGCTTGATTGGTTTTCATTTTGTTTGGTAATCATATCCCATTCGGGGAAAAAATACCAGAGCCTGTGATGGCGTCACATGCCCATGTCCACGTCATTCCGGAACCGAATAAAAACAGGTTGCCGCGGCAGCTCTTTTTGCCCAAACCCCTTATACTTGTAAGTAATGATAGTATGCAAAAACCAAGAGCGATAATCCCACACTTGCTTTCGCAGGGTTTCACTAAAGCCCGTGCCAATTGAAAAGATATGACCAGTCCTGAGGTCTTCTACTACAATAGCCCCAAGAGTATCAAGGGTTTGTTTATTCCCTTGGCTATGCCCGCGCTCCGTTAGGCCTAAGGCGCTAACAGCGGGAGCATTGTTATTCTGTTGCAGGGGCCTAAAATCAATTACCCGAGCTTCGGCTGTTTTGAATTGAACTACCTTCAGCATCCACGATTGTTTTACTGTACTACGCCCATATTTGTAAGGGCTATCAGGGTGCCGGAGAACAACGCCCTCATGCCCGTTAGCGAGGGTTGTTTCTTCGTATTCTTTTAATTCGTCCGCACTGAATAAAAGGGTTTGCGGGATAACCGTAATGTAAGGGTTCGGGTATAGGTTTTTCACCATATTAAGGTGAGCAGAGCGAGCACTATACGGGGAGTTCCTCCGGGAAACTTCTGTTGTGTCGAAGACATTAAGGCTCAAGGGGCGCAAGTCTCCATTGGTCATGACACTGGAGAATGGATCATGCCCGTCAGAGGCCATTAACTCTCCCTCAAAGTGATTATACGCTATGGGCGCACGTCGAGCGATTTGTTGGGCTGCTTCGCTAGGGATTTTCTTCAGGGAACGACTATACATTACGCCATCTTGGATAATTCCCCTAATCCCATCAAGTTTCGGGGAAGCTAACATCGGCCAAGGGAGCTTAGTTAAATCCTTTGGGGCATGAATTGCTAACATTGGGCGAAAAATTGGAGGATTCATCATTCATCCTTTCCGTTCAATTGCCTGGAGGATATATGCCGTATTTGTCTAGTTACGGCAAGACTAGAGGGAATGTTATCTACCCAATCGTCCCAGATTTCGTCTAAGTCAGCTTGGTCTTTAGAGTACCCAAACTTAGCGAGCCGGGTAAATATAGCAGTTTCATACTCAGCTAATGTTTTTTCGATCATCTTAATCTCCTTGGGCGTAGTAGGCGGCTTCAGAGCCATCGTAGTCGGGTTCATATCGCCGGTCGTCTGGCGTTGTGTCACAGTCACGCACTTCTCCACAGATGGAACATTCCATGCCCTTTATGGTCACTGTTCCATAGGCATCGTCATAAGAATCATCGAAGGACTCCCACTGGTGGTCACAGGGGGCAGCGGTTTCTTCGGTGTCCTCGGGGATTTCAAGTTTCTTTTTGAGGTTGTTCATTCGTTACTCCTTGGGTGGTCAGGGGTAGCAATCGGCTTCCACGCCACGACGGTAACGCCGGAGCCTAAATAATCGACTACCTTTACCCTTCCCGGTATTGGCCCAGGATCGCGCAAGACAAAGAACCAGTCGCGCACCAGAGGCCCGACATCAGTGGTTGCCCTGTGCAGAGCCTGTCCCGGCAGTACACGCCCATCTGACAGAGCCAGCCAAACAATAGGGCTATACCAACCACCTTCGGGGTCTGGTGGCAACGTTTCGGGCACCGGTTGCCACGTTTCGCCTCCGTGCGTTGGCAGCGTTTTGATTGCAGGTTGATCGTTCAGCAACTCGTTAATGCTTGGAGCAAGCTCCTTTGCACACAAAGTAAAGATCGCGCCGAAAGCATCCGTGTCATACGCAGGGCTATGGCCGGATACTACAAGGTTAGCGTTATCGGCAGTCATTCTCTTGCACTCGTACATCATAGCTGCGAGTTTCCACAGAATCGCCGCAAGTTTCTTTTCGTCAATACTCATTTGTTGCTCCTCTGGTAGTGCAAACTTGGTTACAGTTCCTGTACTTCCCCGCAAAGCGTGCATTCCCATCCAACGGCCTGAGCCGTCCCAAACCCTCCGTTGGTGGGCTTATCAAACAACTTCCAATCATGATTACACTGGCAATGCCCATCTTCGGGATCGGTCTTGAGAATTACGCCGTATTTGGGCGGCTGCTTGTTTTCATGATTCATTTTGCTTCCCTCAATTAAGCGATGGCTTAGCTACTCGGGTAGGTGTATTTTCCGCAGCCGGTAGACCTCATCGCGCATCGCGGCCTTGGCGGCAGCGGCCGTCTCATAATCGGCCTCACTGTGGACAAACAGTCTGCCATTAACGATGGCAGTCCACCTGTACCGACTCCCCTTCAAGTAGACCAGTCCAGGGTTGATCTTAAACACCTTTACACCTTCGAGATTCATTTCGCCTTCCTCCATATTCCAGTGATGTTCTTCTGGGCCTCGCCAGTCCATTGCGCCAGTGCGTTTTGGAGCGTCGGCATCCAGCCAGTCTCAGAACTGCATTCTCGACATTCCAACTTGTGTCGATCGGACACAATCCTTTCGTCCCGGTAGTGCCTCGGTACATGGCCGCACTTGCCGACCGGCAACGGATGCGCATGCTTTATCTCACGTTGCATATTCATCCTCCTCAGGGGCATACTCCTCGGCATCTTTTACACTGGCAGCCTTCAGCACTAGGTAGCGAATGAGTTCAAGGCGCATGGTGCGTGGGTAGCTTGCTATGCCCCACGCCTTCGCGCAATTCGCGACGTCCTCGAAAGAAATTCCTCCGCCAGCGTCATCTGATTCCCAACGCTTCTTAAACTCTTGCTTTGTCATGCTTAGCACAGATTCCACTACACGCACCTCTTTTTATCGGTTACTGGCGCAGGGATATCCACGTCTTCGTAAAGAGCCTCAAAAACGTCTGGGATGCACAAGTGTACCTCCCCATCGTTTCCACGAAGAATCCAATCTCCGGGATTTACCCGGCGCATTTCGCCGCACTCACTGTCAATGAACAATGAGCCCGTATTATCAAGGCCCATATAGCCATTGGATACGGCATCTTTGTACCACGGCTGCTCATTTAGTTGGGACTGGTCACCAGTCCATTGAAAAGCGGTGTACGTCTGTTTGATACGATATTTTTTCATAGCAGACCCTTTTCTAGTATCGACACGGCGGCGCATACGGCCAGCACCACCGCGTATATAAACAGCCAGACCGGGCGCTCGGCCCAGTTGGCGGACTTTGGAAAGATTTTCATGGCGATCACTCTTCCAGGGTGTATTTATTGGTGAGGTATTCAACAAACCTCACCCTAGCCGGGTTGCCAATCTCCACGGCAGTTCTCGGTAACTGCCGGAATCCCGCCGAGGTCACTTTCCCGTGCTCATCACGGGCAATCCATGCCTCCGATGGCGAAAATACATTCAGCCAAGCCATCGCAACGTAGAAGCGTGCCGCTTCCCACTCCGCGATTGCGCGCTGAACGCATTCATCGTAACTGGTGGACGCGACCTCATGAGCTGAGGGGGTACCCATGATTTCTGGAATCGAGGGGTTGCTACAGTCGATTATTATGTTCATGTTCATGTTCATTGCTCCGTTTTGTTGTTTGCGCCGAGCGGATGCCCGGCGCAGTTGGCTGACTTTGGGAATATCTTCACTTGGTCACTCCTCTTCTTCCCTGTACTCCCTTACTCCCATCGTACTCACGATAGACCGTGCCTCCATGGCATCAGCGTGTCCGTATAAGTCTTGGCACTCAGCTTGAAAACGTTCAGCCCTGAGTTCTCTTACTCGACGGATTTTGTATTCCATTTCCGCGAGAAACTCTTTGTTCGTCATGGTGGTGCATGGTGTCATGTAGAGACTTTTCATTGCGATCTCCTTAGTCAAGGAACCTTGCCAGCTCTGTGCTAGACACCAGAGGACACTCATACGCCACTCTGAGCATCCCGTAATACCTGTCCGAAAGGTGCCCGGCAGACTTTAACTGAGCATTAGTCAGCTCAAGGGGCGAGAACTCCCAAAGCCGGTGATTGAACACCACCAGAGTGAGTGAGACTCCGTACGTGTAATGATCCATGGTGCCGGTATAGTAGTTGGTCTCACACTGTACGCGGTACGCGCCCACGGGAGGAATGAGGAACTTGTATCCTTCAATGCTCACCACTGTCCACGAAGAAATCGCGGGTTCTACGCCACTGATGAATGAGGAATTGTACCGACACACGTACTCTACCAGCTTGCACAGATCAGTATCTGTCATTGCACCGAGGGGTGAGGGGAATATCTCCTCCATTAACTCCGCGGTGATGGGGACTGCTGGCAAAGAAACAGACTTTTTCATGGCGATGTCCTATATAAAGGGCTATGCGCGGGGTGCGCACGCACATAGTTACACATACGCCGCCATAATGCAACCGCCTAGTTACGCCTGCCCGCCAGCGCCTACCAGCGCCTACCCGCCAGCGCCCACCATGGCCCACGTACGCGCATGGCCCGCTAGCCAGCGCCTACCAGCGCCCACTATGGCCCATGTACGCGCATGGCCTGCCCGGTTGCCGTCGCGTGCGCCAAAGCATGCGCGTACGTGGGCCATTTTAGGCGTTGCGTGGCTTGTTCGCGCCCTTTCTAGGCACTTCTACAGCGGCCAGCGCCTTTGGACGCCTACCCCTCTTTAGGTATTCTCGCTCTGCATTGTATACGCTGCCCACCGCTACGTTGCTCATGGTGTAGTATTTCTCTCTATTACGTATCGCCCACAGGCGCACCTGACCGTGACAGGTTCTAATGCCCATACCGTTAGCGATCTGGTAAGCTCCCTGTCTAGCAAGTTCTCTAGACAAGCCGTTTGCGGTCACCCTAGTACGGCCTTGACTATCATACACAGTCAGTAAGTCCTCAGCCCTCCACACATCGTAAGGTATGACTGTAGAGTCAATACAAAGAACTGAATCAGGAGATTCTAGCAGTTGGCTCACCCACGTACCTAAGTCCGACTTCCCGGCGGAGATCATGTTGGCCTTTGCATCTGTCATCATGGCCCTAGCCGTTGGCGAGAAGTCTCCCAGATCTAGGGTAAGTAGATAGTGGAACAGGTGAGATATGCCCTTGCCCACCTCCAGAGCGGATCCGCCCCACTTCTCGAATTTCTTATAGAAATCGTCCCCGAGAGGAGTTCCCTTAACCTCCCAGATAAAGTGTCTTCTGTCGTCATCCTCTAGGAAGAAGCTATCGGGGTGGTTACTGGTGAAGTAGTAGTTGAGCATGTCCGGAACAGTGTATGACGGGATGTACTTTGGATTAAGACGAAGTAACTGGCGAGTAATGATGGACTTCATACGGTCTGAAGTTCCGCGCTTATCGCCGCCGGTTATCTCGTCGCCCATGACAAACTGCTTGTTTTCAGCCCATTCATTGTGGACTGCTCTCAGATGCTCATCACTGATCTCTGTAAAGTTCCGGCCATATATCTTTCCTATCGTATACCCCACCAAGGACTTACCAGTGCCATGTCTTATTCCCCACAGAACCGCAGTGCTGTACATCTTTGATCCGGGGTTCTGCAGGGGATACGCCACCCACCGCTCAAACCAAGAAATAGCCTCCTTGTTTCCTCCGAATAGAAAGTGTATGAGTTCTTTCCATGGGGTGACATCCCCTTCTTCAGGTTCTACTCCCCATCCAGGCCAGAAATTAAACTCCCTCTTAGACGTAATCTTATCTTCACCAGGAGCGTAAGTTATCCTTGGAACCTCCGCCCGGTTGGGCCAAGTAATCCACTCTTTAGGAGCGCTTTTCTTTACGCTCTTAGTTGTCTTGCCGGTACATACTTCTTCGACATACGTTCTAGTGCTGAACGCATGATCCATAAATGATCTTGGAGACATACGTTGCATGTTGTCTAGTCTTAGTATTAAACCTGGATCTCTAACGTACACTACTTCTTCATTGAGCCTATGAAGTTCTTTGGCCGTGCTCCACACTTCAGCAGACTCTAGGAGTAAGTCTAGCGCGGTGACGCCCTTCGCCATAATGTAGTCGTCAAGCCCCATCTTCTTGTCTTCAAGCATCGGAATGCGGACTACGTGTGGCTCAGCACCTAAGGAAGTCAGCGCCTTGGCGAGAGAGTTTTCTGCTTGCATGACCATAGGGTTCGTTACTGAGTCACTGTCATACACCACATAGACTTGGCGTTGATCCCACTTGAACTCATTGAACCCATCAAGAATCTGAATGCCCTTCTTCTTAGACTTCCAGCACCATACGCCCCCAAGTCCTATACACGGGTACTCTGTATGGAGGCACCCACACCACGCCTTGAACTCCCCCTCCGTAATTATTAGGGGAATTAGAGTGTCGGCTGCCACGGCTTCCCAATCTATGACTGGGGGAAGGTATAGCTCATTCACTGTATTCTTAGGCTGGGAGTACCTAAGCGGTTTCTTAGACATGGCTAATGACTTAAACCCAGACGTCTTTGGCTGCCTAAGATACCTATACCTGTAGAAACCAGTCCTGCTTCCCTTAATATCATAGTATGGAATCACTATCCCATCAGATATCATGGGAAGTTCTTTAGGACACTTATCCGCCGGTATTGGCCTAACCCCATACTTACGTGCTGTGTCTAGGGGTATCCCGCTTTCCTTCATCTTACTGGCGAATGCACCGGGTAGGTCGAATGAAGAATCGCTCATGACTGGGAATCCTGGTCTACGTAGTTAACGCCCGGCTCTTCTGACGTGTACGTAGCAAGCTCTGACTCAATTCTGCCCAGTAGCACGCCTAGGTCTGCCGAGCACCCCCACATAGACAACATCTCGAAAATAGAGATCACATTAGGACTCAGGTGACTAAACTTTTCCCCTATCTGGGCTATGGGCGGATCTTTAAATGTTCTGGCTGACGACATGGGAAACACTAGGCCGCTCCTATAGCTGCTGATGAGCTTCGAGCAGTAGTGTAGAGCCTTTAGGATATCTTGCTTTCCATTCTTATCTCTATACCGGTACAGGTACTTACTAATCTGCCCTTCCAGGTAGCGGTTATGTAGGTATCCGATGACAAAGTCCCAGTGCTGAAACTTTCCACCGGAGCTATAGTGAGATCCACCGATCTGAATATCATTTGGATTCTGTAAGACGGTTCCAGTCATTGCTTACTCCCTCATATATTCTAGCCATAGACACTTGCTCCCCAGACGGGGCGTGACTAAACATCGTTGCTATGCTGTCTAGGTACCTGACGTATGTTCTACCTACCTCGGCAATGCCGAGATTCCCCCGGACAATTTCTTCGCAGCAGAATATTAATCCGTCAAGATTATCTGCAAACTTTAGGATCTCATGCTCTTCTTCAGTTATCTCGTATATCAGCCCATGCACGTTAAGAAGATCTTCTTCCATCCTGCACAATTCATGCTTGAAGGACTTGTTTAGACTTTTCTTTACTGGACTTGGAATGTCTCCAGTAACTTGCTCGGCTAAGTCATGGGTGAGCGCCGCTGCCAGTAGTTCCGACCGGGGGAGCGCCCCCACACCACTGTATACCGCCAGCACGATACACGCCACGCCTGCGCTATGGCTTCCTACTGTGTCTACCACCGCCGTATATCGCTGATGGTACCGGCGCACAGCCAGCCCTCTTCTGATCACTTCTATGATATTCATTTCAGTCCTTTAAGGGAGCTAGTGGCCCGAATTCTGTACTCAGTGCCCGCTACTATCCAGTCGTTGGTAGATCCATCATTACCAAAGTCTGTTCTCTTCCAGCACAGGCTTATCATGGGGGACACCACCTCTTGGAAGAACGTGGTCAGGTACATGCTGCTATCGGATAGCTTGTCTGTGTTTCTCTTTAGCGGGACACCGCACACATTTATGTGGTCTACAGCCTCGAAGAAAGTTCTTACGTCAGCCATGAATAGTGAGGGAGTCTCCGACTTCTCTATGCTTATCAGCGGAGTAGATGTAACTCGTCCTGTGCCCCCATAGTATTTATCCGTACTGCGGACGTCTTTAACCAGTTCTTCAACGGTGCATCCCCGTGGCAGGTTTGCCGGGTAGAGATGGAGATTGTTGCTGAACTGACGATACACTCCCACTGGGACACCCACTATGTAGGAAATGAACTCCATAAGCATGGAGAAGTGTACCGCGTTAGCTCCGTAGCATCCCCAGAGGATATCATTACTTCGGCAGCACACAGTCATGTTGAGAGCACCGTCCTGGGTGTCTAGGTAGATGTGGGTGTTGCATGGCACGTCTAGCCCTCCCCCAGAAGCTAGAAAAGAGTCAGACGTATTTCCGTAGGGAGTCCATGCTCCTGGGTTCCACATGGATATCACAGCGCGCCTACTGTCTGGCGCTTTTATCAGAATGTCCGCTGCGTGCATGATTTGATCATACCCGAACGTATACAGCCATCTATACCCGTACGCCCCGGCCAGTGTGCTTCCGTTGTCCGAGTAGGTGGACATTCTGGACGCAAACAGTGCCGGGAACCACACGTCATTTCTGCCAGCCAGCATCCACAGAGATTCCATCAGGTGGAAGAAAGGATTGGCATTTCTAACGGGGCTGAACAACACCCGGTTAGTGGGGTGCAGATACTCGGTTAGCACCGGGTACGGAAACGCGCACACCCCTCCATTCCTAGAGTCCCTAGACACATGCTCTGCCTCAAGACTATGGAGAGCCATCCACAGCGCGTGGCTTACACTGTTAGCCTGTATTACTCTGCTCATTCTCCTGCTCCTGGGTACTTACTACGTGGAAATCCTTGGCCGAGCCGAACGCGCTCATACTTATCAAACTCACACAGACAGTTCTGTATGTCCTGAGCATGTATGTTGCTCAGCAGATTGTCCTTCCTATCTTTCCCTTCTCGGGATACGAACGACTGCAAGACAGAAACTTGTCCTCTAAAGTCTTCTTCTTTCCACCGTGACTTCAGGGGCAGCCCTAGGATTCTATTGATGCCGCGTCTGCTTCCAGGCCCGCTAGCGCACCATGAACTCCAGTCCTTGGCCGCCAGTAAATGAGGATTGGCATACTTGGTATCACATACAATCTGTCCGGCCATGAATCTGCCCTGATTCTTAACCGCCATAATCTCCGTTGCAAAACAGATAAGCATATCGCCCGCTTTCGGACGTATTCTGTCGCGGTACCCCCACAGCGGAGCTAGGACCTTGTCTACAATGAACAGAGACTTATCTACTGCATTGCCCTGTGTTCCTATCATGTACGCCCCAGTCCACACCTTCTCGCCTCTGGCCTTTCTGTCGCGCAGAACTTCAAGAATCTTTGTCCCGTTAAAGGGCACTGGGTAGTCTATCTCTGCCAGAGTACCTGTCCAGTTTATCCACCGTGCGACGGCCATAGCAAACCACATGTCCGGGTCATCCTTGTAGGGGTCTCGCCAGTGCCTCGCTATCCATATAGTTCCGGGGTCTTGCTCGCGGTACACGTTACAGAACTTATACTGCTGCAGAATAGGATCAGCAGTCCAAGGCTTTGGCTTACCAGCTTCTTTCTTTTTGTACGCATCCTGGCGGAGTAGAATGAAGGCTAGGAACTCTTTCTGCTTCTGTTCTATCGTGGTCATTTCTTACTCCTCAGAAGTTCTATCTGTCTGCTGTCTTCTTTAACAGAACCAAACGACACCTTTTCCAACATGTGGGTGTAGTAACCACCATTATATTCACAGGAAGAACACAGGGGAATATTGCGATCTTTCCGCTGTAGGGCCACGCGGTACCTATTGTATGCCTCGCTATTCCACACGTTCACGATTTTGTCTGTGTTAAGATCTCCCATCACCACGCTACTGTGGTAGTCATTACAGCACAGCACCACCTTCCCAGTCCAGTCTACGATCATTGACCTCCACGGTCGCACGCATGTCTTTTCTAGAACCTTAGATTCCTTGAACCAAGGAATGTTTCCAGCTCTGTTTGACAGTTCAAACACTCCGATTTTCTTGGTCTCTGGGGTTATGCCGAATTTCCGTTCCACTCTAGCCCTTCGGGATCCTTTGGGGGCATGGTCATACATACCCTTCCCAGTCTCTAGTCCTAGTTCCTCCACCCACTTCTCAATAGTTTCTGCGCGCCTAGTTGCGGCCACGATGCCAGCCCGAATCTTAGAATCGCTGCTGGCCGACCCGTCAGCGGCGGAGTAGATATTGAACACTATCTGCCTCACACCCGCGTCGTAAAGATCAGCTATCTGCTTGCTGCGCTTGAAATAATCACAGTTAGTGCTGATCATGATTGACGCACTGGGCAGGATAGAAGAAATGAGCTTCACTATTTCTATCAGTCTAGGATCTCTGGTCGGCTCGTTATAGTTGTAGAGGGACAGTCGGCCGCGCCACTTCTCAGCCTTCAGCTCTCGCGCTATCTTTTCTATCAGTTCAATGGGCATCTGCTCGTCTGGCCGGGAGTTTCTATGGTTTGGGCAGAACACGCATGTCCTATTGCACATTGAAGAAATTTCTACGGCGATGTGATTGAACAGCTTCATAGCACGTCACCGAACACTTTGATCAGCTCGGATCTTCCTAACTCTACAAGATTCTTGTTCACGACTCCCTTCTCCTTGAATAGTAGACACGTGGGCCTGTTGCCGAGGGCCAGGTCTATCAACTGTTTAGCGCATACGGACCGGTCGAACATGGGCAGCTTGGCGCGTACGTTACTCACAATTTCCGCGTAAGTCTTGTTGCTGATCGAGAAGTGATTGTCTACCGCCTCGGCTAACTGTAGCGGAGTGCATGACTGGGGAATGGGAAGGTAGTGCTCGCCAGGACACCATATGTTATCTACAGGGGCCACCCCCGATATGCACTCTTTCGGAGTAAGAGTCACTTGGCCCTGCATAGCGGCCTCGATAAACGTTCGGTTGAACATCCCAAGAGGCGATGACTTTGATGTGTCTATGTGGAACCCCTCCGTCAGCATAGACTTGTTCCTCTCATCTTCTCGCTGAGCGCCAAGATACTTGAACCCCTCAGTGGACATAGCAACGTCCCATATACGCTTCCCCATGTTACTCTTGGGCTGGTCTACATCAGTTCTCTTATTCATGCGGTAGGCGGGCTTGCATTTATCTACAGACTGCATGTATCTAAGCTCTATTCCATTGCCAGCCAGTACCACTGATATTCCCTTATCCCCCATATGACTGACTGCTCTAACTAGACGGTCTGACCTCTTACATGCCTTGAAGTTCTGAACCATATACAGACTTCTGTTCCGCCTAGACAATGGCTTGGTCTTGACGGGTACGGAGGATACGTCGTGCGGGCTGAACACCAAGCCCCGTCTACGCGATAGTCCCTCGACTAAGTGGAATCCCTGTGAGTGTACCGTAGCCCATGCGGAAATGTACGGTTCAACCTGAGATGACCAAGCCGCACGTTCCCACATGTAGCCATCTCGCACCATTACCACCGTGGGAGTCTTTACTTCTGTGAAGCACTTAGTCCAGGAAGTGTCCTCTATGGCATACTTATTCTTCAGACCGAACAGTGCTCCCCAGATAACCACGTCGCAAGAATTAGCTAGATCAATGTACTCCTTAAGGCTGGTAGGATCGCCGGTAGTAAGGTATGGCCCTTGCCAGCCTAGCACCGTGTGCATGGGCAGGCCAGTACCTGCGCCCGTAACCCACTGCTCGGGGCCATACACGGCACGGCTAGGCGTATCGTAGGCCGTGGTAATGCGTGCATTGCGCAGGCGCACAAACACAGCCTCATGCCCCAGTTCCCGGATACCGATCATTATCTGCTCGGAACTGGGGATCACTCCGCCTAGGTCTGATCCGGGGATGCTTGCTTCTATCGGCACTACGTAGAGCACCTTCAGCCGCTTCTTCATTTCTTTCTCCTGTAGGATATCATTGCGTCAAGGAAAGTTTTCTGTCGGACATCTTTAGCTTCCAGCATCTTTGACTTGGCTATGTCCACTGTGTTTCTAGCCAGAATTCTAGACACTACTACCGTGGAACTATCGTTTCCGCTTCTCCGTATTCTCCGGATTCCTTGGTCGTAGACATCTAAGTCGTCGGGCAGGGAATACCAGAGCATATTGCACGCTCCTCCCTCCTGCAGATTCAGACCGTGGCTAATGCTGCTAGGCTGAGCCAGCATAACGGAGACTTCTCCCCTGTTCCACGCCTGAATAAGCTCTTCGCCAGCCTTAGCCGAGCACTCACTAAGACACGGCAAGCTGCCGAATCTGCCGCCGAGGTATTTCTTAATCCGCTCAAGCTCATGACTGAACCAGTACATGACCATAACTGGCTTTCCATTCAGTTCTTCTAGGTATTCCTCCAGTGCCTCCAGCTTGGCGTTGTGAATGTCTAGGTACTTATTGCCCACTGGGGTGTCTGTACCGTTAGAGTTCTTAAATATGCCGCCTCCAGCTATCTGCCAGCACTTTATGCGGGCCGCTGCCGCCGTTGGTGCGAACACTTGCTCCTCATGATCGGCTACGAGGGACATAAAGACGTCTTCCATTTCATCATATGTCTTTCTAGCTTCTTCTGGGAGATCTACGATTATGTCGTTAATCATAAGCTCGGGCATGTCGATATAGTCTTCTGCCTGTAGTCTTAGAAAGTACGGCTTAATAGACTCATTAATCTGTTCTGCTGCTCCTTCTCGTATAGTCCACTGAAACCCCCCGAACCCACTGGGGTCAAAATACTTGTTTCGATAGTGGGTGATGTACTGTCCCAGCGCCCGACCACAGTCCACAATGTACACCTGCCCAAACAGGTCAAGCATGTTTCTTGGAGCAGGAGTACCCGTCAGAATAACTCTCCTTCGGAACTTACCTAGGAACGGTCTAAGCAGCTTGAACCGTTTTGACGCGACATTCTTAAACTTACTGGACTCATCTACGACAAGAAGTTCTGCCGAAAGCATCTTGAACCTCGGCTTGGTCAGAAGCCACGGTAGTCCCTCTGAGTTTATGACGTATATGTCAAACTCTTGGTTCTGTAGGTTCTGTTCTGTCTTTTCCTTGCCGTGTAGAACGCAGACCTTGAAGTGCTCAAAGTCTTTCCACTTCTCCACTTCCTTCGGCCACACGTTATAGGCCACCCGGAGGGGAGCTATGACAAGCATACGTTCTACCAGACCCCGACGCTTCAACATCTTAAACGCGCCGAGCGTGATACTAGTCTTTCTTAGTCCTGGGTCTAGAAGAAGCCCGGCCACGGGGTGCTCCATCAGCCACTTCATTGACCGCTTCATGTAGTCTGTAGGAATCCACGGCTTCCCTAATAAGCGCGATACCTTCTTCTTTCGTGTCAACGACGTGGACATTATATCCGTTACTCCTTAGGTATTCTACTCTAACGGTCTGTAGGGGGGACAAGGATTTACCGGGCACCTTGTACTCTATCAGAAGCGGCTTTCCCCCAGGAACAAAGTACTCCCTGTCCGGCCATCCAGCAGAATACATTGGATTCATCTTTATCTGCTCAACGCCTAGCCTCTTGGCTTCTCGATTGCAGGGAGCTTCTACATGGGTCTTCTCGATCAATACTTGCATGGGCCACCCTTCGCCTTACTGTACGCGCACCACATACAGCTTTGTCCCGGCTTCGGAGGAAACTTTGTGTCTGATAGCATGGCCTTAGTACGCTTGGTCCACAGACTGATTCCCTTGGGAAGATCTGCCCGAGTCTTCACGTAATCTTGCGCCGGGTAGGTTATCCCGAGATCCGTATACAGAAGCCTTGACCGAACAACCTCTACATCTGGGAACCGGCACAGCGTGGCGATCCCGTAGAGGTCTAACTGCATCTCGTAGTCTTCTACCGCATACATGTTCAGCTTGCCGGTGCGCTTGTCTACGCCCCCAGTCTTGTTGTCGTAGGCGTAGACCGTGGTACCGTCTCGATACCCCACGTCTATCTTTACGCGCAGCCAGCAGTTGTTCCAGTCAAACCATCCGGTTGGCTGCCACTTGGCGGTGAATCCCCACTGCTCTTCAACAAGCCTGTCCTTCTGCTTCTTTATTCTACGGAACTCTGTCTTCAGGTCATCGTGAATTTCCGCAGGCACCCGCGAAGTTACCCCCCGGAAGTAATCTTCTTCTGCCTTGGCAATGTCTATTCCCCGCTGCATAGCTGGATGCTTCGGTTCCGGCAGTTTGTCCAAGTGCTTGTACTTAGCATATGCCGGACACTTCTCATAATCCTTGTACCGACTAAACGACCACGCATTTATCTTAGACTGCTTCATACGGCTTCTCCTTGAACTTCTTAACGGCGTGCCAGTTACTTCCATAGTACGGAGTACTCAGCATAGGGACATCAAAACTTACATCGGCCATTGCCTTTCCCAGAATACGGAGTTCTTCCTTCACCGCTTTTCTGGGGCAGGACACATTGATTTCATCGTGAACCGTTACATAGAACTCTCCATGCTCGCACACCTTGCTGTAATTTATGATCGCTTGTTTGGTACAGTCAGCGGCACTTCCCTGAATCAGGTAGTTCAGCAGCTTGTATCCAAAGTCAATCGTACGCCCATTGAACAGGATGCTAGGCTCCTTGAAGTATTGTCTACCGCCCCATGTGGTGACAGGACTGTTAGATGACGCGGCGTACCTGATCTCATGTTCTAAGTCCTTCAGCCCTGGAATGGCGGACTTTCTTGCATCATTGAGTTGGCGAGCCGTGGCTACGTCAGTTCCCATGCTCTGGGCCAGCTTACCTATCCCCATTCCATAGATTCCGCCAAAGTTCATGACCTTGACCGCCTTTCGGGGGATGTCTCTGCCAAGAATGCTTCCTATCTTTTTCTGTACGTAAGTGTGGATGTCCAGCATAGGACACTCCCTGTACTCATTCATAAGGTCGCCATCCTCAAAGTGAGCCAAGATTCTAAGTTCCTGCTGATCGTAGTCGCGTCCGGCGAACACTTCCCCCTTCCGTCTGGGCAGAATGTATTCCCGGATGAATGGTAGCTCTGGCAGGTCTAGGCTTACGGGATGGACGTAGCCATCGTCCTTATTGTCCCACTGGGTAGGGATGTTCATGAAGTTAGGAGAGTTGGAGGACATACGCCCTGTCCTGGCTCCTCTGTCTGACCGATCCGTAGTTCTCACCTGATTCCATGAGGTGTGAATAACCCCGTTGCCAGAGGTTCCCAGTTCAAGCCAAGGCTGCATGAACGTTCCAATGCACGTAGTAATCCTGTTTCGGTACCCGAGAACACTAGCCACTACAGGATCTGAGAACATTTCTGGAGTAAGATTCTTCTTGGAAACGGAATCCCTACCGGTCTTGGTCTTCACAAAGTCAGACACGATGCCAGAACTGGCGAGCGCTCTAGCCACCTCAATGTCCTTATCAAAGTCAAGTCCAGGAGCCTTCATCTTCTTACGGAGCCATTGCTCAGCCTTTTCTCTGGCTGCCGTGTATATGGCCACGTCTTTCTCCAGCTTACTCATGTTTACCACCATGCCGCTACGCTCGCTCTCGAGAAGGATAGGCATGAGTTCCCGCTCCCTATCGTACGCCGTCATCATTCCTCTGCTTTCTATCAGGGGGTATAGATACTTGAACAGCTTCAGGGTACGGGTCACGTCTCCATTACAGTATGGGCCGACTATCTGACCAGGAGCCTCTGATATGAACGCCCCCCATTCCTTTGGAGTGAATGGATACGTACGGCTCTCCACCTCCTTCTTGTTTTCTAGAATCCAGTCCTTAACAGCGTCTCGTTCTTCAGGGGCGATCCCCAAGATACGCTCGGCGCTAGGTTTAAGACCTAGGCTCGGGGCATGTGGATCATGCAGAAATATCAGATACATGGTGTCGTGTATCTTACTCCAGTGTGGGACAGGCACATTTAGGTGTGTACACATCACGTCCACGTCAAACTTGGCGTTCTGGAATAGGAGGCTGTGCCCTTCCGCCACAATGTCCTTAAGACGCTCGGCCACAGCCCACTTATCTACGTTGTTTCCAGATGGATGTCCCCAAGAATAGAAAATAGGCTGCCTCGCACCCGGCATCTGTATAGAAACACTGACCGGTGCAGGAGGATACTCCGGTCTATTCTTGATCGCCTTTGTCTCAAAGTCGATAGTAACTACCTTAGGAGCTTTCATTTATGATTCCCCCATGCACTTGCAGACTTTTCGTCTAGACGACGGAGTTCCTTATACCGGCCAGCTATTCGATCTACCCACGCACGCCGATTCTTACCGGACTTTTCTTTGGCAAGAATTTCCAGAACTTCATCCCTAGTGCTGGCCTCTCGAAGAACGTCCTGTAGCTCTCGCCAACTGTACCCCGGACTTTCTCCAATGCTCATGCCAATACTCTCTCCAATCATCCTACCAAAAGACTTACCAATAGGCTTACCCACGTCATTCTCCTAGATAAAAGGAGGCCCGTAAGAATACCCTACGGGCCTCGGGCGCATTTACCGGCGCGGAGCCTTCCTGGCCGGTGCCGGTGCCGTGGCCGTGGCCTTACCGGCCCGAGCACCCCGAGCACCCCGAGCGGGTGCCGCCGGCTCTCGGGCCGCGTATGGCGTGCTAAGAACGCTTATGGAGGCGTCAGCCTTTTCGATGATCGCCCCAATGAGATCCTGATCCACCTCCCCCTCACACTTGAATGAGAGCCTGAACTGCGTCTTGGGATCCGGGGTGGCGGTGATTCGCGTAAGTACCGCTAACGGCGGCTTACCGGCAACGCCTAGGGTTCGCACGTACCCATCCCACGCAGAAGCCGACGTTACCGGAATCTTGATCGTCCGGAGCTCTGCTTCATCAAGATCGTCCAGATCATCCTCAGTCATGATCAGAAGCTTTCGGATGTTCTTGCACGCCTTGCCCTTGCCCTTGTCAGCAGTACCCCACGCGTTATCCCCGCCAAGAGGGCATGTCTTACAAAGCTCAGACTTAGGATCGAGAACGTCCTCTGGCACTGGCCCCATAGTCTTGGCATTATCCCCAAACGCGAAGCAGTCCGGTGGGACAATGTTGTCGGGGTCGTAGGAATCTTTGTAGTAGGCGTTCTCGAGAACAAACCCCAGAACGATAACGCTCAGGGTGTTGCCCACAGGATTGTCGTCCACTACAAACTGGGACGCCTGAATCTTAACCATCTTAGACCCAGAAGAAGCTGACTCAGCAGTTTGAGTTGAGACCAGCGCCCTCTTCTGGAGCTCTTCTTCCCATACACTCATTTGATTCGCTTGATTCTTCGCACTCGTCTTCTTAGCGGTAGCCATGATGAATCTCCTTAGTTAGAGTTTGGTGCTACTTACTTTCACGTTGGTGTACGTTCCCACTCCGGGGACTTTCTTGCCGGCCAGCCATCGTTCCTCTACTGACTTACGGTTGAGCGCTCTGGTCAGAAGCTCAAATGATCCTGTCTTCTTAATGTGTGCGTAGAACAGATCCCGATCTTCAACTCGTGGAATCTGCTCAACCACTACGCGAACCATCGCAAACTTTCCGGCCACTCCTGTAGAATCAGACTTTGGCAGGGTGGCGATAAGATAGTCCTTTATCTTAGTCTCTTGTTCCTTCAGTTCATCCACAATCTTCGTGGCTTGAAGTCGTTTCTCCCGCGTCTTGTAGAGGAGGTCTGCACACGCTCCTGGATTCTTTGGAACAGAAAAGGTCTTGATGGTCATTCTAGTTTCCTTCTGGGGTGGGGTGCTCTACTTCTTCTACTCTCCAGGCCGTTACTCCCGGCCACCTCTTCGCATAGTCCACGGCCCATAAATCCGCATCTATCCTGGAGACAAACTCTCTTGGGGCCGTAATTTCTTTTCGCTCCGTGCGGAACCCTAGCTCTAGGCTATCGCATGAAGCGGTAAAGATGACCAGGAAAGTGCTGTGCTTGTTCTTCTTACTCATCTTAGTTCTCCTACATATCGTCTACATCACGAAATCCCAGAAATACGGGGTGCCTAGGCTTGCTATAGCCGCCCACCTGGAAGTGCTTATACTTGACGATTGATCCCACATAGTCGCCTCTATTCTTCCATATCGTCTCCCTTTCCTCGTTAGTAAACCCCGTACCTAGTTCAACTATATCCCCAGTGGTCAAGTCTCGACACACTAGAGCGCCCAGTACGCCTGAACATTCCTTGCCAGCCTTGCTAGATCCCCGCTTAAGCTTCCCACCGGCGGCTGTAAGCGTCTTCTCATTGTTGTTGTGCATCATTTCTACAAAGTCAGTTACCTGTGCTTCCCCGTCAGTAAATCGTTTCAGCTTCATAAGGTACATTTCCTTATGAGTGGACCTACCGTTCTTATACGGGCCATCGATGGTTCGGTACATGAGTCCTTCGTACCCCTCCTCCAGAAACTTGGCCTCATACTTCTCTATTTCCTGCTTTGAGTTCACCAGATAGTGGTCCACCATCCTGAGGTGTGACCGGAAGAACACAGACACTTTCTTTTTGGCCTCGGCCAAGCGTTCACTGAATCCCACTCCTGTACGGATACAGTCGAACACGTTGAACACGGAATCCTCCACGTCACCGTCTTCGCTAGATATCGCCCCAGTCTTTCTGAATGCCTCGGGGTCTACCGGGCTGCCCACGGTTAGCTCCCCGTCTAGTCCATTCAATTCCTTGTGGCCGAACATGCTCTGTATCAAGCTACTACGGATCGGCTTGCCGCTGCTGGAGTGTACTTTTCCGTTCTCGATGAATGCCCTTCGCCCGTCTATCTTTGGGCTGACTAGGGCCGGGTACCTGACTCCAGTGGTGAGACTTAGGTTGGCCGCCTTCATAACCTTGAAGCTGCTCATATTAGTTCCTCGTATATGTTGGGGATGTTGATTGCTTCAAACGCTTCGTCACCTGGAAACTGTCCCCTGCCGTGTAGGATGACGATACAAGAACACAGATACTTGTCTGGGTGGCACACCTCACTCATTCTTTCTTGGTATCTGTCTATAAGATAGTCGTAGTCCGTTGTCAGGTCTACCTCGTACGTCCTAGCGTATGCCGCCAAGATAATTACTGGGGGAAGACCATCTACAGGAATTGTGCTCGGATTCAGCACATTATTCAGTCCCCACTGCTTCACCAAGAAGGTTCTGGTTTCTTCGCAGCAGTCGGATAAGAATCTCTCCACTGTGAATCTTGACCTTCCAGTGGGGGACACAAACTGATCACCTTTTTCTGGGCGCTTATGTCTAGCCATCACCGCTTGTCCGAGAACAGGCTGCCCGAAACCCATTCCAAGAACACTAGGACAGCCTTAACTGGTACCACCACAACCCAAAGCACCGCAGTAACCAGTGCCAAGGCCGGGACGATCACGGCCAGCGCCATGATCTTTAGGACTATCCTTACGATGCTTACATGAAGGGGACTGCCGAACAGGTCGTTCATTTCTTTATCCTCTTTGGGGAGTAGTCTACAGTCTGGCTCGCTACCACCTGCTGATATTCAGCTACCTTTCTAGCTGCACTCTTGTTCTTCTTTCCCATCAGGGTGTAGATAACCTGCTCATTCAGCTTGATGTCGCACGTAGGGCATAGCGGAATCCAATCATTTCCTAGCGCACATGCCGACCACTGGTACCACGCGGGTCTTCCGCAAACCGCGCAGTCCATATCACGCAGCTTCTTCTGAGAAATTGGACGCATATGGATCCTCTATAGGATAATGGGCCTGCCCAGACTTGAACTGGGAACCAGCGGCTTATGAGGCCGTTGCTCTAACCGATTTGAGCTACAGGCCCGAAACAATTACTTCTGCTCAGTAACGCCGCCGATGGCAGCTAGTTCTTGTCCGTTGCGGACAAAAACACCAGCAGTAATTTCCTGGTTGGCGAATATCTGAACCCGCCACTTACCCTCCCCATCCCCGAAAGAGCCTTCTGTTATCTTTTCAGGGTTTCCCTCTTCGAGGTCTTGGGAAGTTAGCTGAACAGCGCCCCGTGCGGGCACCCCGGCCAATACTACGCCACCCTTGGCCCCGTTATCATCGTACGGAACAATCCGCACTACATCGTCCACTGGGGACAGATTGACGAGGCGCAAGAACGTCTGCTGGACAGGGTTGCTGGCGGGGTTGAGTGTCGCAACGTTTAGGTTCGTGCGCCCGGCTATTCGAGCCACTACTTCTTTCGTCTCGAGAACTCTATTCCCGGTATTGGGATTGTTCACTATGACTGTGACCACAATCTCCTCACCGATAGTCAAAGAGTTGAACAGACCAAACACCTCCATGTTCTGGACTCCCCACTCACCCCCGTTTGTGATCATGGTGATAGCTGATTCCCCTACTACAAAGGATTCAAGCACGCCAATGGGATCGGCGGACACCCACTTGAATCCTTCCGGCAGAACTACGAACGATGTAGTCCGGGATTCATTCGAAGAGAACAGAAAGTTTGCTGGAAGCACGACATTGAGACTTGGCTTGGCGAGCAGAGTTTCAGGCTCGAAGCACTCTTCTGTGGACGTTGTGTAGCAGAATCCCGTGTGGAGCACGGGCTGACCGAGGGCTGCGCCTGCGACTACAAGTAGGGCCAGGAAAACTTTGAGCATGACTATTTCCTAAGTAATGCCCGTAATTGGGCGCGTACATTATACCGCGCCCACTACCGCAACGCAACCGACTAATTACAGTTCCCGTACTCGCACGGCCAAGGTGCGCGAGCGCCTTCTTCCTACTGTGTCCATCTGAACTTGCACCGTTACTGAGCCGATTGTTCCAGCCGGAACCGTGGAACTTATGGACACCGCCACTACTCCCTCTGGCGTCCACGACAATACTGAGGCTGTGATATTCACCGCAGAAACCACTGCTAGAGAAATAGGATCCCCTCCCACGTCTTCGGTCATGTCAAAGCGCAGGATTTCTGAGTCATCGGGGTCTAGGTCATACGTAAGACCCTCATACCATGTAATTGGGATAGCGTTCATTATTATCTCCTAAATCTTACTGTGTTGAACGTGGCGGGGAATCTCACCGTGTTGAACGTGGCGGGGAACCTGATAATGCCTGCTAGGGGAATTACCGGAGCGGCAGTTACCAGCGCGCCAGCGTGCGCCTGTACGGCCTGCCCATACGCGCCAGCCAGTAGTGCAGCCGGTACGGCGGTAGTTACCAGCGCGCCAGCGTGCGCCTGTACGGCCTGCCCATACGCGCCAGCTAGCGCGC
>Ga0210041_1001344_pt1 | contig 23543 bp, 21 predicted proteins | sample CryGeymeta201503_FD_183973 | JGI IMG/M metagenome (GOLD analysis project Ga0210041, IMG submission 183973) | Groundwater microbial communities from Crystal Geyser aquifers in Utah, USA - Crystal Geyser metaG 2015-03 (SPAdes) (version 2) | ecosystem: Environmental > Aquatic > Deep subsurface >... | reverse complement strand
CTTTTTTAAATGATTCCACCCCATCTGGGATGACATCCCATAAGGCGTAGCCAGCAGTATTTTTGGCCGTCTTTGGTCTGGCACTAATAATAGTTTTCTCATTCTTTTCAATCAATGAAAAAACTTCACGCACAATTCGCGCATATTCGTTTTTCTGCTTGTCCAATGTTTTAAATTCTTTGTATGAAAGTGGTTTGATGGTATAGGTGTTGCCGTCAGCCAAAACTACCTCGAGTGAATCCACCCAGCTGGCACAATGGCCATAGCGTAGTGAATCAGGTCCAGCAGCATTGTTGGCGATTGATCCACCCACGGTACAAATATCTTTTGAGGATGGATAAGCAGGAATATAAAAATTATATTTTTTGAGTTTTTTCTCGACATCACCCCACATAGCTCCTGGCTCGCAGGTAATGGTAGCTTGGTTTTTACTTTCTTTTACTGCGCCGATTTTATTAAGATGGGCAGAAACATCAATTACAATTGAATCGGTGAGCGAACCGCCAGATAATCCAGTACCAGCCGCTCTTGGAGTAAGAGAAAGAGAAGAGAAGCGTTTGGTCTCTACGGCGATTAATTTGGTGGAAATTTCTATATCATGAATATTTTTTGGTTGCAAAACTACTTGTGGTCGAATACAAAAAATACTTTCGTCCGTGCTGTATTTATCAAGAAACTTCTTGTCGGTACTAATGCCACCATCGAAACCAGACTGACGGAGTTTTTTCTCTAGTAGAAGGTGGCCTAACGGGTGGCGTTTAATTCCAGTTAGAAAACCTGGCCTGATAGTTGTGTCGTACAGTGTAGGAATATTATGGAAATGTTTATAGGGTTCTAATTTTATAGAAACAGTTTTATCGGTTGTTTTTTTGATTGATGTTTTTTTATCTTTTGTAGTTTTTTTAAAAACTTTTGCCGACCTGATAGTTTTTGTTTTCTTGGCCACTGTTGTAGTTTTCCGTTTATGGCGTACAGGGGGAGCATCAACATCAACAATAGTTAAAGAACGGAAAGCCATAGATACAAATATTGTATCTTATTTTAAATAAAAAATATTTTCCTGTCCACAAAGGAATAGGGAAAATGGTTAGATAGTTACATAGTTGCACGGTTTCGTCTTATAAAGGAACTACCCGAAATAAGATAAACTGAAGTTGGGATCGAAACATTTCGTCAATGGACTTTGAGGAGGGAGGAAGAATAACGACTGACGTGGCAATCCAGAGTGGCAACACAGTCGTGCTATACTCTCAATCATATGAACCAAACTCGGGCTTTAGACATTTTGAAGACGGGGGCTAATGTCTTCCTTACTGGAGAGCCTGGGTCGGGGAAGACGTATGTGATTAATCAATATATTGCTTGGCTCGAGGCAGCCGGACTACACGTGGCGGTGACCGCTTCGACGGGAATTGCAGCTACTCATATCGGCGGCATGACGATTCATTCCTGGAGTGGGGTGGGGGCGCGCGATACTCTCAACCGTTACGACCTCGACCAAATTATGACCAGCGAAAAAACTGTCAAGCGGATTAAAAAAGCTCAGGTGCTTGTCATTGACGAAATCTCGATGCTCGATGGCAAGATGATGGATATGGTGGATGTGATTTGTCGGGAAGCGCGCGCCAAAAGCGAAGCTTTTGGCGCGCTACAGGTTATCTTTGTCGGGGACTTTTTTCAGTTGCCGCCAGTAACCAGACAAGGCGATATGATGCGTTATGCTTTTGAGTCGCGTGCCTGGGAACAATCACGGCCGCTGATTTGTTATCTTGAAGATCAATTCCGTCAAGAAGATGAGCAACTACTCGCCCTCCTGTCTTCAATAAGAAAAAATGAAATTGAGGATGATCACTACACTTTGCTCAATGAGCAAACAGATATTAGTTATGAAGGCATCGAACCAACCAGGCTCTATACGCATAATGCTGATGTGGATCAGGTAAACCAGACTAGATTGGCTAGCTTAACCACTAAGCCTCATACCTTTAAAATGTCCGGTCGGGGGAGTAAGCCACGATTGGAGGTTTTGATAAAGAACTGCCTCTCTCCCGACACGCTTATTCTCAAGGAAGAGGCCATGGTGATGTGTACCAAAAATAATTTTGAAGCTGGTTATGTTAACGGTACGTTAGCGCGAATAGTGGATTTTGATAGTGATACCGGCGTGCCGATAATTGAGACTACTGACGGAAAGAGAATTACCATTCAAACTACCACCTGGGACATGATTGAAGATGGTAAGGTGCTGGCTTCGATTGAGCAGTTGCCACTCCGACTAGCTTGGGCCATTACAGTCCATAAAAGTCAAGGGATGTCGCTTGATGCGGCGGAAATAGATTTATCCAAGGCCTTTGTTTTTGGACAAGGATATGTAGCTCTGTCTCGGGTACGGTCTCTCGCCGGATTGAAAATATTAGGAATGTGTGCCAATGCCCTTCAGGTTGATCCAAAGATTGTGCATCGTGACCTACAATTCAAATCAGAATCAGAAGCAGCTGAAGACACTTTTAGTAGTATGGAGGAAGACGAATTGTCCCTACTCCACGAACAATTCGTCACTGCTCTTGGTGGCAAGGTGCCAAAGCCAGGTGAGATAATGAAGACAAAGACCACCTACGAACGAGTGCAAAAAGAGAGTACCTATGCCTTGACCAAGCAATTCGTTTTGGCTGGAAAAACAGTGGCCGAAATAGTGCGAGAGCGTGGGATGGCACTATCAACTATTATTGGACATATTGAAAAATTAGTTGAAGATAAACAACTCAAAGCTTCAGATATCAAAAAACTTATCTCAGATTCCGGATACAAAATAGAGGACATTAAGGAAATAAATCAAGCGATAAAAATTTATGGCGCAGAAAAACTAAAACCACTTTTTGAGGCAACGGGTGAGAAGTATGATTACGAATTAATCCGCCTGGCTCGAGCCCTTTATCAGCTTTAGTTTAAATGTTAAAAATGCCGTGGTGGAAGCAAAGCTCCCCGTGGCGTTTTTAATAGCACTTTTTCAATTATGCTAAACTATCAACATGAATTTACTGGCATTTACCCAACAAACATTTTTGTGTAGCATTAATAATTAAACTGAGTATGTTTCACTTAAGATTATTGCGCAAAATTAAAAAACGAACTCCTAATGCGCTTTACCTTGATAATAAAGAAACTGCCCGAGCATTGATACATGAAAGACTTATACATTTTAATCAGTACTATAATTTTAGTTATAATCGGGTAGCCATTCGCAACCAAAGACGATGTTGGGGGAGTTGCTCATCAAAAGGGAACTTGAATTTCAGCTATAAACTTCTATTTTTGCCGGCAGATCTACGCGATTATGTAATTCTGCATGAGTTGTGCCATCTACGAGAATTAAATCATTCTCGGCGCTTTTGGGATACTATGGCTGAAGTTATGCCGGATTACAAAGAGCGATCAGTAGCATTGCGACACATCGAACGGACCAAGGGCACTGCGGTTGCCAATCTAAAAACGATTAAGATCTATTAATTACCTAGTCACCGTGTTGCTTTACTTGCAACGTCACCAGTCCAGACTGTAATGACACTGGCATTTGCTTTTACGAATAATCCACGTCCGACATTGCGAACTGGGCGAGGCAATCCTCATCGGCACCATGGATTACTGTGTCATTCTGCTGTGGCTATATGACTCGCAAAGACGTCAGCACCGCCTTTGCGAGCGCACGAAGCAATTCATAAAACATAATCCATTGTTAAAATTAACTAATGTGTGTCTAATTACTAGTAGAGTGCAGATGTGGACTGGGTTAAACAAAAAAATGCAAAGTGTATCTAAATGGTTTAAAATGAAGAAAAGAACTTACTAGTTAAGTAAATGCCTATGCTAAATAAATTAAAATGGTCGGGGATAATTTTATTATTTGGTGCACTTTTGTTGTATGCCGTAGTCGTAATACTAGATAATTGGACGAATATCGGTGAATTTACTGGAGTTCTAGCTAACGACAACAGTCCCAACAACACCAAGTCTATTATTGGTGAAATATCAACAAATAATATGGAGACAAAATCTAATACAATTCCTGACACTGCCATAATTGGCACTCAAACCATGTTGGTAGCTGGTGGATGTTTTTGGTGTGTTGAAGCCGATTTAGAAAAATTACCAGGAGTTTTGTCGGCCGTTTCTGGCTATGCTGATGGTTCTTCATCTAATCCGACATATGAAAGTTATGCCCAAATGGGCTTCCGAGAAGTTGTGGAAGTTACCTACAATCCTGAGTTGGTCACGTATGAACAAATTTTAATCTATGCAATCAAACACATGGATCCGACCGACGGCGAGGGTTCATTCCATGATCGCGGAAGGCAATACTCACCAGCTCTCTACTATAAAACCATATCTGAAAAGGAAATTATTGAAAATTTAATTCTAGATATAAATACTAATGGCCCATATGACACCGCATTGGCGGTTGATATTTTAGTAGAACCAACTTTTTGGTCAGCTGAAGATTACCATCAAGATTATTATAAGGGTACGCTAACAAAAGTGAAATATTTATATTATAGGAATGCATCGGGTCGTGATGACCTTATTAAAAAATATTGGGGAGAGGACACAGGTCTAACACTGTCGTGGAGAACAGACTCGGCCGCTGGCCTAAAGATTTATAACTGGACCAATTATTTCAAACCAGAAAAAACTATATTGAAATCTGAATTGTCAGAATTGGCATATAAGGTTACACAGGAGGAGGGAACTGAACGCTCATACAGTAGCCCGCTTGATAAAAACAACGAAGTTGGTATTTATGTTGATATTCTTTCTGGTGAACCTTTGTTTTCTTCTCGAGATAAATTTGATTCTGGCACGGGCTGGCCATCTTTTGTGAGACCGATTACCGCCACAGCGGTAACAGAGAGGATTGATAAAAAATTATTTTCTACTCGGACTGAAATTCGCTCGGCTGTTGCAGACAACCACCTTGGCCACGTTTTTCCGGACGGACCCAATGACAGAGGAGGTCTACGTTATTGTATGAATGGTGTGGCGTTAGAGTTTGTCCCCAAGGACAGTATGGTTGAAAGGGGTTATGAGGATTATTTAGTAATGCTTTAGTTGATTACTTAAAAACAAAGACAGTTGTGACGAAGTCACGGCCGTATTTGTTTGTTATACTATTCAACATGAAAATCATTACATTCACTTGGCTTGCCCTCGGTGTTTTTTTATTATCAATCCAACTCAATACGGTCTTGGCGGAAGAAAACAGTAACAACACTAATGCTCCTGCCGTTGCTATAAGTGACAGTGAACCATACGTATATATGTTTGGACGTGATGAGTGTGGTTACTGCGCAGCGGAGAAATCTTATTTTGAAAAGGAGGGAATCCCTTTTGTTTATCTAAATGTTGCAAAAGATGATAAAGCTGCCAAACTTTTTAATGCTATTACTAAAAAACATGATTTATCAAAAGTGACACCCATTACCGTTATTGGTGAGCGAGTGATAGTTGGTTTTAATGGTGAAAAGACCACTGGCAAACAAATCAAAGAAGCGATTGTGCTAGCTATGATCGGAAATATTAAAACAGTGGAGGATCACCTGGCTTTTGCGCCCAAACAATCTCTCAGTATTGAAGGGACTTGTTCAGATATTGAATGTGATATTTTGGCTGGTAGTGGTTTTGTCTTTGATTTACCATTTCTGGGTGTAGTAGATTTGAGAACTTTTTCGTTAATCACTCTTTCTCTCATCTTGGGTTTGATAGATGGAATCAATCCTTGTGCTATGTGGGTTTTGATTACATTTTTAGCTATTCTATCGCAGGCCGGTAGTCGCCGGAAGATGATTTTTTTAGCCGGTGTTTTTATTATTGCCGAAGCAGTAATGTATAATCTGATTCTAAATGTTTGGTACAAGACATGGGACTTTGTGGCTCTTGATCAAATTGTTACCCCTTTGGTTGGTTTCTTGGCTTTGGGTGGGGGCGCATTTTTCTTGTATCGTTGGCACAAAAACCACGGCTTGGCTCTTGTTTGTGATATTACTAGCATTGACTCGCAAACGAAAACTATCAACCGTTTTCAGAAGTTAGTAAATGAGCCGATTACTATTATGTCTATCGTAGCCATTTTAGTGATTGCTTTTTCGGTCAATGTCATTGAATTTGCCTGTTCTATCGGCATTCCACAGGCGTACACTAAAATTCTTGAATTAAACATGTTAACTTTTATTGAGCGTCAATGGTATATCTTAATTTATACTATTTCTTATATGATTGATGACTTTGTAGTATTTGCTCTAGCCATTTGGGGATATTCCAAGCTCCATGCGCATGGTCAGAAATATGCCCAATATTCGCTACTGGTGGGTGGCTTACTGATGCTTTTGCTAGGTGCCTTTCTGGTCCTCAATCCTAGTGCTTTAGTCATTTAATTTATTTATGGATTTGCTATTAATTGTTCAGTGGATGTTAATTCTAGCCATTTCTATATTTGTATTGGTCAAGGGAGCTAAAGTGTTTGTTGGTGGGGCAAGTCAGATTGGTTCATATTTTGGCATGAATCAATTTTTTATTGGGGTTTTAATAGTGGGTATGGGTACATCTTTACCAGAATTAGCTTCATCTCTAATTGGAGTTTTCTCGGGAGTTAATGAGATAGTGGTGGCTAATGCAGTTGGTTCTAACATTGCAGATATATTACTAATTATTGGTGCCCTGGCTTTCTGGGTTGGTAAAATTCTTATCAGTCGAGAGTTAATTAAAACCGAATTACCAATTTTCTTTATTGCCACCATTTACTTTGCGGCGACATTGATTGATGGTGAAGTAGACAGATTAGAATCCTTGTTATTACTCAGCACCTTTTTTGTATATGTTTGGTACTTACTGGTAAAGTCTTCTGAGACAAAGATGGAGGTGGCGCTTAAAAAAAGAACCGAAAGAAAATTACCGCTGAAAGTGGTTTTTTTGACCATATTTAGTTTGGCTGTTATTTTGATTGGGGCATCTTTTGCTATTAATATGGTGGTTAATATTGCCACGGCTCTAACGGTGCCAATTGGTTTAATATCTATTACAGCAATTGCTATTGGTACTTCCTTGCCAGAACTATTTATTTCCATCCAAGCCATCAGAAGCAAAAAAACTGAGCTGGCCATTGGTAATATTTTTGGAGCTAATACTTTTAATATGCTAGTTGGAGTGGGTTTGCCAGGTTTGTTTATACCACTAATGGCCGGTGAGGTGGTAATGAAATTAGGACTAGGAATTATGTTGGCCTCGTCAGCCATTTTATTTGTGAGTAGCATATCTGGAGAAATAAGGCGCTGGGAAGGATTGATGATGCTTATTTTGTTTATCTTTTTTTTGATTAAATTAACGTCCTTTCTCTAAACAATAAAATGACTTTTAACATGGATGAGATTATACTAATTGATAAACCCATTGGCGTTACTTCATTTGATGTTATTAGGCAGTTACGACGGCGAATTGGTATCAAAAAAATTGGCCATGCCGGTACACTCGATCCACTCGCTTCCGGGCTGATGATTTTGGGTGTGGGACCGGGGACGAAACGGTTGACGGAATTTATTAAACTGGACAAAGAATATATTGCTGAAGTTTTAATTGGTGAATCGCGAACTACCGGTGATATGGAAGGAGAAGTAGTACAAGCAGTCACTGAAGTTTACTTGACTCCGCAGACAATTCTAGAGGTAGTGGCATCTATGGTCGGCACGTTGACGTTACCAGTGTCGGCCTATAGTGCTATTAAGAGAGCTGGTGTGCCCATGTACAAGCGAGCTAGAGAAGCCGCCAGGAATGGGGAAGTGGTGACATTCGTACCAGTGCGTGAAATGGCGGTCTATAAAGCTGAGCTTTTAGATATAAAAAATACTATCATTAATGATAGTGAAAGAGTGGTGGTAAGGATACGATTTTTTGTCGGTAGTGGTACTTACATTCGTTCGCTGGGCGAGGAATTAGGTAGACGGCTTGGCTACCCAGCCACCTTACAGAACCTACGCCGCACAAAAGTGGGTGAGTTTGATATTAAAAACGCCAAAAAGATTGAAGATTTCTGATTTAAGAAAAACGAAAAATACTTAATCCAAAACACCAGCACAATATCGCGATTAATCGCGATATTAATATGTAAATACATAAATTATTTTTACAAAAAATCAATGCGAGTTTACCTTTGAAACCGAACACTCTAAAATAGAAAACAATGAAACATTTAGAGTATGGCGAACGAAGAAGTATTGAGCGACTTATCAACAAAGAAAAAGGAGTTAGATACATAGGGAGAGCCCTGAGTCGTAGTCCCAGTTCAATCTCAGAAGAAATTAGGAAAGGTTTGGTCAAAGGTAAATACCGAGCGGATAAAGCAGAAAAGAAAGCGGAACTTCGGCGCAAACAAGCAAAACAGCAATGTCTTAAAGTAGCGATGAATCCGGTAGTTAAAGACTATGTCACCAAGCAACTCAAAGACAATCAATCACCGGAAAGTATCAGTGGTCGGATTAAAGAGATTGATACCCAGATACCGTATGTGAGTAGCAAAGCCATCTATAACTTCATTGACTCATCTCACGGTGGCCCGCTAGAACATCACCTCTATCGCAAGCGAGTGAAGCGGAAAGGTGGTCCAAAACGAAGAGTAGCAAAAGCTGGCGACCAGACCAAGATTAGTATCAAACAAAGACCCAAAGGAGCTAACAATCGCACCGAATTCGGTCACTTTGAAGGTGATTTCATTGAAAGTGGAAAGGACGGTAGGGGATCACTTTTAGTCTTGGTGGAGAGAAAGACGCGCTATCCCTTTATCATCTATACCGAAGATAAAACTACTCTCACCATCAATGGACTGATAGCCAGTTGTCTTAAAGATATACCAGTGAAAAGTATCACTCTTGATAACGATATTTCGTTCCAAAAGCATGAAGCTCTCTCTGAGTTGATTGAAGCCACTGTTTATTTCACTCGCCCCTATACTTCAAGTGATAAGGGTACGGTGGAGAATAGAAATGGGCGGATTAGAGAGTTTGTACCTAAACGGTGTGATATCTCAAAGATACCAGCTTCAATGATTTCACAAGCTGAAGAGCACCTACGAACTCGTTTTATGAAGTGTTTAGGATTTCATACGCCAGCCGAAGCTTGGACTGCAGAACTACTTAAAGTGGCGTGTGCTAAAATTAAAAAAACCACCAGAGTGGCGGTGTGAAATTATTAGGTGAGGTGTTCGGTTATTGGGGTCAGTGTGGGCTTTGCTTTCGTCCAGAATTGCACCACAAGGGCATATCCATTTTTATATTCCCTAAAATTAGATAAAAGTCGGAACAACGCTGGATTGCCACAGCGAAGCAATCCACGTTTTCGCACGACCTTGAATCATTACGTTGCCCCAGTTTCTTAAATACTACAGTCGGACTATCATACATAAGTTTTGCCTGTTTAATTATTTAACACTTAGTAATACGTAGTCATTTAGTTTAACCTTTCATTCGAATGAAAGGTCGATCCTAGATTTAGGTGTCTCGGTTTTAGTTATTTAGATGAAAGTTATTCCACACATAAACAGTATTTTATTAAAAACATCGCTATACTATAGTCATATGAAAAATAATAAATGGTATTTCACCACAAGTTCAATTATCTTTACGGTAGTTGCAATTGCACACTTGGGACGAATTTTACTAGTTTTGCCGGCAAGTGTGGCTGGTTATGACATTCCTTTATGGGTTAGCGGAATCGCGGTTTTACTGGCTGGCTACCTGGCCACCCGTGGTTTTATGGAGGCGCATAAGTTGGGCTAGGAGTTATATAAAAACTAAGCAAAAAGGGCGCGCCAGAAGCGCGCCCTTTGTCTGCTTTTTTGGTATACTCACATTGTTATGTCTGAATTGAATAAATTAAAAACAGATACGCAAAAGAGAATCGAAGAAATCGAAGCCGCTCAACTGCGGTCGGATTTTTGGAATGATTCAGGGAAGGCACAGCAGATGATTAAAGAGTTACAAGAATTGAAGGACATTGCTGATGGAAAAGGTAAGTATGACCGCAACTACGCCATTATGACAATTGTGGCCGGGGCGGGAGGGGATGACGCCGAGGATTTTGCGCGGATGCTACGAAACATGTATCAGAAATATGCTACCAATCGTGGTTGGGGTGTTTTAGAGCTCGACAGTAATCAAAATGATCAAGGTGGTTATCGCAATCTCACTTTGGAAATCCAAGGCAAGGGTGCCTATGGAATACTGCATCAAGAATCAGGTGTTCACCGTCAGGTGCGTATTTCACCATTTAATAGTAATGGCAAACGCCAAACCTCTTTTGTTTTAATTGAAGTGTCTCCCCAGATTGAGGATTTATCAGCCGTTGATCTAAATGATGACGACCTAGAAATTACCTTTACTCGTTCCGGCGGTGCTGGTGGACAAAATGTCAATAAGCGCGAGACAGCTGTGCGTATCACACATAAACCAACTGGTCTGTCCGTGCATGTCTCGAGCGAAAGATCACAGCAACAAAATCGCGAACGTGGTCTGGCACTTTTAGCAGGTAAATTATTTAGCTTTGAAGAAGCGCAACAAGCTCGTGAACTTCAGGGACTGAGTGTGGAGAAAACTGTCAAGATAGAATGGGGCAGTCAGATTCGCTCCTACGTTTTACACCCCTATCAGATGGTGAAGGATCACCGAACTGGTATTGAAATACACAACATTGACCCCATACTTGAAGGTAATATACAGGTCTTTCTAGACGCGAGCGCCAACTTAGCGTAAAATAATTAGATATTATGATTTACTTTGACAATGTTTCCAAACTCTATAATGGTGGACGTTCGGCAGCAATCGAAGAAATAACTTTTCAAATCGAACCTAAAGAATTCGTTTCCATTGTCGGCCACTCTGGTGCTGGTAAGTCAACAATTTTGAAGATGATTATTGCGGAGGATAAACCGACCAGCGGACAAATTTTTTTTGAGTCATTGGATGTAAACCGAATTCCACGTTCACGTCTGCCTCAGTACCGCCGAAAAATCGGCACCGTCTTTCAAGATTTCAAATTGTTACCTCATAAAACTGCGTACGAAAATATCGCTTTTGCCATGGAGGCTAATGGCCGGAGTGATGAAGAAATCGCTGAGAATGTACCACAGGTGCTAGACCTGGTTGATTTAACTGACAAGGCCTGGAATTTTCCTGAAGAACTGTCTGGTGGTGAGAAACAAAGAGTGGCGATAGCGCGGGCCATTGTCAATCAGCCAGATATTATTATTGCTGATGAGCCAACCGGTAATCTTGACCCAATCGCGACCTATGAAGTCGTGCAAATTCTCCGCAAGATTAATGAACTTGGTACCACCGTAGTCATGACTACCCACAACAAAGGTGTTATTGATGAACTCGGCAGACGAGTGATCACTATGGATGAGGGACGTATCATTAAGGATGACTCTAGTGGTAAATATGTACTATAAAAATTAGGTTAATATGATAACAAGTTTTCGAAGAGTTTTAAGATCAGGGTTTGTCGGTTTTTGGCGCAGTGCCTATGTATCACTGGCCTCTATTTTTGTTATTACGATTGCCTTGTTTGTGATTGGTTCCACGATGATGATTGATCAGTTATTGGTTGTCTCTCTCCAACAACTACAAGCAAAAGTTGACATCAATGTGTATTTTGTGACCACGGCGGGACAAGACGACATTGATGCCTTAAAAACTTCCTTAGAAGCACTGCCTGATGTTGCCCAGGTTACTTATACTTCACGCGAACAGGCATTAGCTGAATATAGGGCCAAATATCAATCTGACACCGTGGCTATGCAAGCACTAGATGAATTAAAAGAAAACCCATTAGGGGCAACCGTTGCCATTCAAGCTAAAGCGGTATCTCAATACGAGAACATTGCCAGTTTTTTGGATGAACAAAAAGCTCAGGAAGAACCACAAAATCCGATTATCAGTAGAATAAATTACGCTGACAAGAGAGATTCTATTAGCAAACTGCAGGCTATTATTGATGCGGTAGAGAGAGCCAGTTTTATTACACAAATTGTTCTTATTATAGCAGCTATTTTGATTACCTTTAACACAATTAGATTGGCTATTTATACAGCCAGGGAGGAAATTTCTATTATGCGGTTGGTTGGGGCCAGTAATATGTTTATTCGTGGGCCGTTTATGTTACAGGGAGTTATGTATGGTGTTATAGCTGGGGTATTAGCCCTCTTAATGCTTTACCCAATTTTGGTTTGGATGGGTCCAAAGACTGAGATTTTCTTTGGCTTAAATATTTTTGATTACTTTGTTTCTGATTTCTCCAATATTTTCATTACATTAGTAGGAATCGGGGTAGCACTCGGTTTAGTATCAAGTGTGCTTGCTGTCGCCCGCTATTTGCGTGTTTAATAATTTAATTTTTACTATGGCAAAAAAATCACCAGCAGCCACAACTAAAAAGAAAACTATCCTTACCAGAAAAGCCCCCACTGCCAAAGTAAAAAAATCTTCCCCCGTTAAGACCAAAAGCACCAAATATATTTTTGTAGTTGGTGGAGTGATGAGTGGAGTCGGAAAAGGAGTGGCCTCGTCATCAATTGCTAAGATTCTCCAAGGTAGAGGACTTAAGGTTACGGCCATTAAGATTGATCCTTATGTGAATGTCGATGCTGGCACTATGAACCCAACCGAGCACGGGGAGTGTTTTGTTCTAAAAGATGGTTTGGAGACAGACCAAGACATGGGCAATTACGAGCGCTTTTTAGATATTGATTTACTTGGCACAAACTACATGACCACTGGTAGTGTTTATCAAGCAGTGATTGCCAAAGAGCGTAACCTTGGTTATGGTGGAAGAAATGTGCAGGTAGTACCAGATATACCAGCCGAAGCTATTCGTCGCATCAAAAAAGCCGGAGCTGATGCATCTGCTGATGTTGTTTTGATTGAAGTAGGTGGCACTGTGGGGGAATACGAAAATATCCTTTTTATTGAGGCAATTCGCATGATGAAAACTGAGACCCCGCACGATATTGGAGTGGTGATGGTTAGTTACCTACCAGTACCGGGGCATGTAGGAGAAATGAAAACAAAACCCACTCAACATGCAGTCAGAACGCTCGGTGCCTCAGGGGTTTTTGCTGATATTATTTTAGCGCGAGCATCAGTACCGCTGGATGCCAAGCGCAAAGAAAAGATTTCTAAATTCTGTAATGTATTGCCAGAAAATGTTATTTCCGCTCCTGATGTTTCTAGTATTTATGACATACCATTAAATTTTGAAAAAGATAATTTGTCAGACCGTCTCTGCTCTTTGCTTGAGCTGTCTTGTACCAAAGAATCAAACCTAAAAGAATGGAAACAATTCGTTTCTAGATCGAAACACCTCAAAGACACCGTTAGGATAGCCGTAGTAGGAAAATATTTTAATTCTGGGGACTTTGTTTTATCGGATGTTTATATTTCTGTCCTAGAGGCAATTAAATATTCATCATATAAGCTTGGTTTAAAGCCAGAAATCATTTACCTGTCTGCCAATGATTTTACTGATAAGAAAAATCTTAAAGAGCTCAAAAAATACGATGGCATTTTGTTGCCGGGTGGTTTTGGTAAAACGGGGGTGCAGGGTATGGTAAATGCCATTGGTTATGCTCGTCAAAATAAGATTCCTTATTTTGGACTTTGTTATGGCATGCAATTAGCCGTTTTGGAATTTGCTCAAAATGTACTCCATCTAAAAAACGCTAGTACTGAAGAAATAGACCCCACCGCTTCTGATTTAGTTATTGGTGTTATGGCTGATCAGAAAGTTAAAATTGCTACTGGTGATATGGGGGGAAGTATGCGTTTGGGACAATATCCCACCGTATTAAAAAAGGGGTCAATTGCTCAGAAAGCTTATAAACAAGATACCATTTTGGAGCGTCATCGTCATCGTTACGAAGTTAATCCCAATTATGTGTCCGACCTAGAAAATGCCGGTATGCACTTTTCTGGTAAATCTCCCGATGGTAAATTGATGGAAATTATGGAGTTGTCAACAGATATCCACCCATTCTTTTTAGGGGTGCAATTCCATCCTGAGTTACAAGCTAGACCACTTAGTCCACATCCTCTCTTCACTGTTTTCATAAAATCCGCCTACGAGACAAAGAAATAAGATTAGACGATTACTTCACCGTCGTCTTTGCGAGCGAAGCGTGACAATCCACGTCGGCGGCCACCACCATGGATCGCCACGTCATTCCGCTGTAGCTTCATTCCTCGTGAAGACGACAAACGTCACCATCGTAGCGTCCATCCGTCATCACTCGTCTTCGCGAGTCGCAACGAAGCGATCCACGTCGTCATGTCTTCGTTGTTCTGGATTGTCTGCCTGCGCAGGCGGGGCAGGCAGACAATCAACATTGTCTAAAAACCAGCGACCAGTTTTGTTCAAGCTACTGAACATAAGTGTCAAGTGTATATTAAGCTGGTACACTATACGCAATATCTTAATCTATGTAGTATAATAAATCTTGAACAAAAATAACCAACCCTAAAAACTAACAACTAGTAACTAACAAATATATGCATCAAGGAAACTGGACTTGTAGCGTCTGCGGAGGAGCGATTACCGAATTACCATTTGAACCCCGTAGCACCGAGGGCTTAATGTGTCGCGATTGTCACAGTAAGCAAAAAGGGGATACATCTAAACCAAATAACCATAATGACCGCGGAGACAAACCAACCTTTTCTGGAGACTGGAAGTGTGCCGACTGTGGCGGGGCGATCACATCATTACCATTCCAACCCCGCGACACCAGTAATCTAAAGTGTGTTGATTGTTTCAAAAAGAGTCGGGGCTAATCCAACTAAAGCATGAGGATAATTTTAGCCCACCTTAACGGGCTGAAATTTTTTCTAAGATATGCTACATTATGCAGGCGTTAAATAGTGTCAATACTTTGGGATATCGTCTAATGGTAGGACAGAGGCCTTTGAAGCCTTTAATTGGGGTTCGAATCCCTGTATCCCAGCCAAGTTTCAGAATTCGTTTTTTCGCCAAAATGCGGAGCGTCGCAAAGCGAAGAAACGGGTGATGGACCGTTATTTTAATAAAATTAGTGGCCTAATTCGTTCATTACACTATCTTAATGTAACTGTTGGGTGAATGGGAACAGGGACATTAAAACTCTAAAACCTGTAACGTAATTTTTTGTTACAACTAGACTTGGGTATCGAAACAGACTGCGGTTGCATTTAGGTAGAGAATTTACCTGTACAATTTTTTGACGTTAGTGGTTTATGGTGGTATATTTCCTGAGTTCCTCTTTTGTTTGGGGGACAATTTCTAATTTTGTCAGTTTTTTATATTGATTGTTGTGGATGGGGAACGCTTCGTTGTAACTCGCAAAGATGACGGAGGCGATGACGTGACGAAGTGGATTGCTTCGCGGAATAAAAGAGAATAAAAGGGTCAGGAGCATTTATGTTATGATTAAATAATGCCCAGAGCACAAAGAGTTGATATAGCTGATCATTACTATCACGTCATAAATCGCGCTAGTGCGAGATTGACACTCTTTGAATCAAAAGACGATTATGGAATTTTCGAGTCAGTTTTGGTTGAGGCAGTAGAAAAATACGACATGGGACTAGTTGCATATTGTTGTATGCCAAACCACTTCCATTTTGTTTTGAAACCAAAAAATGATGGTGATTTGTCCAAATTTATGTACTGGTTCTCAATGACACTCACATTACGATGGCATGCTATTAAAAAGACAACTGGCTCAGGACACATCTTTCAAGGAAGATATAAATCATTCCTCATTCAAGACGATGAACATTTACTCACTGTTATACGATATGTGGAGCGTAACCCCTTACGAGCAAAATTGGTGAATGATGTCTGCGAATGGAAATACTCAAGCTTATATCGACGTGTCTATGGAAGTGAGAAGCAAAAAAAGCTTCTCACAAAAGCTGGTACTACACTACCGAAAGATTACATATCGTTTATGCAAATCCCATTGACTCCCGCCGAGCTCGAATCAGCCCGAAACTCGGTGAATAAGGGTGTACCGTATGGGAAAGAAGAATGGAGAGATACTATGGTAGATAGATTTAAGCTGCAAGCAACAATGCGGGGGAAAGGAAGACCTAAAAAATACTCCTGACCCTTTTATTCCTCCTGACCCTTTTATTCTTTTATTCCGGTAGTATTGCCCGACAGTATCCAAGCACCTTTTAGGTGCAAGGCACTGCTACCATATATTGGCGGATCGTCTAATGGTAGGACTCTGGTTTTTGGTGCCAGCTATCGGGGTTCTAGTCCCTGTCCGCCAGCAATCATGTGAGGCCTATCTAGGTCTCCAAGATAGCCATATTTATCAACGTATCTTCAGAAAGAGTCATTGGCTCGAACTTTTGTTAAATTTACTTAAAATTAAATAACGTTATTTTGAGTCATATTATTGTTTCGAATCCTAGACCCACTAAATTTTTTCATTTACTAACTTTCACGACATTAAATAATATATCTGATGAAAACAGTCTTCTATTCCTGGCAATCAGTTTTTCAAATTTAACTAACTTTGTATTGAGTGAACACTAAATGATTATAGAAGTTGACTTATAAACTAATACTGAGCCCTTAGTTGAAATATCACTCAAAAGATCAAATCTTGACTCATTGATTAATATACAGAAATGTTGTATAAATCTATTGGGCAAACATCTGGACTATAGGAGAGACCAATGTATAAGTTTTTCAAAGAAGATCTTGATGCTCTTGATTTCAAAATTAAGGAGCTGAGAGCAACTATTAGGGAAGCGGGTCAACAAATGGGCGCTGCAACTGAAGATGGTGAGCGTGAACATGACAATCCAGAGCTTGACGACGCAATGCGTCGTTTCGAGATGTGGAGTAAACATCTTCGAGACATGAATGAAATTCGTGGAAAGGCTGAGATTGTCAATCTCAGTGAAGTGAGAACCGAGCGCGTATCAGTTGGTTGTGATGTGTCATTTGTGGATCAGGACGGAGACGAGAAGACTATTTCGATCGGCAGCTTTATGCCATCTGAAGCGTCTACTGCTATATCCTACAATGCGCCAATCGCAAAAATCCTTATCGGATTGAAAGTTGGCGAATATCGAGAGGGCACCATTGCTGGGAAGCACGTTGAATTTGAAGTTCTTTCTATCAAAATAACGCCGCATCACTAGGAGGTTAACATGCTAAATGCGTGGACTGTAAAGATTGCCGGTGTTTCAGGTACTGGCAAAACAACAGTAATGAATGGTTTGAAAGCAAGCCCAGGATTTACTGGAGAAATCATTATCTACTCACACCTTCTTGAAGAGTGTGGTGATAAAGATCTCGCTGATCTCAAGCTGGCTGATATGCTTAACAAAGCAGAAGGGCTGGTTCTGATGGATGATCATCTTGAGTTCGACAATCCAAATAAAACACGTAACTATCTACGTGAGAATACTAGAGGGCTCGTCCTCCTTGACGTTCCTCTGAAAGATCTTATCACCAGAGTTGCGAATGATACCGATCGGTCTCGTTTGATTACTCCTGAAGAAATGTCGCGAAATCTTCAAGTCTCGCGACAGAAGGCGATGCAGCTCTCACATGAGACAAAGACACCTCTGCTTGTTATTCCAAATCTGGAAGGAGAAGTCGAGAGATCGATATCTTTGATTGCGGCGTTCGTCTTTACTAACAGCCCCGTAATTTAAGGGCTGTTTCTTTAATTAATCATTATGAATACATTTACCGTAGGTACAATTTTAAACACAATAAAGAGTAAGTTAATTTCGCCTACCCTGGTTTGCAAGCAGTTGACGTTACAGTATCCTTCTCGTCTGAATGCGATGGCCTTAGATCCTAGTAAAATTGATGTGAGTGGAAGTGGAGTGTATTCACCAGGTGAAGTTATATTCTCAATCGCGCTGTATAAGGTAGTAAAAATTAGTCTGCGAGAAGATTGTGAAATTGTGATTAGTGAATCAAGTCCACGCCAACAGCTAATTCGGCACGCCGCACTTTTAATGGTAGATGCGCTCCAGCTTAATCAAGGGTTTGATATTAGTGTTGAGGTAGAGGATTTGCGCCATTGTGGTCTAGGTTCAAGTAGTGGCTTAATTTCCGCGGTGGCAGCAGCAATTAATGAAATGTACGGTAAGCCAATATCAAGACTTGAACTTATAGGTTATCTCGCTCAAAATCATGGTGAGGAAATAGATGACAGTATAAATCACTTACAACATGTGCAGTGTATTGGGGGATCGGCCGTTTCAGGTCTGGTTGAGTCTGGAATGACTGTTTTGGCGGGTGAGTCAACTCCAATTGGAACAATGACAATAGATGAATCATATACTGTATTAATAGGGATACCCAATGATTTTATTGCTGCCGATTCAAAAGAATTAATGCGCTTGGAAATGCTTAATATGGATAAATTTATTGCAACAGGAGATCAGTATCGCGATAAAATTGGTTACAGAGTGACACATGAAATGTTGCCGCAGATGAAAAGAAGGAATCTGAGAGAGGCTTCAAGGTTAATTTTTGATTATCGCTTTGATTACGGAAGTATTGATAATTGCTCATTCGTATATCCGAAAATGAAAGAAGTAGCAAAAAATATAAGATTTCTTTTTGAGGACAATGTTGTCGATGCTTTAGCCTTGTCGAGTGTCGGACCTGCGTTTTTTGCTATTACAAAACAACCAGAAAAGTGCGAATCTGTATTTCAAGAAAACAATTTGTATGTTCGAAGAACGAAGATTAATAATACTGGATATAGTATTATTAATAAAGAATTAATATGAGCTATATAAAGACATTTCAGTTTTGGAATAGTGATAAAAATGTCCACTATTTTAAAGACAAACCTGCCGATCCTCGAATTGAAAAAAGACTTTTAGAATTAAAACAAAAAAGTAGTGCTAACTTAGTAGCTCTTGATTTGGGTTGTGGTGGCGGAAGACATACAGAACTTTTGATCAAGTTAGGATTTTCTACGCACGTAATCGACCTAAATCCACAGATGCTTAGCTGTACTAAAAATAGAGTTGGAGCCAAAAATTTAAAAGCACTCAAAAGGGCTTCAATTACAAAGTTACCCTTTTTTGATAATATTTTTGATGCCGTGGTCACAACCGGTGTTTTACATCAAGCAAAAAATATTGCTGAATATCAAGTAGTAATAAGTGAGTTGTCTCGCGTTTTAAAGGGTGGGGGATTAGTTTGTCTAAACATTTTTACATCTACTAAACTAGATTCAACATATAAAAAAAATAAAGATGCTTTTTCATTTCAAACTAAAGAAGGTCTGGACATGACTCTTTTAAGTAAAGAGGTATTCTATGAAATGATGAGTTGGTATGGTTTAAAATTAGAGCAAGAAATATCTGAAGACTTTGTACAGGAAAATACTGGAGAGAGAAGTGTGTTGAGATGTAATTTTATTAAAGTGTAATCCAATCTTATGAAAATTTCATACGTAACAGGTAATATTGGGAAGTTTGAAAATGCTCAAAAGTTCTTTAATCAATTTAATATAGATGTTCAACAGTTGTCAATTAAAGTTGAAGAGATTCAAAGTGGCGACTCCCTTGAAATCGCAATAGCAAAAGCTGAAGCTGCTTATGCGCAAGTCAAAAGACCTTTGTTTGTTAATGACGCAAGTTGGATTATTCCAGCGTTGGGAGGATTCCCTGGTCCATTTATGAAGTTTGTAAATCAATGGTTTAAACCACAAGATTTTATTAATCTCATGACTGATAAAGAGGATCGTAGAATCATCCTTAAGGATAGTATCGTTTATATTAATGAATCAGGTCATACTGTATTTACCCATGAACATGTTGGAGAAATTTTGAATGAAGTTGCTACCTTTGATTATAAGCACCCCACAGACGTAGTGGTTTCTTTATCTAAGGATCATTCATCAATAGCTGAAGAAAAATCAAAAGGAGGTTTTTTCATTGAAGATGAAGATGCCGTTTGGAAAGAGTTTGTTACTTGGCTACAGAGTAAAAAGTAGAGCGTGATTTGACTTAGTTGAGGATTGTTGTATATTTTAACTAGAGTTGCATAAATCGAATATTTAGAAAGGATATCCAATGGACACTGTGAAAACAGCTCCTGCCTATACTATTTACAAAATGGGCAAACTTCTGGATCAAAGTGTTCAGGAGCTCGATCCGCTCGGTTTTGATCAGTACTTTGTAAGTGGTAAGTTCTCTGAATGTGCCACAGCACTTTCTGCTGAAGCCATCTTGGCTTTTACTGAAAGAAATGTAAATCAGATTAGTTTCGACACGATGGTCAAGATGGCCGAAGTGCCTGCTATGGCAGCTGCTCGAGATCTCAATATGGTTGCATCTGCCGTGACTAGATTTGGGATACCTATGCATATGGTGCCTCAACTTGAATCATTTATGATCCTGCTAGCTGAGAAGACTCGAGAAGTGCCAACTGATACTGTGTTCGGCTATGGCGCGCGGAATCCGAAAGGAAACCGTAGACGTTCGTTTACGAGGACGTTCGAAGAAGATGTGTTCATCGACTCTTTTACCGAGGGGATGAACAGTCTGATTGTTACACTCGCCGCATTGGAAACTGTACAAACGATGAGTCTCACAAATGGGCGGTACTCTCCGCTTGTGAAGGAGGCTATGTGTGGTTTCCAGAAGATGTCCGAGTCGATACTAAATGTGCGGAAGCATATTACACCAGACTTTTTCACCCACAGGCTCCGACCATTTTTTGAGCCAAAAACCATTCGCGGCAAGACCTATTTTGCTGCAGGTGGTGCTCAGATGCCGGTTACTGTCGTTGACCTTATCCTGTGGGGTATTGATGACTCTGACCGAGTGTATGTTGGGTACCGAAGCGAAAATCTGAGATACCTCCCTAGATTCTATCAAGCTAAAGTTGAGTCCATCTTTCAGAGTTCTTCAATTCAACAATCTGTCAGTGTTGAGTTGAGTGGTGGTATACCAATCAATGCTAAGGATAATGTGAAGTCTTCCTTGGCGGCACTGAAAGAGTTCGCTGATCAGATAATCAGATTTCGTGCTCCTCATTTTGGAGTTGCAAAAGCGAATATGAAAATTCGGTCAGAGGGTTCAGTTGGAAGTGGTGGGTATGACATTTTTATTCTTCAGCACCTCATCGACAGAACAAAGAAGTTTAAAGCGAGTGTGGCAGCACTCGAGTAGAATAGGACTCTGGGCCCGCTATAAAAGCGGGCCCGTATTTTTTTGTGTTGCATACATATGTAACTCTTATATATTTTTTGAGTAGTAAAACAATTATTGCAAATTAATAAACATGACCAGTCAAGGGCGACCGAGACGGTTCGAGTCCTTGTCCGGCAGCAATGGGACAGGACGGAGTTGTGGTTATAAACGGTAGAGATTATACGGTAACTATGACTGCCTTAGTAGGTGTGACTTTGAAATAAAAAAGTCCTAACATCATCCCATACAGCCAGCACATAAGTTTGATAGAATATTAATATGGGAAGGACAGGCAAATGGCGATAGGTACAATAAAATCGTGAAAGTTGTGGTCTTATTTTAATAAAATTAGACCACAATAATGCAGAAAATAACGGACTTATCCCCATTTCCTCAAAAATTTTCCTTACCTTTCTTCTTTTCCTCGGCGGGGGGTGTGGGGGGAGCCGACAAAAAATGGAAAGGAAATTTTTGGTTTTGCTTCGCCACTATCACACTTGAATTATAATACAAGATTGTTTGAAAGTGCAATATCTCGTATGCTATAATTATGTTGATAAGTAAAAGACTTGGGGATAACATCAAGAAAATACGTACCCGTAAGGGAATGTCGCAAGGCGACATTTGCCGAGCGCTTGATATGGACAGAGGTTATATGAGTGCTATTGAAAATGGGAAGAAGAATATTACAATTTCGCAGTTAGAAAGGTTAGCTCAAGCTCTCGGCGTAAATCCGAGCGATCTTCTAAAAAAGTAGAAAATCTGATAAAATGACTTTATTATGGAAAAAGGACCAGAAATTAGAATAGTTGGCGGAGCTTCTGCCGAGAAAAAAGAACAAACAAGAAAAGAAGTTGAGCAAGCTCTTTTCAGCCATTTTGAATCGTTGTCTCCACAAGAACGAGAATTGTTTGAGAAATTTGAATATCCGAAATCTGAAAAAGAGCTTGCTCTTATCGGTTTTGCAAATGAAGAAACATCACGGTTGATGCAAGAGGCCGGGATAGAACCATACGATGTGCCTGTGGAAAATTATCATATTATTCCGCCAGAGTTATATAAAAAAGCGGCGGGTGATAGTGGGACTGCTACAACTTTTAACACAAAACAGGGAATAATTTTTGACGCACAAAATTTTCGAGATAATCCAGTAAATTTTGGTGCTGTCGCTCTTCACGAGTCATTGCATCTCAAAGCACATTTTTCTATGGAGGTTCAAGAAGAAGGCGACAAAGTAAGTAAAACTCCTTACCGTGAAGGGGTAACAGTACGAGCATTACAGAGCTACGGTCATCATGGAAAATATCACCAGCATTTCTTTGGTCTGCATGAAGGTATTGTTGCGGAGACAGAAAAAAGACTTTTAGGAAAACTTCTTGACCGCCCCGAACTCGCAAAAGAAAAAGAATGGTTGGCTTCTGACGAGGCAAAAGAAATGAGAAAAAAACTTGCCGAGAAAAAAGAAATTCCGGAAGACGATATTATTTGGGTTGGTAAGAAAGGCGAGAATGATTGGGAAACTGTTTCGTATCTTCGACAAAGAGATGTGTTAAATTATGTTTGCGACGAGATACAAAAACAGTTTCCAGATGAATATCAAAGTGCAGATGATGTTTACAAAACATTTTTGAACGCGCACTTTACCGGAAGACTTTTGCCACTTGCACGGCTAGTTGAAAAAACTTTTGGTGAAGGAAGTTTCCGACTTCTTGGGAATATGGACACTGATAGACAAAGTGGAGTTTTACATTTAGAGTCTCTGAAAAAAGCGAGAGCGAGACAGACAAGAGAAAAAACTGTTTCTTGATTCGCCAAAAGTTTTTAGTAATTTTTTGGCACGGGAGCAATCCCCGCCGTTTTGTAATGTCTCCTAAAAACGGCGGGGATTTGTGCGCGCATAGGGCGGGTGGGGCAAGCACATACAGATTTGTTTGTGCCTTAGCACAATCCATTTTTTTGAGTTACCACTGTCCGCCACCGAAGCCACAGAGTTTCAAGCTACCACCAACCGCGGAGAGGAAGCGCCTCCCGCGACCGAAGGGAGCGGACGAGACGCGCAGGTTAGTCGTCAGTCGGATTGTTTTGGAAAAAAGTTCGGATTTTGTTCAAGAGACACAGCCAAGTTTCAGAATTCGTTTTTTCGCCAAAATGCGGAGCGCCGCAAAGCGAAGAAACGGGTGATGGACCGTTATTTTAATAAAATTAGTGGCCTAATTCGTTCATTACACTATCTTAATGTAACTGTTGGGTGAATGGGAACAGGGACATTAAAACTCTAAAACCTGT
>Ga0210041_1001341_pt1 | contig 23552 bp, 21 predicted proteins | sample CryGeymeta201503_FD_183973 | JGI IMG/M metagenome (GOLD analysis project Ga0210041, IMG submission 183973) | Groundwater microbial communities from Crystal Geyser aquifers in Utah, USA - Crystal Geyser metaG 2015-03 (SPAdes) (version 2) | ecosystem: Environmental > Aquatic > Deep subsurface >... | reverse complement strand
GAACGAGCTTGAAATCCTGCAGCACGGTTTGCAGGAAGGGCAGTTGCACTTCGAGCGAGTGTTCCTGCGCATGCACGGCGTCGCTCACCACGACCTGCGGCAAGCGCGCCAGTTCGTGCATCGCGTCCGTGTCCAGTTTGATCTCGCCGAGCGGAGTAGAGAAAGTCGTGGCAGCGGGCAACGCCAAGCCGCGCACCGCGACGCGGTGGGTCGGTCCCAACAACACCACGCGCCGGATGCGCGCGGCGAGCGGGCGCAGCGTGGCATAGGCGGAAGCAGCGATCGCACCGGAATACCTATAACCCGCATGCGGCACGATCAACGCTTTAACATGAAACTCGCGCAGCGATTCACCCGCCCCCTCGCCCTCCGGGATAACCAGCGACTTGCCCGCTTGCGGGCTTAGTCGATTGGCTAGTAGTTTCACCAGAGGGTTGGGGAGAGGAAAACGGGCGGGTTTCACCTCATCCAGAAAATGGTGCAGGTCAAGCGCAAGCCGCCTGGGGTCGGCGGGGTAGAACGAGCCCGCAACGGCGGGTGGACGGTTGGCGGACATGATGCGCTCCCATAATGAACGCTGCCGATATGAGGGGGTGGCGCAGGTAAATCAAGTCCGCCGTGCTATTTAACCCAGCAGATGCTTGACCATCTCGCGCTCGCCGAGAAGTTCCTGATAGCTTTCCTGCATGTGTTTTTTGCCGGTCTCGCTGATCGGCAAGCCCTGCACGATGGTGTAGTGACCATTGCGGCAGGTGACCGGAAAGCCGTACATCACTCCTTCCGGGATGCCGTAGCTGCCGTCCGACGGCACGCTCATGGTGACCCAGTCATTATGGTGCGAGCGCAACAGCCAGTCGTGCACGTGCGCGATGGCCGAGTTTGCGGCGCTGGCGGCACTGCTCAAGCCGCGCGCCTCAATCACCGCCGCGCCGCGCTTCTGCACGGTCGGGATAAAGGTGTTTTCGATCCAGTCCTGGTCCTGCAGCACTTCCAGCACCTTGCGCCCGCGAATCTCGCAGTGCGACAGGTCGGGATATTGGGTGCCGGAATGGTTGCCCCAGACCACCATTTTCTTGATGTCCTGGATCGGCTGGAACAGTTTCAGTGCAACCTGCGCGATGGCGCGGTTGTGGTCGAGGCGCATCATCGCGGTAAAGTTGCGCGGGTCGAGGTCGGGCGCATTGTTCATGCAGATCAGCGCGTTGGTATTGGCCGGATTGCCGACCACCAGCACCTTCACATTGCGCGCGGCGACCTCGTTCAGGATGCGCCCCTGTTCGGTGAAGATGGCGCCGTTGGCTTGCAACAGGTCCTTGCGTTCCATCCCCTTGCCGCGCGGGCGGGCGCCGACCAGAATGGTGACTTCCGCATCGCGAAAAGCGACGCGCGGATCGTCGGTGGTGATGACCTGTTGCAACATGGGGAACACACAGTCTTCCAATTCCATCGCCACCCCGCGCAAAACCTGCTGGGCCGGCGGGATGTCAAGCAGTTGCAGAATGATCGGCTGCTCGTGTCCCAGCATATCGCCGTTGGCGATGCGGAAGAGCATGTTGTAGCCGATCTGTCCTGCCGCGCCGGTGATGGCTACTCGGATGGGAGCTTTCATGGTGTCCTCACTTTGAAGTTGTCAAAAAATGTGCCGCGATGAGTATAGCCAGAACAAGTATTGGAAACCCAATAGGCGATTATTAAATTTCACGCCCATCATATTCCTTTCGCTTTTCACCCGCCATGCGCGGGTGTAGGATTGCGCCATTCGATTTTGTTGGAGATAAAAGCGCGATGAATAAACCCCGTCCCAAACATCTCGACTTGATCCGAATCAAATTGCCCCTTCCGGGTTTTGTTTCCATCCTCCATCGCGCCTCCGGCGCGTTGCTGTTTCTGGCCCTGCCTTTGTTGCTGGCCGCGTTCGATCAGAGCCTGCGCTCGATCGAGACTTATACCTCGCTGACCGATTATCTCGCGCATCCCCTGGCCAAGGTTTTCGTGCTCGGCATGGCCTGGGCGCTGTTGCATCATTTCTGTGCCGGGCTGCGCTATCTGGCGCTTGATCTGCATCTGCTGCACGGACTGGCCGGCGCGCGCGCCAGCAGCAAATGGGTGCTGGCCGTGAGTTTGCTGTTGACCGTCATGGTGGGAGTTAAATTATGGTGAATCGTATCGTCACCGGCGCGCATTTCGGCTTGCGCGACTGGTTGATTCAGCGCGTGACCGCGGTGGTGATGGCGCTGTACTTGCTTGTTATTGCCGGGTACTTGCTGTGGCAGCCGTCTTTCGGCTACGACACATGGATCGATCTCTTTTCCGGCAATGTCATGCGCACGTTCTCCCTGGTGTTCCTGTTGAGCGTGTTCTACCACGCATGGATCGGCGTGCGCGACATCGTGATGGACTATGTGAAACCGGCTGGCATCCGCCTCGTGATCCATGTAACCGTCATCCTGGCCCTGATCCTTTATACGATCTGGTCGGTACAAATCCTGTGGGGACTCTGAGAATGGCAATCACGAAAAGAACGTTTGATGTGGTGGTGGTCGGCGCCGGCGGCGCCGGGATGCGCGCGGCGCTGACCCTGTCCGAAGCGGGGCTGAAAGTCGCCGTGTTGTCCAAGGTCTTTCCGACCCGCTCTCACACGGTGGCCGCGCAGGGCGGGATTGCCGCCTCGCTCGGCAACGTCGATGAAGACAACTGGCACTGGCACATGTACGACACGGTGAAGGGGTCGGACTACCTCGGTGACCAGGATGCCATCGAATATATGTGCCGTGCCGCGCCGGAAGTCGTGTACGAACTGGAACACTTCGGCATGCCGTTCGATCGCCTCGATAGTGGCAAGATTTATCAGCGCCCGTTCGGCGGGCACATGCAGGATTACGGCAAGAATCCCGTGCCGCGCGCCTGTGCCGCCGCCGACCGTACCGGGCACGCCTTGCTGCATACCCTGTACCAGCAGAACGTCAAGGCCAACACCAATTTCTTCGTTGAATGGATGGCGCTCGACCTGATCCGCGACGCGGACGGCGATGTGCTTGGTGTGGTGGCGATGGAGATCGAAACGTCCGAGGTGATGATCCTGCAGGCGCGTGCGACGCTGTTTGCCACCGGCGGTGCAGGCCGTATTTTTCAAGCCAGCACCAATGCCTACATCAACACCGGCGACGGACTCGGTATGGCGGCGCGTGCCGGCATCCCGCTCGAAGACATGGAATTCTTCCAGTTCCATCCGACCGGTGTCTATGGTGCGGGGGTGTTGATTACCGAGGGCGTGCGTGGAGAGGGCGGCTATCTGGTGAACAAGGACGGCGAGCGCTTCATGCCGCGCTATGCGCCTTCCGCCAAGGACTTGGCCAGCCGCGACGTGGTGTCGCGCGCAATGGCGACCGAGATCAAGGAAGGGCGCGGTTGTGGCCCCAAGGCAGACCACATTTTGCTGAAACTGGATCACCTGGGCGATGAAGTCATCCGTCACCGCCTGCCCGGCATTCGCGACATCGCCCTCAAGTTCGCCCATGTCGATCCGTCCAAAGCGCCAATCCCGGTGGTGCCGACCGCGCACTACATGATGGGCGGCATCCCCACCAATTATCACGGGCAGGTTGTCGCGCCGCACGGCACCGCGCCGGAAGATGTGGTGCAGGGTTTTTATGCGGTGGGCGAATGCGCCTGCGTGTCAGTGCATGGCGCGAACCGTCTCGGTTGCAATTCGCTGCTCGACCTGATCGTGTTCGGCCGTTCCGCCGCGCGGCAGATCATCGAGGATTTGAAGAGCAATCCCAACCCAAAACCCTTGCCCGCCGACGCGACGGACAGGCCACTGGCGCGGCTGGCGCGGCTGGAGAATCAGAAGAATGGCGAGCGCGTCGCGGATGTGTACGACGCGATGCGCCAAACGATGCAGACCCATTGCGGCGTGTTCCGTTTTCCCGATCTGATGGCGGAAGGGGTAAGCAAAATCCGCGAAGTGGCCGAGCGCGCGCGCCATACCGAGATCAAAGACAAGAGTAAGGTCTTCAACACCGCGCGCGTCGAAGCGCTGGAGCTCGACAATCTGATCGAGGTTGCGCAAGCCGCCATGACCGGTGCCGAGGCGCGCAAGGAAAGCCGGGGTGCGCATGCGCGGGCAGACTTCCCCGAGCGCGACGACAAAAACTGGTTGAAACATTCGTTGTATTACAGCGAAGGCCATCGTCTCGATTACAAGCCGGTGCGGCTGAAGCCGCTGACGGTGGAGACATTCCCGCTCAAGGCGCGTGTGTATTAGGAGCTATGAGATGAAATTCAGAATCTATCGCTACAATCCGGAAACTGACACGGCTCCCTACATGCAGAACTATGACCTCGATCTGCAGGCCGGTGATGCCATGCTGCTCGACGCCCTGATGTTGTTGCGGCAGCAGGATGACAGTCTTGGCTTTCGCAAGTCGTGCCGCGAAGGCGTGTGCGGCTCGGATGCGATGAACATCAACGGGCGCAACGGTTTGGCCTGTATCACTGCACTGTCTTCGCTTAAGCAGCCGATCGAGCTGCGCCCCTTGCCGGGGCTCCCGGTGATCCGCGATCTGATCGTCGATATGACCCAGTTCTTCAAGCAGTATCACTCGATCAAACCCTACCTCATCAACAACGATCCGCCGCCTGAAACCGAACGTTTGCAGTCACCCAAAGACCGGGCGGAGCTGGACGGGCTGTACGAGTGCATCCTGTGCGGTTGCTGCACCACAGCCTGTCCCTCGTTCTGGTGGAACCCGGACAAGTTCGTCGGCCCCTCGGGCCTGTTGCAGGCCTACCGCTTTCTCGCCGACACGCGCGACCAGGATACGGCGGCGCGCCTGGATAATCTGGAAGATCCGTATCGTTTGTTCCGTTGCCACAGCATCATGAACTGCGTCGATGTCTGCCCGAAAGAGCTGAACCCGACCGAGGCCATCGGCAAGATCAAGGATATGATGGTAAAGAGAGTGGTATGACGGTGGCGGATCCAGCCTACCTGCAGCGCATGCGCTGGCGTTGCCGGCGCGGCCTGCTGGAGCTGGATATCGTGCTGGGGCGTTTCATCGAAAAACACTATGCCGCGCTGGATGAGGCGCAGCGTCTTGCCTTCGATGAGATGCTCGATTTGCCTGATACCGAGTTCTGGGATTTGATTACAGGTGCCAGGATGCCGCTCCGCCCGCAGTGGCTGACGATTTTGGAATTGCTGCAAAAAGCATAAGCAAGAGAGGAACAAAAGTGGAAAATAAAAGAGTCGCTACATTAACCCTGGACGATGGCCGCAGCATCGAATTGCCGATTCTTTCCGGTACGCTGGGTCCGGATGTGATCGATATCCGCACCCTCGGGCAACTCGGCGTGTTCACCTACGATCCGGCTTTTTTCGCCACGTCCAGTTGCACCTCGGAAATCACTTTCATCGATGGTGATGCCGGCCTGCTCTATTACCGGGGTTACCCCATCGAGCAGCTGGCGGAGCAGTCGGATTTTCTCGAAGTCAGCTATTTGCTGTTGAACGGCGAGTTGCCCAACGCGCAACGAAAAACCGAATTTGTGGCGCGCATTACCCACCACACCATGGTGCACGACCAGCTGGCGAAATTCTTCAGCGGCTTTCGCCGCGATGCACACCCGATGGCGGTGATGGTTGGCGTGGTTGGCGCGCTGTCGGCGTTCTATCACGACTCGCTCGACATCAACAATCCAAAGCACCGTGAAGTTTCCGCCCAGCGCCTGCTGGCCAAGGTGCCGACCATTGCCGCGATGGCGCACAAATATCACGTGGGAGAACCGTTCATGTATCCGCAGAACCGCTTTGGCTATGTGGAGAACTTCATGTACATGATGTTTGCCACCCCGGCGGAAGAATACAAACCCAACCCGCTGCTGGTGCGCGCGCTGGAGCGCATCCTGATTTTGCATGCCGACCACGAGCAGAACGCTTCGACTTCCACTGTGCGTCTGGCCGGTTCCAGCGGAGCCAACCCGTTTGCCTGCGTGGCTTCCGGCATTGCCGCGCTGTGGGGGCCGGCGCACGGCGGCGCCAACGAGGCGGCGCTGAAGATGCTGGAGGAGATCGGCGATGTGTCGCGGGTCGAGGAATATGTGCAGGGCGTGAAGGACAAGAAATATCGCCTGATGGGTTTCGGCCACCGCGTGTACAAGAATATGGACCCGCGTGCCAATGTGATGCGCCAGACCTGTTACGAGGTGCTGAAGGAATTGAAACTCGAGAACGACCCGCTGTTCCATCTGGCGATGACCCTGGAGAAGACGGCGCTGGCCGACCCCTATTTTATCGAGCGCAAACTTTATCCAAATGTGGACTTCTATTCCGGCATTGTGCTGCGCGCGCTGGGGATTCCGATCAATATGTTTACCGTCATTTTCGCCGTCGCGCGCACCATTGGCTGGGTGTCGCAATGGAATGAAATGATCGCCGATGTGGATCAGAAGATCGGCCGTCCGCGCCAGTTGTATCAAGGTCCGGTGCGCCGCAATTTTGTGGCGCTGAACAAACGTTCCTGAACGGAGCACCAGCATGAATGCCCCCGATGGCAAAACCTATCTGCAGGCGATGCAGGAAACTTCCCTGCTTAATGGCGGAAACAATGTCTTTGTCGAAGGCTTGTACGAAGACTATCTGAACGATGCGGGCAGCGTGCCTGCGTCATGGCGCGCGCTGTTCGACCAGTGGCAAGCATCCGGTGCGCGGAGGGATGTGGCGCACGGCGCCATACGCCGCTTTTTTTTGCAATCCGACAGTCCCGCTAACGTGCTTGCGGCCCCGGTTGCCGGCACCGCCGAAGTGATGCGCAAACAGGCGTCGGTGCTGCAACTGATCAACGCCCACCGTTTTTTGGGCTTGCGGGTGGCCGATCTCGATCCCTTGCGGCGCAATCCGCCACCCGATGTGGTTGAACTGAACGCGGCCTACTACGACTTGCACGAAGCGGATATGGATCAGATGTTTAACACTGGTTCGCTGGTGGGCGGCGCGCGCATGACGCTGCGCGAAATTCTGCAACGCCTGCGCCGCATCTACTGTTCCTCCATTGGCGCCGAATACATGTATCTTTCCAGCGTGCCGCAGAAGCGCTGGATTCAGGCGCGGCTGGAAGGGGCGGGCGGGGTGATTGCCTATCCCGTGGAAACCCAAAAACGCATTCTGGAACGGCTGACGGCGGCGGAGGGGCTGGAGCGTTACCTGCACACCAAGTTTGTCGGGCAAAAACGTTTTTCGCTCGAAGGCGGTGATACCCTGATCCCCTTGCTTGACCAGCTGTTGCAGCGCGCGGGCGCACAGGGGGTGAAGGAAACCGTGATCGGCATGGCCCACCGCGGACGGCTGAACGTGCTGGTCAATACGCTGGGGAAATTGCCGAGCGAGCTGTTCGCCGAGTTCGAGGGTGTGCACAAGGAACAGCTCGGTTCGGGTGATGTGAAATACCACCAGGGATTCTCTTCCGACATCGATACCGCGGGCGGCGCGATGCACCTCACGCTGGCATTCAATCCGTCCCACCTGGAGATCGTTAATCCGGTGGTGGAAGGTTCCGTGCGCGCGCGCCAGCATCGTCGCCACGATCTGAAAGGCAAGCAAGTGATGCCGATTCTGTTGCATGGCGATGCGGCCTTCGCCGGTCAGGGTGTCAATCAGGAAACCCTGAATCTGGCGCAGACACGCGGCTACCGCACCGGCGGCACGGTGCACATCGTGGTCAACAACCAGATTGGTTTCACCACCTCCGATTTGCGCGATGCGCGCTCCTCGAACTATTGCACCGACGTGGCCAAGATGATCGAGGCCCCCATCTTTCACGTCAACGCGGATGATCCGGAAGCGGTGCTGCGGATGACGGAGATTGCGCTCGACTACCGCATGCAGTTCGGCAAGGATGTGGTGATCGACATGGTGTGCTTCCGCAAACTGGGACACAACGAACAGGACGAGCCGCTGGTGACGCAGCCCTTGATGTATCGCAAGGTCAACCAGCATCCCGGCACCCGCGCGCTGTATGCGCAGCGCTTGGTTGAACAAGGCGTGTTGAGTGCGGAAGAGGCGCAGGGCAAGGTCAAGGCTTACCACGCCGCGCTGGATGAAGGGCGCAATCCCGTGCAGCCGGTATTGACCAATTTCAAACACGAGTTTGCGGTGAGTTGGTCGAAATTCCGCGGTGATATCCCGTGGACCACGCCGGCCGATACCCGTCTGTCCCTGTCCCGCCTGCAAAAACTGGCACAGCGCCTGACTGAAGTGCCGCCGAATTTCAAGCTGCATTCGCGCGTGGAAAAGATCATTGCCGATCGCCGGGCGATGGGCAACGGCGAACTGGCGCTGGATTGGGGGATGGCGGAAAACCTCGCCTACGCCAGTCTGCTGACCGAAGGCTATCCGGTGCGATTGTCCGGCGAGGATTGCGGACGCGGCACCTTTTTTCACCGGCATGCGGTATGGCACGACCAAAACCGTCAGCGTTGGGACAAGGACGATTACATTCCGTTGCAGCACCTTGCTGAGGAGCAGGCGGATTTTGCGGTGATTGACTCGATTCTGTCGGAAGAGGCGGTGCTTGGGTTTGAATACGGATATGCCACGGCAGAGCCGGATGGACTCAGCCTGTGGGAGGCGCAGTTCGGCGACTTTGCCAATGGCGCGCAGGTTGTGATTGACCAGTTTATCGCCTCCGGCGAAGCCAAGTGGGACAGGCTGTGCGGCTTGGTGCTGTTGCTGCCGCACGGCTACGAAGGACAAGGCCCGGAACACTCTTCCGGACGGATCGAGCGCTATCTGCAACTGTGCGCCGACTACAACATCCAGGTATGCATTCCCTCCAACGCGGCGCAGATATTCCATTTGTTGCGTCGCCAGATGCTGCGCCCGTTCCGCAAGCCGCTGATCGTGTTCACCCCCAAGAGTCTGCTGCGCAGCAAGGATGCATCGTCGCCTATCGGAGATTTCACCGACGGTCTTTTCCAGCCGGTGATCCCGGAAGTTGACAGTTTGGACAACGCCAAGGTGCGGCGCATCATTGCCTGCAGCGGCAAGGTGTATTACGACCTCATCAAAGGGCGGAGCGAACGAGGCATCGATAATATGGCGATTATCCGGCTGGAACAGTTGTATCCATTTCCGCACGAAGAATTTTCCGCCCAAATCGCCGCCTATCCGCAGGCAACTGAAGTGGTCTGGTGCCAGGAAGAACCGGGCAACCAGGGTGCCTGGCATCGTATCCAGCACTATCTGTTGCGCCACATGCGCCCCGGTATGAGGCTGGGCTACGCCTTGCGACCCTCCTCGGCATCGCCTGCCGCCGGTTATCTGGCCGTCCATCAGGCGCAACAGAAAGAAGTGATCGAGGCGGCCTTCCGTCCCGATCTCGATATCAAAAACCGACCGGGAGTCCGCCATGAGCATCATTGAAGTCAAAGTTCCGCAGCTATCCGAATCCGTGACCGAAGCCACGCTGCTGACCTGGCACAAACAAGCCGGTGACGCGGTGAGCGAAGGCGAGAACCTGATTGACATCGAAACCGACAAGGTCGTGCTCGAGTTGCCGGCGATCAAAAGTGGGGTGCTGAGCAAGATCATCAAAAAAGACGGAGCGCAGGTGGGCGGTGGTGAAGTCATTGCCGAGATTGACACGGAAGCGGTTGCGCAAAGCGCACCCGTCGTGACGCCGGACGCGCCACCCGCCGAAAAAACCGTGGCGCCGGAAGCTGCAGTGGCGGCCAGGGTTGCGCCAGAGCCGGCGGGTTTCGCCCAAACCACCCCTTCGGCACGCAAACTGGCGCACCAACTTGAGATCGATCCCGCCCAAGTGCAGGGCAGCGGAAAACACGGGCAGGTGACCAAGGAAGATGTGCGCGGCGCGCTGCAAAAAAATGGCGCCGCCAGCCCTGCGCAGCCGAGCCTGCCGACGGCGGCGGGCGAGCGCAACGAGCAGCGCGTGCCGATGACCCGCATCCGCCAGCGTATCGCCGAACGCCTGCTGCAATCGCAGGCGAACGCCGCCATTCTCACCACCTTCAATGAAGTGAACATGCAACCGGTGATGGAACTGCGTAGCCGCTACAAGGATCGCTTCGAACAAAAACACGGAGTCAAGCTTGGTTTCTCTTCCTTCTTCGTCAAAGCGGCGGTATATGCACTGAAGAAATTCCCCGTCGTTAACGCCTCGGTCGATGGCAAGGATTTTATCTATCACGGATATTTTGACATCGGCATGGCGATCGGCAGCGAGCGCGGGCTGGTGGTGCCCATCCTGCGCGATGCCGACCGCATGTCGCTGGCCGATATCGAACATCGCATCGCCGATTACGCCGCGCGTGCCAAGGACGGCAAAATCACCATGGAAGAACTAACCGGCGGCACGTTCTCCATCACCAACGGCGGCGTGTTCGGCTCCATGCTTTCCACCCCCATCATCAATCCGCCGCAAAGCGCCATCCTCGGCATCCACGCCACCAAGGATCGCCCCGTGGCAGAGAACGGCCAGGTCGTCATCCGACCGATGAACTACCTTGCGCTATCCTACGATCACCGCATCATCGACGGGCGTGAAGCCGTGCAGTTTCTGGTGGCGATCAAGGAGTTCCTGGAAAATCCGGGACTGGTGCTGCTGGATTTGTGATGAACCGCTTTTGTGCCTATCGTATCTTTGACGAATGGTGTAGGTCGGGTTTTAACCCGACATGTCGGGCTGAAGCCCGACCTACGCCCTAATGAATAATCCGGGATGAATCGCTTCAGTGCTTTTCGTATTTTTGACGAAGGCGGCAAGTCGCAGGGCCGCTTTGTCGACCTCACACTGGATGATCTCGATCCGGGTGATGTGCTGATTCGCACTGCCTATTCCAGCGTGAACTACAAGGATGCGCTCGCCGCGACCGGTGCGGGCAAAGTCATCCGTCGTTTCCCCTGTGTGGGCGGGGTTGATGCGGCGGGTGTGGTGGAAAGTTCAGCCGATCCGCGCTTCAAGGCGGGCGCCCCGGTGCTGGTGACGGGTTACGACATGGGCGTGGCGCACGATGGTGGATTCGCCGAATACGTGCGGGTGCCGGCCGACTGGGTGGTGGCCTTGCCACAGGGGATGTCGTTGTTCGATGCGATGGCGCTGGGCACGGCGGGTTTTACTGCAGCACTGGCCATTCATCGCCTGGAGCAGAACGAACTGACGCCGGAAAGCGGCAAGGTGATCGTGACCGGCGCGACCGGCGGCGTATCCAGTCTGGCCATCCAGATGCTGGCGCAGCGCGGATATCACGTGGTGGCGCTGACCGGCAAGGAACCCGAAAGTGCCTATCTGCAATCGCTCGGTGCACGCGAGATCCTGTTGCGCAGTGCGGTCGATCTGAACAGCATGCGGCCGCTGGAAAAAGCACAGTGGGCGGGGGCGCTGGATGCGGTGGGCGGTGCAACGCTGGCCTGGTTGACGCGCAGCATGCAGCAGGAAGGCGCGATCGCCAGTTTCGGCAATGCCGGCGGCGTCGAATTGAATACATCGGTGTTCCCGTTCATTCTGCGCGGCGTGAAACTGCTGGGGGTGGATTCGGCCGCGACGAAGATGCCGCTACGCAAGATGATCTGGCAACGGCTGGCCAACGATCTGCGCCCGCTGCATCTGCAAGACATGATCCGGCGCGTCCCCTTGGCCGGATTGGAGCAGGTCTTTCCCGCGCTGATTGCCGGTCAGTCGCGCGGCCGCAGCGTGGTGGAAATCGCAGCAGTCTGAATATCCCGCCGCTATAATGCTCGTCTCCCACGCGGAAGTGGCGGAATTGGTAGACGCACTGGATTTAGGTTCCAGCGCCGCAAGGTGTGCAGGTTCGAGTCCTGTCTTCCGCACCAATGACTTACGGTACTTATTCATACCTTCAAATACCGCCAAATACCCTGAAATTTGGATGAAATTTGACGGGTTTTGACGTGGCTAATAAGCAACATCCCCTCATCCCTCAAATACGATTCGGCGCCGTTTGTACCTGGCAGTCCAATACGTATAGATGGGCTTCATCACAAGCTTGTGTGAAGCCGGAAGCCTTTCATTCGTACTAACATTCGCACATCTCAATTCCTACGGACGAAACCTGCCAAGGCAGGCATTCGTATTCGCTCGCCTCGAGCGAGCGCTCTTTAATCGTTAAGAAAGGAATTGAAATGTTGCAATATAAATCTGTGACTGTGGAAAGACTCGTCTGCACCTGTGACCGCTGCGGGAAGGCGATGGATCAGCAAGACGACATGATGGAATGGCAGGAGCGGTTCATTGTTTCGTTCAGGGCGGGTTTTGGAAGCGTGTTCGGTGACGGCAATGCAGTGGAAGGCGACTTCTGTCAGGATTGTATCCAGGCAGTTCTGGGCAAGTACCTGAGAGTGAAGCTGGATGACCCGTTCGAGCCGCAACACAAGCTGGACAGCGAGCCGCAGCGCTTGCTTCAACCCAATCAGCAGAAGAAGGTCGAGCAGGCAGAGCGCTTGCAGGCGGAGTTGCTCGGAATTGTGACAGGGACTGATGAACGCGTAGTGACCATCAGGAAGCTGGCGAGCCGTCTGGGTATTCCTGCCGCGCAGGTGGCGGATGTGGCGATTGAGCATATGCTCCGCGCCACAGAGCATTTGGAGAAGCCAAAGGTCGACACAGCCAACCAACCATCTTCTGAATAACCCGCAACCGGGCCAGCATCGCTGGCCCGTTTCTTTGTGTGCGAATAAAAGGTGACGGACAAGCTTGTCAGCTGCTATCGCCGGAATGGGGTGACTAGAATCCACCCACGATGAAACTCATGGAGGAATACATGGCGACCACACTCTGGATAATCGGCGTTGTCATTGCGGTGTTGGCACTGTCTTCGGCGGCAGGCGGGGGGGCTCGAAATTCATTCACCGGCGCCAGCACGGGTGATCGCAATGCGGAGGAAGACACATCGAGCCTGCTGGCCGGAGCGGCAACCGCTTCCGGGCTGATGGGGGATGACGATTCGGAGGATTGGAGCAGCTCGATCTCCAGCTTCGATGACGATGACATGGGGTGTGGCAGCATCAATCCCGCTTCCGGCCTGCCCATGGTCGGATGTCTCGATATCGAGGGGAATCTGTACGGCACGAGCAGTTCGTCGTTCGATGACAGCTTCTCATCCATTTCCGACGATACTTTCTCCTCGTTCGACGATACTTTTTCATCATCGCTGTTCGATGATTGAAATGAATGTGAAAAACAGAATGTGAAAAACACCTTGACCCTGTTCGCAGTGCCGAATTACAGTCTGGCCTGCTACAGGAAAAGCAAAAATAAAAACAGGAGCTGATTCGTTGCAACCGAAACAACGTGCACCACACGAATTCGAACGTCGTGTATTACTTGCTGTGGCAGGAACCACACCACAGATTCTCACCGAGACGCTCTATGCGCTGACGCAAAGTGCGCAGCCTTTCGTGCCGACGGAAGTCCATGTCGTCACAACCACGGAAGGTGCGCACCGCATCCGCTTGCAGCTTCTGGATAAAACCAAAGGCAAGTTCCATGAGTTCTGTCATGACTACGGGCTTGCGGGGCAGATCGCATTCCCGCCGGAGAATGTAAAGATACTCACCGATGTCACGGGAAAGCCGCTACAGGACATCGTCTCGCCCGAAGACAATGAGAATGCCGCCGACCAGATCGTGGCCTGGCTGCGTTCCTTCACACAGGATGAAGACTGTGCCATCCATGCCTGTCTGGCTGGCGGGCGCAAGACCATGGGCTTCTATCTCGGCTATGGACTTTCCCTGTATGGCAGGGAGCAGGACCGGCTGTCCCATGTCCTGGTCTCGCCCGAATTCGAAGGTCACCGCGAATTCTTCTACAAACCGCCGGCATCCCAAACGATCTTTGCCAGAAGCATGGTCGGCGCGCTTGTGGATGAACGGCCCATCACCACCGACGACGCAAAGATCTGGCTGGCAGAGATCCCCTTTGTGCGCTTGCGCGAAGGGCTCCCCTCGGAACTATTGGATGGCAAGGCAAGTTATACCGATGCCGTGCAGGCGGTACAGCAGAGCTTGCCAAACAGCTTGCTCAAGATCGACATACCGAATCGCCAGCTTATCTGCGGCGGGGTGGCGGTCAAGTTTTCACCGCGCGAACTGGCTTTCTACACCTGGCATGCACAGCGCAGGCTGGCGCACGGCGATGCAGCGTGGATCAGCTGGAAAGACACGCTGGGTAACGGCAATCCGCAAATGAACGAATATTTTTCCGCCTATCTGGCTGTGCTGGGGCATGACCGCATGCACCCGGATTACGAAGAAGCAAGGCGCGCTTTCGCTGAAGGGTTCGGCAAGGACGACTGGGCGAACATGCTGCACCACGTCAACGGCGGGATACGGCAAGAGCTTGGCAAGCATCGCGGCCACCCGTTTGAACTGCACGCCATCAAGGGGGATCGCGGCAACCTGAAAAAGTACGCTTTGACCTATCCAGAAGATAAGATCGAGATCAAGGGACTTTCGCTTGGAGGGAATGACTGAGATGGGAATGGTTCAAGCTGCACAACCGCTGCGCATGCTCCCGCTGCGCTTCACATTGCGTTCCAGGGGCATACGTTTCCCCGGCTTCTCCGGCAGCATCTGGCATGGCGGGATCGGGCAGATGCTCGCCAAGGCATCGCCCCAAGCCTTTGCCACGCTCTACCAGACAGAACCCGAATCCAGGCTCTACGCCATCCTGCCACCAGCCGAGGCCGAATACCCAGCCGGGGCGATATTTGAATTGCGGATGACCTTGTTCGGAGCCGGGATCGAATGCGCACTCGCTGTCGCACAAGCCATCGCCGAACTTGGCATGATCGGTCTGCGCCCCGGCGGCAGCTACGACGTCATCGCAATCAGCCACCTCTCCCCCGAGTCGGAGGTCCGCTTCTTTACCACCGAGCAAGGTTTCATCACCTTGCCGCAAGCGCATGACCTTGCAGACTGGCTGCATGAAGAACCAGCCCCTGGCGCGCATAGCACCGTGCGACTCATCACTCCGTTACGCATCAAAGAGGGTGGCGAACTGCTCCGCACCGCACCGTGCTATGCCCAGCTCATGCGCAGAGTAATGAGTCGGATTGACCAATTGGCGCATGCCGCCCAAGCAGACACCCCCTTGCCCAAAAGCGAACGGGCAGCGCTATTCGCCGAAGCCGAGGCGGTCAACATCGCAAGTGCCAACGTCTTCCCCTTCACGATTGAACGCAGATCGGCACGCAGCGGACAGCAGATGCAGTTCGAAGGATTGACCGGGCAGGTTGACTATCAAGGCGACATGCGACGCTCATTGCCCTGGCTGAGATTGGCCGAGCTGATCCAGGTGGGCGGGAAGACGGCATTCGGGTTCGGCGGGATAGAAATCGAAATATTGAACTCGGCAGGAAATTGAAATAAGGGAGTATAGGTATGGCAAAACTGGCACCGTCAACACTTGATTCGGAAATGCTGCAAGAGCGACTTGACGCCAACCTCAAGATGGAGCAATGGCAAAGCTACCGCTGCAGACTCGTCACGCCGATGTATGGTGGTGGAGTCAAAGCGGGTGAGGTGGATGTGGACATGCCGATCCGGGCGACCGAGATACGCGGTCAATTGCGGTTTTGGTGGCGACTGCTGAATCGAAACTTGGATAGCAAAACCATGTTTCAACAAGAGCGTGAGATTTGGGGCGGCTTGGGCGATGAGCAATCGCTGGCTGCCAGCATGGTAGTTATTAAATTATCTGAATTCAGCAATCCGAATCTGGCGGCCTGTGCCACCTATCCACCAGGCAAATCCTTTCCAAAGTGGGCAGACTGGGCTAACGCTTATGCTCTTTTCCCTGCGCAAGGAAAAGCTGCGAAGGGCGTTGTTGAACAAGAACCGGCCAAATTGGCGCGAGAGGGACTAAGTTTCGAGCTTCACATTAGATATCGCAATTTGCCCAAAGACGCTGCAAAGCAAGAGCAAATATGTCAATCGGTCAGTGAGGCATTTCGCTGGTGGGCTACCTTTGGCGGAATGGGCGCGAGAACACGTCGCGGGCTCGGGGCAGTCGAAATCGAAAACTTAAGTGAGAAGCAATTATTCAAGTATGTGACTGCAGCGGAAGTGGCGTGCGCCGGTATGCAACTGGCGATAAGAAAGCCGGCCAAGAAGAACGCACTGGAAGCATGGCAACAAGCCGTCAATGCAATGCGTGACTTTCGTCAGGGAGAAGAGGTGGGCAGAAACAAAGGTCAGCAGGCCAACCGACCTGGGCGCAGCCGTTGGCCTGAGCCGGCGAGTATCCGAAAAGCTGTCGGGGTGCATAGAATCAAGATGGGAGAGAAAGGGGAGATTAGTTTTTCCCCAACTCCTGACACTGAAATAGCCTTTCCGCGAGCCGCGTTTGGCTTGCCTATCATTTTCCATTTCCAGAACGAAAAGACTGATAAAAAGAGCGATCCAGGTGATACGCAACTTACCCCCGTGATTGACGGCAAGGATAAAGAGCGTATGGCATCTCCGTTGATCCTGCGGCCCTACCGCACCGTCGACGGTTGGTGTCCTGCAGCACTAAAACTACCCGAAGAAAATCTGTTGCGAATGGATTTAAAGCTCGAAAACTCCGGTAAAGGCAGAAATTCAAATCTTCCTAAAATAACGACAGCCGGAAAATGGTGGCCGCAAGACAACTCGTCCAAGGCGAGCAAGGCAGCGATGATTCATCCCATGAAAGACCGGGGTAATGATGCGCTCAGCGCGTTCCTGAAATACTTTGAAGAAAACTCCACGGGGAGTGCCGTGCAATCTGCGGTGGTTGTTGAAAAGACAGAACAAACATGGGAAAAGGCACAGGTTAAATTCAATAGATCCAATGGCGCGCTAACCGTCGAAAAGGACGGTAAATCGGCCACGGCAATCAAGCCCGCTTCCGATGTGATCCTTAATGATCTTTCACCCAATGCCCAGCAGAAAATAAAAACCGGTCAATTCTTTCGCGCAACTGCCACGATAAAAGGCTCCGAATTGCTCAAGCTGGAGGAGGCAAAATGAGCCAATACCTGATTGAGATCGCTTTCGGCCCCGTGCAAGGATTCATCGCTTCCGCGCGGCGTAGCCGAGATTTGTGGGCAGGCTCGCACATCCTTTCCGAAATCGCGCGTGCGGCTGGTCACGCACTTCTTGCGCGGGACGCCCGAATGATCTATCCCATGGCTGATCGGGTTGCGCAAAACAGCCAGGAGGAAAACAGCAACCTCTCCAATGTGCTGTTGGCACAAGTCGAGGCGGCAGGCGAAGACGAAGTTCGCGCCATCGTGGAGGCCGTCAAAGCCGCAGCGCGTGAAAGAATCAAAGCCTTTGCCGACGAGGCTTGGGATAAATGGCAAGTAGCGCGGGTCGAGTTGCGTGAGGATTTCTGGAATCGCCAAGTCGCGGATGCCATCGAAGCCTATGCCGCTTGGGCAAAAATCCCGGCGCAGGGCGAAGACGGAAAAACGCCTTACCGCACCGCTTACGAACGGCTCAAGAAAACCTTTGCGGCACGCAAGAACACGCGCAACTTTGCGCCCATGTTTGAGGCGGACAGTATGGCTGATGGTGCGGGCATTCCAAAATCGTCGTTCGACGGATTGCGCGAATCTGTCTTGCCTGTCAAACGCAAACGATTCCCCGCCATGTTTGGTTTGTCAGCAGGCGAGCAATTGGATGCATTGGGTGCAATCAAGCGCGTGGTCGGCAGGCAAGAAACATTTACGGCCCTTACTCGTCTTGCAGCAGATGGATGGCTTCAAGCTCTGGACAAAGCGGACTTGCAAACTTTGCGAGAGGCTTATGAGCCACTGGTCGAATTGCAGCTCGCCACGCGCACCAGCGGCAATGGCAACATTTACGACGACTTCCCTTACGATGCGGGCATGCTGTTCCCGGAGCGGTTGGAGCGTGCAAAACAAGATGCAAAAGAAGCCAATGAGGATGAGCGGGCATTGCCTGTTTTGGAAAACCTGGCCGGGAAACTACGCCCAATCTATAAAAAGTACGGGCAACCTTGCCCTTATGCCGTGCTGGTGGTGGCCGATGGTGATCGCATGGGTAAGTTTGTCGATACCGCACAAGAGGCCGCGCAACACACAAAAATCTCCGCTGCGGTCGCCAAGTTCGCCGACCGCGTGCCGCAAGTTGCCCGCGATAATCGTGGGCACAGTATCTTCAACGGCGGTGAAGATTTGACGGTTCTGTTTCCATTGGGCAGCGTGCTAAAGGGCGCAACTGATTTGGCTCAAGCCTTCGAGACCGAGATGGCCGAGGTGGTTGCTGAGTTTGCGAAAGACAACGATGCCAAGCCCACCCTACGGGTTGGCGCAGCGATCTGTCATGTCTTGGAGCCGTTGGGCGTGATCCGCACGTGGGCAAATGCTGCAGAAAGATACGCCAAGGGCGAGGCGGGCACAGACACGCAAGGCAACGCGCTCGGTTTGAAGCTGCATGAGCGGGCAGGGCACGAAATCGGCGTGCGCATCGTCTTCGATGACGCGGCGGCATTCGGGCATTTCCGGCAATGGCAAGAAGCGTACAGCAAAGGAAAAGTGCCCGGACGGCTCGCCTATGACACCCGCGCCATCGCCATGCAGAGCAAGGCTATCGGCATGTCGCCTGAAGTGGCAGAGGCCGAATTTTTCCGGCTGCTGACGCGCGCACAGCAACGCGGCGGCGCGGAAAAGATCAGCGAAGAAATCCGCGATGCGCTTAAAGCCCGTCAGAAGATCCTGCGCACCAAAGCAGAAAAAGCCGATCCCAGCGGATTATTGAGGCTGGCGAACGAATTGATTGTCGCGCGCTGGCTGGCGGCAAAAACCTTGCGCGATGTGAGCGACCTTGAAGGAGGCCAAGCATGAAAACCTACCAACTCGAACCGCAAGCGCCGCTGGTGTTCCGCTCCGGTAAGCCCTTCGGCGAAGGCAGTCGCGACGGCGCGAACTTTCCGTGGCCGTCCTCGCTCGCGGGCTTGATGCGCACCGTGCATTGGGACGCCCTCAACACGTCTGCACCACCCGGCAAGGAAGCCGCCAAAGACTTGCTGGCACTGGCCTCGGCAGGCCCGCTCCTCGCCAAACGCGAGCAGGGGAGGCTCACCCCGATGTTCTCCAAACCGGCTGATGCGCTCTACCTGCTCAAAGACGAAAAGAAAGATCAAGAGAAGGCCGTATACCGTCTTTTGCCCGGCTCGCATGAAGCCGATTGCGACAGTGACCTGCCGCAAGGTCTGCAACCTGTCGTTGCGGAAGTGAACGCCCCCAAAGCCAAGCCGCAAGACGGTCCGGAATACTGGACGCTGGAACAGCTGCTGACTTGGCGGATGGGCGACAAAGTGGAATTTGCCGCGCTGGAGCAATGCAGCTACAGCCGCGAAACGCGCACCCATGTTGCCATCAACCGCAGCACTTTGGCTGCCGACTCGGGCCGGTTATTTCAAACCGAGGGGTTGGATTTCGCCCCGTGCCGCAAGCCGGATGGCAAGGGCTACGAAAAATTCGACTGGGTATTCCTCGCCCGTTCAACGGTCGATGTCGCGCCGCAAATGGTGGCCTTCGGCGGCGAACGCAGGCTCTCGTGGTTGCAACGCACCTCCGCCCAAGACCCGCTGGCCTTGCCCGAGGCTCACCGCAAAGCCTTGCAGACCAGCCGCAAGGTTTCGCTCACCCTCGCCACGCCGGCGCTGTTCAACGCAGGCTGGCAGCCGAGTTGGGCGGGAAACGAAGTGCCAGGTGTGCCGGGATTGAATCTCAAGCTGGTTGCCGCAGCGGTCGAGCGTTGGCAAGGCATTTCCGGCTGGGACTTGCTCAACCAACAAGCCAAGGCTGCGCGCAAAGCCGTTGCTGCAGGCGCAACCTATTGGTTCGAGATCATCGGTGAGCCACCCGCAGACTGGGTGGAACGACTCTGGCTCGCTCCGATCAGCGACGAAGCACAAGACAGACACGACGGCTTCGGCCTGGTCATTCCCGGCATCTGGAAATAATTTTCATTCAGGAGATTCACACAATGTTGACCCGCATCTTTCACCTCAATGCACTTTCTGCTTTGCATGTCGGCGTAGGCCAAGCCGTCGGGGTAGTTGACCTGCCCATCGCCCGCGCCAAAGCCACCAACCTGCCCATCGTGCCCGGCTCCGCCATCAAGGGCGTGTTGCGCGACGAATTTGCCAGCACCGAAAATCAAAAAACCCTGTTCGGGCCGGAGAGCATCAGCGGCGACGAAACCGGCCATGCCAGCGCGTTGGCCTTCGGCGATGCCCACTTGTTGTTGCTGCCCGCACGTTCAATGGCCGGGGTCGTAGCTTTCGTCACCTGCCCGTTCGTGTTGGCACGCTACGCCGCAGACATGCAGCGCGCCGGTGCGAAAAACATACCCGCCGTGCCGGAGAGTATGCAGGGCGCGCAAACTTGCAGCGCCACCGCAATCAAAGCGAACAACACGACCGTGATATTGGAAGATCTCGATCTGGAAGCATGCGGCGGCGCTGATGACTGGGCAAGCTTCATCGCCAAGCAGCTTTATCCCGGCGAAGCCGCTGATCAAAACTGGGGGAAACTATTCAAAGAACACTTCGCCATCATTTCGGATGACGACTTCTCTTTCCTTGCCGATACCGCGACAGAGATCAGGGCACGGATCAAGATCAACGATGAACGCGGTGTCGTGCAGCGCGGCGCACTTTGGTACGAAGAAAACCTTCCCGCCGAAAGCGTGCTGTGGGGCGTGCTTGCTGCCGGAGCAGCGCGCAACAGCAGCAAGCTGAACCCGGAACAAGTGATGGCCGCGTTTGAGCAAACCATCGGCAAGGAAAAAACCATCCAGATCGGCGGCAAAGCCACTGTCGGTCGCGGTCTCGTGCGCTTCGTTTTGTGAGGGGAAGACAATGAGCCAAGCAAACCGCACACGCACTCAGCATTACGCTGAAAAATCCCTCAAGAAGATCGAGGCCATCAAAGGGAAAGAGACCGCCAAAGACTACAAATCCCGTTGCGACAATTTCCCCGTCATGGTGATGCAAGCGGGCATAGCGCAAGCTGTCGGCTTCATGTTGGCAAAAGGAAAAGAAAATAAGGCTTACAGCCAATATCTGAACGACCTCGCCTCGGTGATGGGCGAAGCAGACGGCACAGCCTTTCACGCCAAGATCATCGCGGTGCAGATACCCGATTATCGCAAACTCACACGGGAAACCCTGAATGCGGCAGGCTGGTTCAAGCGTTTCGGCCAAGCATATTTGTCTGAAAAATAGAGGATGCCATGACACAACTTTGCCGCGACAAAATAAAACCCTTATTAGCCGATCTCTCCAAGCTCAAGGCGGGCTATGCACATCCGGGTTTGCTGCTCACCAAAGGCTTGGTGGAATTTCCGGAAGGTAGCAAAGTCGGCGAGATTAAAGCCAAGCGCATTCGGGAAATCTGCGAAATCAATCATTCCATAATTTACGCAGAAGCGTACCAACGCTGGAAAGCCGCCACCCGCGACTTCGCCCACACCGAAGCAGCGTTGGTTGGTCGTCTCTACATAGGTGTCACGCGCGACAATGCGCTCGAAACCGGTGTCACCGTCTCGCACACCTACGGCATGCCTATGATCCCGGGTTCGGCGGTCAAAGGCTTGTGTCGCGCCTGTGCGGGCGACTGGTTAGAAAATAAAGAGGCCGTCCGCTACCTTTTTGGAAATGTATGGGGCGAGTCAGACGAAGAGAAAATCGAAGTCGGCGGGCTGATCTTTCACGATGCCTGGTGGATACCCGAAAACGGGAAAAAACCTTTCGTGCCCGAAGTCGTCACGGTTCACCATCAAGACTATTACGGTAGTGAAGGAAAACAAGCCGCCACTGATTTTGATTCGCCCGTTCCGGCACCGCAAATCGCCGTACAGGGCAGTTTCAATTTTGTGATAGAAGGTGATCCGGCGTGGGCCAAACTCGCATTGCGATTGTTAAGAGAAGGCTTGTCGCATCGCGGAGTCGGCGCGAAAACAAGTTCTGGTTACGGCTATTTTTCGGAGTGAACTTTGTATGTCTTTGCGTAAAAGAGCAAATGATTGGTTGAAATCCAATCTTGAGGATTTAGTAAGCTGGGTTAATAAGCAGTCTACTCTGAACAAAAAAGCGGGACTTATCGTCACCTCGTTAATACTCATCGCAACTGCAGGCTGGTTTGGTGATGCGCTGAAAGGTGATTGTCTTTTTCAGCGAGAATGTGCGGGATGGGATATATGGGGGATATTGATAAGTTTGCTAATCTATATACCAATTACTTTGTTAGCGTATCTACTCGGACGTCAATTGCTGGATGTTAAAGTATTGGCGCGAAGCGGAACACTCAAATCCAAGCGCGCCCTGATTTGTTTCGTTTCGAGAAGCATCGAGCCAAATCAGGAAGAGGGCGGCTGGGTTATGTCCAATGTGGATTCAAAATACACATTCACCAACAACATCAAGGAAGATATAGTCGGTTTGACCCCATTCCGGCACCCATTGCAGCAGCTACTGCGCGCATTGGAGCCACATTGCAATTCTCTGGAATGTTTGGTGATGCTCTGCACAAAAGAGTCAAAAAATCTGATTCACCCTTATAGCGAAATTCTCAGGCAATATTTTCAAAATGTTTCCATTGAGAGCGAGGAAACCGATTTCGAAGATTTGACTGTATTACTGTCGAGTATTCCTCACGCGATCACGCATATCGAGCGGCGATGGATTGGCATGGAAGATACCATCCTCGATATTACTGGCGGGCAAAAAACCGCCAGTATTGCGGCGGCTATGACCACGCTCAAGTACGAAGATCTGGAGTTCCAGTATGTCAGCACATCGAACAATGATGTCTGGCAATTCAATGCGGTTGGGCAGCAAGAGGCAAAACTGACTGGTTGATCCGGATTATTTGATGGACTTGAACTTCGAACTCGAAACTAATCGTCGCCCCCCGATTCCCAGAGTAGGAATTACGGTTCATTCTCACAAGCAATGTGCACTGGGTTTGAATAGGTGTCGGCTGCTCCTTATGCCGCGACCAGCACACTCTTAATGTTCACTTCAAAACATTTCCAACTGCCGCGACCCGGCGGGTCTTCCGATTCGTCACCCGCATTTCCTTCCCCGGGAGTCCATTCATCTCCCTGCCTTGTGGAGGTGCACTAAGAAGGCGAACTGATGTATTGATCGTCTGGCCATCCGGCAGGTTTTTCGAAAACATCCGAAATGCACCGGGCTTCAGCCACCGGATGACGCATTGTTCTACGAGCGCGGCATCGGCATCTTAAGTCGGCAGATTTGCGGGCAGTGCATCACAAGCTTGTCATGTGGGGACTTCCAGTGACCTCTGCTTAAATCTGCTGCCACAATCGGAGAAAACAAGCCGACAGCGTCAGCCCGCCATGCTCCTCCACCTCGCTATCACCGACGACAATCTGGCCTTTGCATGGTCCCGCGTGCGCGCCAACGGCGGCGGGGCGGGGGCGGATGGTGTGTCACTTGAGCGCTTTGGAGACGACTTGCTGCTGCGTCTCGGCAAACTCCGCCAGCAAGTCATCA
>Ga0210041_1001328_pt1 | contig 23793 bp, 20 predicted proteins | sample CryGeymeta201503_FD_183973 | JGI IMG/M metagenome (GOLD analysis project Ga0210041, IMG submission 183973) | Groundwater microbial communities from Crystal Geyser aquifers in Utah, USA - Crystal Geyser metaG 2015-03 (SPAdes) (version 2) | ecosystem: Environmental > Aquatic > Deep subsurface >... | reverse complement strand
AGCCGCTGGGTAACGCTCGATTCACGGATACAATAGAGAAAATGACCGGGCAGCGGCGCGAAGCCAAACCACGCGGAAGACCCAAGGTGCAGAGGCCGGGGAGTGAATAGTTAAAGTGAGCCTGGCCCCTTTTGCCGTTAGCGACCAAATCAGGACAACCGGGCACGCCAAGAGTAATATGCCCCAATCACAGCAAAAGGAGTATTCACCATGTCAGCGATACTAGCCGAGTTGGAGCAACAAGCATGTTCACTCCCGCCTGAGGAGCGGGCACATCTTGCCGAGGTTCTTCTTGAGTCATTGCATGGCTCACCACTATCTGAAATCGAAACAGAGTGGGAACGAGAAATTGAAAAACGTGTCGCAGCTTTCGACAGAGGTGAGCTACAGACGTACCCGGCAGAGGATGTATTTGCTGAAGCAAGGCGTATGACCCAGTGAAGCGAGCACGTTTTGTCGCAGAAGCTCGTCAAGAATGTCGCTTATTACAACGAAGCACAATCTGGCTTAGGAACTCGCTTTACCGAAGCCGTCGAAAAAGCAGCTGCCAGAGCATTGGCTTTCCCGTTATCAGGGACACCGTCAGCTTCAAACACGAGGCGCGTTTTTCTCAAAGGTTTTCCTTTCTCGCTTTTCTACCGACAAGAGGGTGAAGGCATTGTCATTTTTGCAACCTCACATAATTCCCGTAAACCCCGTTATTGAGTCGGTCGCACACGTGGCCGCTAACCTGGCGTTCAACTCGGACGCTTCGCCGAAAAGCGCGGCTCCGCGCCGGTCACTTCTACGTTGGGCATCGCAGACCTAAGCGCAGCGGTCGCGCCACAGTGAGCACCACTCACTGTGATAAACTATGAACTGTCAGCATCTACCGCATTGGAGGTCAGCGTGAGTACGAACATGGAAATCCTGGAAGCCGAAGTCCTGCAGTTACCCCCTGTTGAACGATCACACCTGCTTGAGCGGCTAATCACCAGCCTTGATTCAGACCCCGAAGTCGAGGAAGCCTGGGAGCGAGAAGCTGATCGCAGGGAAGCCGAACTGGAATCCGGTTCGATCTCGGCAGTTTCAGGGCAGGAAGCCATCGCCCGGCTTCGGGCAAGACTTACGCGATGACCTACTCGCTCCACTCTGGAGCGGAGCATGATATTGCCAACGCTCTGGATTTTTACAAAGAGCAAGCTGGCCTTGTGGTTGCTGAGCGTTTTCTCGAAGAATTTGAACGTGTCGCCAAGCTCCTGGTTGAATATCCCGATCTCGGAACGAAGCACGGGTCTAGCAAAGTAGCATTTTTTCAACCCGCGTAAGGCGTAGGGTGTCAATAAGCGAAGCGCATTGCGCCGTGATGTATTTTCCAACTCGCTTCGCTTATTGCACTCTTCTACTCTACCTGAATCAGGATGCCGTCATTATCGGATAATAGGGGGCACTTGTTTATTCGATTTGATGACGAAAACCATGGTTAACACCCCCATTATTATTTATAATTCACGTAATCATGTTTTAACCCGAATGTTTCATAAAAATGGCTGTGTCCCTGTAGCGATAAACGGCTGCCAACGCTGGAATCGCGGCCAAGGCCGCTCCTACAATGGGGTTGATCGGATTTATGAAATGTCCGGGTTAAAAAAATCGGTAGCCATTTAGGTCGTAACGCTCACCCTCCTCTCCCCACGGGCGGAAGAGGAACCCAAGAGATATACGCGACCTGAGCGGTTACAAAATCAACCAACCTATTCACAATGGTGGAGACTATGAAAGCACTTAACGTTGCACAGAAAATCCTCTTGGCCAACGCGGCCGGGAAACCCGCTCAACTGCCCGAACCGGGGCAGCCACTGGAGATCCAATTCACCCACACCCTTTACCAGGATGCCACGGGCACGGCCGCCGCGCTCGCTTTCGAAAAGATGGGCGTGGATCGGGTGAAGACCACCGCCGTCATCGTGGTGGATCACAAGACGCTGCAAGTCGGCTACATCGACGGCGACGACCACCGCTATCTTGAAAGCTTCTCCAAGAAATACGGCTGCTGGTTCTCGCGCGGCGGCAACGGTATCTGCCACAGCGTGTTCCTGGAGGACTTCGCGGTTCCCGGCAAGTCGGTGCTCGGCTCCGATTCCCACACCACCAACGCCGGCGGCATGGGGATGCTGGCGCTGGGCGCGGGCGGCACGGACGTGAGCTTCGCCATGGCCGGCACCTCCTACAAGATCGAAATGCCGAATGTGGTGGAGGTCCATCTCACCGGCTCCCTGCATCCGGGCGTCCTGGCCAAGGACGTGATCCTGAACGTACTCAAGGTCATCGGCATCAAGGGCAACAAGGGCATCTGCCTGGAGTACACCGGGCCGGGTCTGAAGAGCCTGAATGTCACCGACCGCGCCACCATCTGCAACATGGGAACCGAGGGCGGCGTCGCCTTCTCGATCTTCCCCTCGGATGAAGTCACCCAGGCCTACCTCGAAGGCCGGCAGCGCGCGAAAGACTTCCAGCCCCTGCTGGCCGATGCGGGCGCAACTTATAGCCGCACTGTCGAGATCGACCTGTCGTCGCTAGTCCCCACCATCGCGCTTTACCCGCGCCTGAAGGCCATGGAACCCGTCGCCAACCACGCCGGGATGCCCATCGACGCGGTGTTCATCGGCAGTTGCACCAACGCCAACTACGCCAACCTGGCCCGCGTCGGCGAGATTCTTCGCGGCAAGAGGGTCAAAGTCGACACCGCCATCGCCCCCGGTTCGCAGACCGTTGCCCGCCAACTGGCCGCAGCCGGTTATATGGAGGTTTTCTACGCCGCCGGCGTGCGGATCATGGAAAATGCCTGTAGCGCCTGCATCGGCCAGGGTTTCAGCCCGCCCAGCAACGGCGTGATGCTGTCGACCGCCAACCGCAATTTCGCCGGTCGTTCGGGCACCGAGAGCGCCCAGGTTCATCTGGTCAGCCCGGTTACCGCCGCCGCCAGCGCCGTCATGGGTTGCCTGACCGACCCGCGCGATCTCATCAGCGGCGATCTCGCCTACAAGCAAGTCCCGCCAGTGGTGGATATGGCTTCTTATCAGGCGCCGCTGCCGCCTGCCGAGGCCGCCAAGGTGGTGATGCATTACGGCCCCGGCATCGCTCCCCTGCCGACGCTGGCAGGGCTACCCGCAAAACTGGAAGGAGAAGTTCTGCTCAAGCTCGGCGACGAAGTCACCACCGACCTGATCCAGCCTGCCGGCAAGTATCTGTCCCTGCGCTCCAACGCCGACGAATATGCCAAACAGGCCACCTTCGTCCAGGCCGACAAAACCTTCAGCGCACGAGCGGCCGCCCTGCGCGACGCGGGTGGCCACGGTTTCCTCGTGGCGGGCGACGGTTATGGCATGGGCAGTTCTCGCGAGCATGCCGGGCTGTGCCCGCGCATCCTGGGGGTGCGCGCCATCGTGGCCAAGGGCTTCGAGCGCATCCATCTGGCCAACCTCGCCAACTTCGGCATCCTGGCGCTGACCTTCGAGAACCCGGCCGACCTTGAGCGCATCGAGCAAGGCGCCAAAGTCGCGCTCGACACCTCCGGTCTGGAAAGCGGTCAGCTCAAACTGGTGGTTAGCGGCGTCGGAGAGATTCCTCTCAAGCTTGCGCAGGGGAAGGAAGACATCCCCATGATTCGGGCGGGCGGCGCGCTTTCGTTGTTCGCCAGCCAGATGGCGGCTTAGGGAAACTTATCGCTTTGTAGGCTGGCGGTGAGGCACGAACCCCAGCGTTTGGTGATACCAGAAATGTGCTGGGTTCGCGTTGCTCACCACCAGCCTATGACATCCGGAATTCTTATTGAAGAGGAAGAATCATGACAAACCCCAAAATCTATTACACGCTGGTCGATGAGGCCCCCGCACTGGCGACGTATTCCTTTCTTCCTATCGTCCAGGCTTTTACCAAGGCGGTCGGTGTCACGATCGAAACGAGGAGTATTTCCCTTCCAGGCAGAATCCTCGCGAACTTTCCCGAAAATCTGTCCGAGGAACAAAAAGCCGTCGATGGCCTGGCCGATTTGGGCGCGCTGACGCTGAAACCGGAAGCCAACATCATCAAGCTGCCGAATATCAGCGCCTCCCTGCCCCAGTTGAAAGCCGCCATCAAGGAATTGCAATCGAAAGGCTACAAGGTGCCGGATTACCCGGAGGACCCGAAAACAGACGCAGAGAAGGCGATCAAGGCGCGCTACGGCAAGGTGCTCGGCAGCGCCGTCAACCCCGTGCTGAGGGAAGGCAACTCGGATCGCCGGGCGGCGGCCTCGGTCAAGCAATATGCCAGAAATAACCCGCACAAGATGGGCGCATGGACTGCCGGCTCGAAGACCCATGTGGCGCACATGAACGCTGACGATTTCTATGGCAGCGAGAAATCCACCACGGTCGCCGAGGCCGGGAGTTTCCGCATCGAGTTGGTCGGCGACGATGGCAAGATTACGGTGCTGAAGGAGCCGGCGGCGCTCAAGGCTGGCGAGGTCATCGATGCCTGCGTGATGAACCGTCGCGCCCTGCGCGCGTTTTACGAGCAGCAGATGCAGGATGCGAAAAGGGAGGGGACGCTGTTGTCCCTGCATCTCAAGGCCACCATGATGAAAATATCCGACCCCATCATGTTCGGCCATGCCGTTTCCGTCTATTTCAAGGATGTTTTTGCCAAACATGCCGCCCTCTTCAAGGAACTGGGCATCAACCCCAACAACGGCCTGGGCGACATTTATGCGAAAATCGCCGGTCTGCCGGACGCTCAGCGCGCCGAAATCGAGGCCGATATCCGGGCCTGCTACAAGTCCCGGCCGGAATTGGCAATGGTGGATACGGAAAAGGGCATCACCAACCTGCATGTGCCCAACAGCGTGATCGTCGATGCCTCGATGCCCGCCATGATTCGCGAATCGGGGAAAATGTGGGGGCCGGACGGCAAGCTGCACGACACCATGGCGATGATTCCCGACCGTTGCTATGCCGGGATTTACCAGGAAACCATCGAGGACTGCAAGAAGCACGGCGCCTTCGATCCGAGAACCATGGGCAGCGTGCCCAACGTCGGCCTCATGGCGCAGAAGGCCGAGGAATACGGCTCCCATGACAAAACCTTCGAGATCGCCGGCAACGGCACGGTCCGCGTGGTAGATGCGGCGGGCAAGACGCTGCTTGAGCAGAAGGTCGAGCAAGGCGACATCTTCCGCATGTGCCAGGCAAAGGACGAGCCGATCCAGGACTGGGTCAAACTGGCCGTCAGCCGGGCAAGACTCACCGGGACGCCCGCCGTATTCTGGCTGGACAAGAATCGGGCGCACGACGCCCAGATCATCCGGAAAGTGGAGCGTTACCTGAAGGATCACGACACCAGCGGGCTGGACATCCGCATCATGACGCCCGAAGAAGCCATACGGTTCTCGTTCGAACGTATCCGGGCGGGGAAAGACACGATTTCTGTCACGGGTAACGTGATGCGTGACTATCTCACCGACCTGTTCCCGATCCTTGAACTGGGTTCCAGTTCAAAAATGCTGTCGATCGTGCCGCTCATGAAGGGCGGCGGAATGTTCGAGACCGGCGCCGGCGGCACCGCGCCCAAACATGCCCAGCAGTTCCTGGAAGAAGGGCATTTGCGCTGGGATTCGTTGGGCGAATTCCTGGCTCTGGGGGTATCGCTGGAACACCTGAGCCAGAAATTCAACAACGCGAAAGCCCAGGTTCTGGCGGATGCGCTCGATCAGGCCACCGGCAAAATCCTGGATAACAACAAGTCACCGTCCCGCAAGACCGGCGAGCTGGATAACCGCGGCAGCCATTTCTACCTCGCCCTGTATTGGGCGCAGGCGCTGGCCGGGCAGACCAGGGACAAGGCGCTTCAGGCGCGTTTCGCACCCCTGGCGAAGGCCCTTGAAGACAACGAGGCGAAGATTCTTGCCGAGCTGACGGCTGCTCAAGGGAAACCGGTGGATATAGGTGGCTACTACCTGCCCGATTTTGAAATGACATCAAAGGCCATGCGCCCCAGCGCAACCTTCAATGCGGCCTTGGCAGCCATCGGTTAAACCCGGCAGCCTGCTTCGCTAAAACCGCCCGGACAACTCATCGTTCGGACGGAGTAATTACCTGTAGAGACGCATAGATTGCGTCTCTACTTGTTTGTGGCGTCCATGATGGGTGTGAAAATGGGGTGAGACCGGGCAACTGTGGCTTGTCCACATGCAAGCGCGAGCATACAATGCCTGCATGTGATAGCAGACCAGAGGAAATAAAATGGCTAATCTGAGCATCCGCAAGCTGGACGATGATACCATCACGCGCCTGCGCGTCCGTGCCGCCCATCACCGCGTTTCAATGGAAGAGGAAGCGCGCCGCATTCTTCGTCAAGCGGTCGCCACTCCAAAAAAGCTGGGCGACCTTTCCGTGCAGTTCTTTGGTTCCGAGTTCGGAGTTGAATTGGAACTTCCCCAACATGCGCCACACGAACCGCCGAGCTTCGCCTGATGATCGTCGATACCAATGTGATTTCAGAAGCCATGCGCCCGCAGCCTTTGGCATCGGTTCTGAAGTGGTTGAATACCCAGGATGGCAACTGGTTATTCGTCACCACCGTAACACTGGCGGAAATCGGCTACGGCCTGCGCATTTTACCGGAAGGCCAACGACGCTGGCAGTTGCAAAGCCGCTTCGAGCAGTTCATCGCGCAAGCGTTCGAGGAGCGGGTGCTTGATTTTACCGCCTCTGCCGCCCGTGCTTATGCCGAAATCATGGGGCATCGCAAGGAAGTGGGCCACCCCATGAGCCTGCCGGACGGGCAAATCGCAAGCATTGCCCACGCCCACGGGTTTGCCATAGCCACGCGAAATATCAAGGACTTCGAGGATTGCGGCCTTGAGTTGATTAACCCATTTGAATGATCCTTAAAAAATCAATTAAGCAATTGCCGTTTTTAGTCACTTAGCAGTCAAATGATCTCAAAAGATGACAAGAATTTTGCATTTATCGAGCAGAAGCAATGGCGAACGATAGTCAAGGGTGGAAAATGTAGGGTGGAAAAAGCGTAGCGTTTCCACCAACGGGTTATTTCGGCGGATGGGTGGATACACGCTACGCGTTTTATCGGCCCTACCTCTTTTGGTTCCGGCTCGTCCGGTTTAGGATTATGAAGCAAAAACCAGGTTCTCATTTTAATGAACTTTCCCGCCCTTGATGCCGATGGCTTTCGCGCAACACTCCAAACCGGTCGTGAAGCATTGCGCCGGGGCTATCTGGAAAACGGCAATGCCGCCGCCCTGCTGCGCGGCCTGAGCCGGCTGGTGGACAAGCTGCTGATCGCAATCTGGTGGCAGCTATCCCTGCCACACGCCATCGCGCTCATCGCGGTTGGCGGCTATGGACGCAAACAGCTTTATCCCGGTTCGGACATCGATCTGCTGATCCTTCTGCCGGACAATCCGGATGCCGCTCACGGTCAAAATCTGGAGCAGCTCGTCGGCCTGCTCTGGGACATCGGTCTGGATGTCGGGCACAGCGTGCGCACGGTGCCGGAATGCATCGTGGAAGCCAAAGACATCACCGTCCAGACCAACCTGCTCGAAGCGCGCTTTCTGGCCGGAAACCGCCAGCTTTTCCGCGACCTTGAAGCTGCCGTGCAGAAAAACCTGGATCCGCGCGAATTTTACGAAGCGAAACTGCTGGAACAGCAACAGCGTCACGCCCGCTTCCACGACACCGACAACAACCTGGAACCGAACCTGAAGGAAAGTCCGGGCGGACTGCGGGATTTGCATAATATTCTGTGGATCAGCCGCGCCATGGGGCTAAGGGATTCATGGAAAAAACTGGTGAGCGAATCCGTTATCACCGCCCAGGAGGCCCGGCAAATCCGACGCCACGAACGGTTGCTGGAAAATCTGCGCATCCGTCTGCATTACCTGGCGCGGCGGCGCGAGGATCGGCTGCTGTTCGACTACCAGACGCCGCTTGCCGAACAATATGGACTGACCGGGGTAACAAAAGGGCACCACAAGGTACAGCGCATGGCCGGCGAGCAGTTGATGCAGCGCTATTACCGTACCGCCAAGGCGGTCGGCCTGCTCAACGAAATCCTGCTGAGAACCCTGCGTAAACGCATTTTTCCCGTCGATTCGCAGTTTGCCACCCCGATTAACCCGAACTTCCAGGCACGCAACGGGCTGCTCGACATCACCGACGACAACGTCTTCCAGCGCGATCCTGGCGCCATTCTGGAAAGCTTCCTGCTCATGCAGCAGCACCCCAAGCTGTGCGGCATGAGCGCGACCACCCTGCGCGCGCTACGGCGTTCAGTGCCGGAGGTCGACAGCCGCTTTCGCCGCGAACCGCGCCACCATGCACTGTTCATGGAAATCCTGCGCCAACCTCACGGCATCACCCACGAACTGCGCAGAATGAACCAGCTTGGCATCCTGGGCCGCTACATCCCGGCATTTGGCCGGATCGTGGGGCAGATGCAGCACGACCTGTTCCACGTCTACACGGTAGACGGACACATCATGATGGTGATCCGCAATCTGCGGCGCCTGACGATAGCCCGGTTCGCCCACGAATTTCCGCTGTGCGGCGAACTGATCCGCTCTTTCGAACGTCCCGAGGTGCTCTATCTGGCCGGACTGTTCCACGACATCGCCAAAGGACGGGGCGGCGACCACTCTGTGCTGGGCGCCGAGGAAGCGCTCCGCTTCTGCAAATTGCACAATCTCGCGGAAGAAGATACCGAACTGGTGGTCTGGCTGGTGGAAAATCATCTGGTCATGTCGGCCACGGCGCAAAAACAGGACATCAGCGATCCGGACGTCATCGAGGCATTCGCCATCCGGGTTCGCGACCAACGCCACCTGATCGCGCTCTATCTGTTCACCGGGGCCGATATTCGCGGCACCAGCCCGGACGTGTGGAATACCTGGAAAGGCAAGCTGCTGGAAGACCTGTTCCAGGCGACGCATCGCCACCTTGCGGGCGGAACCGCCACGCTGGAAACGCATCTGCTGACACGGCAGGCCGAAGCGCTCAACATTCTCCGGCTTTATGACTTCGACCACGACACCATCCAGGCGCTGTGGGCTCAACTTGAACCGGCCTATTTCCTGCGCCACGACGCCGAGGAAATCGTCTGGCACAGCCGCAACCTCTACGGCAAGGCCAACGCCGGTCAGGCCATCGTCAAGGCGCGCCCGAGCCCCGAAGGCATCCAGGTGATGATCTACACCCCATACCGGGACGACCTGTTTGCCCGGATTTGCAGTTTTTTTGAACGCAACGGTTTCAATATCGTCGATGCCAAGGTGCATACCAGTCGCCATGGCTACGCGCTAGACAGCTTCGTCGTGCTGGACGAAGCCAATCGTTCCGCCCGTTACCGCGACCTGCTGTATTTCATCAATCACGAACTATTGCAGCGGCTGATCGATGCGGCGCCGCTTGACCCTCCCCTGCAAGGACGGTTGAGCCGCCATCTCAAGCATTTCCCGATTACGCCGGAAATTTCGATCGAACCGGACGAAAAAAACGCTTACTATATTCTGTCGGTCACCGCAGGAGATCGGCCGGGGCTATTGTCGCGCATCGCTCAGACCTTGCTGAAACACGGCATCCACCTGCATACGGCGAAAATCACCACACTCGGCGAACGCGCCGAGGACACCTTTCTAATCACCGGAGAAGAACTCGAAAATCCGAAAATGGCGCACCAGGTTGAAGCCGATCTGCTGCTGCAACTTCGAACATAAAGGAAAAAAATCACCATGACCACTATCCATCAAGAAGACTTAATCGCCAGCGTTGCCGATGCGCTGCAATACATCTCCTACTATCACCCCCTCGACTTCATTACGGCACTGGGCAAGGCCTACGAACGGGAACAGTCGCCCGCCGCCCGCGACGCCATTGCCCAGATCCTCACCAACTCGCGCATGAGCGCACAGGGCCACCGGCCGATTTGCCAGGATACCGGCATCGTGACGGCCTTCGTCAAGGTCGGCATGAATGTCCGCTGGGATGCCGCCATGGGCGTCGGCGACATGGTCAACGAAGGAGTCCGCCGCGCCTACACGAACCCGGACAATGTGCTGCGCGCCTCAGTGGTGGCCGACCCCGCCGGCGCGCGCAAGAACACCCGCGACAACACCCCGGCGGTGATCCATTATGAAATCGTTCCCGGCGATAAAGTCGAAGTGACCCTGGCGGCCAAGGGCGGCGGCTCGGAGAACAAATCCAAATTTGTCATCCTCAACCCCTCGGACAGCCTGGTCGATTGGGTGTTGAAGACCGTCCCCACCATGGGGGGAGGATGGTGTCCGCCGGGGATACTGGGCATCGGCCTCGGCGGTACGGCGGAAAAAGCCATGCTGCTTGCCAAGGAAGTCCTGATGGAGCCGATCGACATCCACGAACTGCAAGCGCGCGGGGCGAAAAACCGGGTGGAAGAACTGCGTCTGGAACTGTACGAGAAGGTCAACGCGCTGGGCATCGGCGCACAAGGGCTGGGTGGTCTCACCACGGTGCTGGACATCAAGATCAAGGACTACCCGACCCATGCCGCCGGCCTGCCGGTCGCGATGATCCCCAACTGCGCCGCCACCCGCCACATCCACTTCACCCTCGACGGCAACGGCCCGGCAGTGCTGACACCGCCCAATCTCGACCAATGGCCGAAAGTCGAATGGCAACCCGCAGCAGACTCGCGCCGCGTCAACCTCGACACCATCACGCGGGAAGAAATCGCCACCTGGAAACCGGGCGAGACGCTGTTGTTGTCCGGCAAGCTGCTCACCGGACGCGACGCAGCCCACAAGCGCATCGCCGACATGTTGGCGCGCGGCGAAGCCTTGCCGGTAGATTTTACCAACCGCTTCATCTACTACGTCGGCCCGGTCGATCCGGTGCGCGACGAAGTGATGGGCCCAGCCGGCCCCACCACGGCAACACGCATGGACAAATTTACCGACATGATGCTGGAAAAGACCGGCCTGATCGGCATGGTCGGCAAGGCCGAGCGCGGCCCGGTCGCAATCGACAGCATCCAGCGGCATAAAGCCATTTATCTGATGGCCGTCGGCGGCGCGGCCTATCTGGTATCCAAGGCGATCAAGGCCTCCAGGGTGCTGGCTTTCGCCGATTTGGGGATGGAAGCCATCTACGAGTTTACGGTGCAGGACATGCCGGTGACCGTGGCGGTGGACACCAATGGCACGTCAGTGCATGAAACCGGCCCGGCGGAATGGCGGGCGAAGATCGGCAAGATTCCGGTGGGTTAAATTGGCATGGTGGGGTGTTAAAAACCAGTTAAATGCCCTGTTTTGGACAGCAGTGAGTTGTCGCCTATAATCCCTGATTCATCTTCGGAGACCCGCCATGACCGAACCCCTGCTCATCGCCAAGAACGACCGCACCGAACTCCTGCTGCTGCCCCAGATGGCCAATCGCCATGGCCTGATTACCGGCGCCACCGGCACCGGCAAGACGGTGACCCTGCAAACCATGGCCGAGCAGTTCTCCCGCATCGGCGTGTCCTGTTTCATGTCCGACGTGAAGGGCGACCTGTCCGGTATCTCCCAGGTCGGCGGCAACAATCCCAAGGTGGCCGAGCGGATTGAAAAACTCGGCCTGACCGATCACCCATACTGCGCCAGCCCGGTCACCTTCTGGGACCCGTTCGGTGAGCAGGGCCACCCGGTGCGCGCCACCGTGTCCGACATGGGGCCGCTGCTGTTGTCGCGGATGCTGGAACTGAACGAGACTCAGGCTGGTGTGCTCAACTTGGTGTTTAAGGTCGCCGACGACAACGGTCTGCTCCTGCTGGACTTGAAGGACCTGCGCGCCATGCTCCAGTTCGTGGGCGACCATGGCAAGGAATACACCACCGAATACGGCAACATTTCGGTCGCCAGCGTAGGCGCGATCCAGCGCGGCCTGCTGGCGCTGGAGTCGCAGGGTGGCGACCGGATTTTTGGCGAGCCGATGCTGAACATCGAGGACATGATGCAGACCGAGCGCGGCCGAGGCATCGTTAACATCCTCGCCGCCGACCGGCTGATGCAGGCACCCAAAATGTACGCCACACTGCTGCTCTGGCTGTTGTCGGAACTGTATGAAAAACTGCCCGAGGTGGGCGACTTGGACAAGCCCAAGCTGGTGTTCTTTTTCGACGAGGCCCACCTCTTGTTCACCGACGCGTCCGGCGCCCTGATCGACAAGATCGAACAGGTGGTGCGGCTGATTCGTTCCAAGGGCGTCGGTGTCTATTTCGTCACCCAGAACCCGGCCGACGTGCCGGACAAGGTGTTGTCGCAGCTCGGCAATCGGGTGCAGCACGCCTTGCGCGCCTTCTCGCCGCGCGACCAGAAGGTAGTCAAGGCCGCCGCCGAGACCCTGCGCGACAATGACCGACTGGACGAAGAGGCTGCCATCACCGAACTGGGCGTGGGCGAGGCGCTGGTCTCCTTCCTGGACGAAAAGGGTCGGCCCAACGTGGTGGAACGTGCCTTCATCTGCCCGCCCGAAGGCCAGCTCGGCCCCATTACGCCGGCACAGCGCCAGGCGCTGATCCAGTCGTCGCTGGTGGCGGGCGTGTATGAAAAGGGGGTGGATCGGGAATCCGCCTACGAAGTGCTCAAGGCGCGGGCGGAACAAAGTGCCCAGGCACAGGCACATTCTCAAGCTCAAGCCCAGACCAAGACCGCGCCGCAAGCCGGTTCGGGCGGCGTCGGCGGCGTGCTGGGCGGTATACTGCTCGGCACGGGACGGCGTCAGGGCATGATCGAGGCCATGGCCAAGAGCGCGGTGCGCACCATCGGCGCCCAGGTCGGTCGACAAATCCTGCGCGGTATCATGGGATCCATCCTGGGCGGTCGCAAATGAGCGCGCCCGCTGGACATTTCGACAAGGACAGAGGCAAACAAAGGGTAGGGAGCAGGCTTTCGCCTGCTCGCCCTCATCAAACGGTGCATGCGCTATTCCTACAAGGTACGCTGTTTAACGAGAGATGGAATTACGTCTCGAATTAATTTAGGCCCATTTCCCCGCCCTATTCGTCGATGCGCGGCAGTGGAGTTTGTCCCGCGCTGTGTATGTGTAAAGATACAGATTTCCCAACATCTCTTTCATTACGCTCATGTTCTCATCACCCCTCACTCATTCGCGCTGTGGCATCGGCACATAATCCCTTTTCTTCGGTCCCAGGAACAACTGGCGCGGGCGGCCAATCTTCTGCTCTGGGTCCGAGATCATCTCGTTCCATTGGGTGATCCAGCCGATAGTGCGGGAAATGGCGAAGATTGCGGTAAACATGTTGGTCGGGATTCCGATGGCGCGCAGCACGATGCCGGAATAAAAATCCACGTTCGGGTAGAGTTTCTTTTTGATAAAGTATTCGTCTTCCAGGGCAATACGCTCCAGTTCGAGTGCGATCTGAAACAGCCGGTCGTTGTGAGCGCCGGGTTCGTTCAGCACTTCGTGGCAGGTTTGGCGCATCAGGTTGGCGCGCGGATCGAAGTTCTTGTACACCCGGTGGCCGAAGCCCATCAAACGGAATGGATCATTTTTGTCCTTGGCTCGAGCGATGAATTTCGGGATGTTGGAAGCCTCGCCGATTTCCTCCAGCATTTTCAGCACCGCCTCGTTGGCGCCACCGTGAGCCGGCCCCCACAGCGAGGCGATGCCGGCGGCAATGCAGGCGAAGGGATTGGTACCACTGGAACCGGCCAGACGCACGGTCGAGGTGGAGGCATTTTGTTCGTGATCGGCGTGAAGCGTAAAAATACGATCCATGGCTCTTACCATCACCGGGTTGGGTACATATTCCTCGCAGGGCGTGGAGAACATCATGTGCAAAAAGTTCGCTGCGTAGGAAAGCGCGTTGCAAGGGTAGGCAAAGGGCTGCCCCGTGTTGTACTTGAAGCTCATGGCCGCGATGGTCGGCACCTTGGCGAGCAGGCGGTGGGCGGAAATCTCCCGGTGGTGCGGGTCGCCCACGTCGCCGGAATCCTGGTAGAAAGCGGACAGCGCGCCCACCACACTCACCATCACCGCCATCGGGTGGGCATCGCGGCGGAATCCCTTGAAGAAGCTGGTGACTTGGTCATTTACCATGGTGTGATGGCGGATGATGAAATCGAATTCCTGCTTTTGCTCCATGGTGGGCAGTTCGCCGTAATAAAGCAGGTGGCAGACTTCGATGAAGTCCGCATGTTCGGCCAACTGCTCGATGGGGTAGCCGCGATAGAGCAGGATGCCCTTATCGCCATCGATGAAGGTGATTTTCGAGCTGCAACTCGCAGTAGACACGTATCCGGGGTCATAAGTAAAAAGCCCGTGTTTCCCCAGATTGCGAATGTCGATCACATCGGAGCCTAGAGTGGCGGAAAGCACCGGCAACTCGATCTCTTTTCCACCTTCGATTCTAATATAAGCTTTGCGATTGCTCATGATTCGTGTCTCCTTCGATTATCTTAGGATAAATATAGGCGTAGCAACTGCAACATCAGCGGTCAGTTTTTATACGCGGCGAGCCGGGTGGCTTTACTCTTAAAAACCGACCGCTGATGACTGTTAGCTGGTTACTGGCATTATCCCAGTTCGTTGAGATAGCAATGGTGTTTGGTATCACAGCGGCTGACGCGCCATTCCACCGGCTGGCCGCCATAGGTATAGGCCACCCTGTCAATATCCAGCAGCGGCGTTCCCGGAGGAATGCCAAGCAGCCCTGCGGTGGTTTCATCCGCAGCAATGGCTTGTATGCGCTCCTCGGCATGGATGATCCGCGTGCCGTAACGGACTTCATAAAGGCTGTAGAGCGTGCCCTGAAATTCCTGGATCACCGCCTCGTTCAAGCCCTTGAACAAGGTTGCGGACAAGTAAATGTTGTCGAGAATTACAGATTCGCCGGAAAACTTGATCAGTCGTCGCACCACCACGACCGGCGTTCCACGCTTCAGTCCGAGCCGATCTGCTGCGATGTTGTCAGCCTTGATGCGTTCGCAGTTGATCAATTTGCTGATCGGAACATCTTGCTTGCCGTTTAACTCGACAATACGCAGAAAACGGTACTGGTTATGCTCTTCGGTATGGGTGGCGACGAAGGTGCCCTTCCCTTGGCGCCGCATCAGAATATTTTCCGCAGCAAGCTCATCAATAGCTTTGCGCACAGTACCCTGGCTGACCTTGAACCGGCTCGCCAGTTCCAGTTCGCTGGGGATTACCTCGCCCGGCCTCCATTCGCCGGCGACAAGACTTTGCGTGACCAAAATCTTGATCTGCTCGTAGAGCGGCCTAAAAGTTGGAGTAGAGTGTGATTGGGCCATTAGGATTTCTTTCTTTGCCAACTGTAGCATGATCGAAACAAGCGGTCAGATATCTTATATAAGATATATTATATAAGTTGAATATATTAACATATAGCTTATTTGACCACATATATACATATTCTTCGAATTTATTTATTTGCCCGGCGAACGAATTTATGGGCATGCTGGCAATCTAGTCAGCCCAGGCGCTTCCAGCATATTTGACTATAATCACTATATACAGGTCGGAACAGGCCATTCCTTAATCCACGGACATCGGCTGCGCCAACAGCTTGGCCAGATTTTTCAGGAGGCGTCATGAAAGCATTGATCATCAGCGCAGACCATTTTGAGGATACCGAACTTCTGGTGCCCTACTACCGCCTGAAGGAAGAAGGCTTTGAGGTAGATGTCGCCTCTATTTCCAGGGGAAAAATAAACGGCAAACACGGCTACGAAGTCAGCGTGGACAAGGCGCTGCGCGACGTTCATGCTAAAGACTATGACATTCTCGTTCTTCCTGGCGGCAAGGCGCCCACAACATTGCGCAAGGAACCGGTCGCGCTGGAAATCGTGAAGGATTTTTTTCGCAACAACAAGCCTGTTGCAGCCATCTGCCACGGTCCACAACTATTGGTCACGGCAGGCGTACTCCTGGGGCGACGAGCCACCTGCTACCACTCTGTCGCCGAGGAACTGAAAGAAACGGGCGCCCTGTATGAAGACAGCGAAGTGGTGGTTGACGGCAATCTGGTCACGTCCCGCCAGCCCTCAGACCTGCCAGCTTTCATGCGGGAAACCATCCGGATGACGGCAAAAAACGTGCGTTGAGCCCGTCCCTGCACAATGTATAACCTGATTAGGTACGTGCCTCAGCTACGTGTAGCCGACCAGCTTTTGAGGCGAAATCCAGCTAAAAACGATGGCTTGTCCATCTTGATCGGCCCTTTTAGGGTAGCAAAATGCCCAAATGATGGGCTGGCTGAGGAATGTAACTAATCAGGATGTATAATGTATCCCGAAACGACAATCTAGGAGAATAAAATGAAAACTCGATTTGCAGGTTTCCAACCAATCCGGCCTGACCGTCTGATTTGGGGGCAGGAATATCGGCACGACACCTATAAATCCAAGCACAAACTGCCCGAACCCACGGTTTGCCCGCAATGTGGCGCAGTGGTTCACGAGGGACGCTGGCAATGGCTGCCCAAGCCGGATCAGGCCCACGAGGAAATGTGCCCCGCCTGCCATCGCATCCACGACGAGTTCCCGGCTGGATTCGTAACCGTGGGCGGGCAGTTTTTCAAGGAACACCGGGAGGAATTGCTGCACCTGGTGAAGAACGAGGAAGCAAAGGCCAAGGCGGAGCATCCCATGGAAAGGATCATCAAGATCGAAGACCAGGATGACGGCGCCCTGGTCACCACCACCGGAATCCATCTCGCCCGCGGCATCGGCGAAGCATTGCACCATGCCTACAAAGGCGAGCTGGAATTCCACTACAACGAACAGGAAAACCTGCTGCGCGTAGTGTGGGAGCGCTAAGGAAGGACTGAACAAGTCCAAAACGCTCCTTTGATTGTTTCATTTTTCGTAACTGTTCAGGTAGGCTGTTTTGAATAAAAACAACATGTTGCAGTTAATCGCACAGCAATGAACGACATTGACATAATTTGCAACAACTTGATTATTATACAACTTATTCTTTCCTACCCCTTTAACAAGGTCATGCAATTTTATCTTTTTAATTAAGTGCCACCCCCCCCCCGGCAAACTAGCCGTTCCGCAAAGGTGTGTATTTATGGGGCTTGGTTCCACTCAAACCCGCTCGGAGCTTAGCTCTCGGCGGGTTTTCCATTGGTGGAGATTTTTTCCTAACAAAAAAAGTCATAAAACCCAATCTGGGCGTGGACTTCAGTCAAATTATCAACACCTTTGCGGAACGGCTAGCCCGGCAAAGCCGGGGGTTTATTGGGTGAGCACCTCAAAGGCACCGATAAAACCGTGAGCCGCCCAAGGCGGCTGGTTTTCCGCTCCTTCCCCCTCGCAGGGGGAAGGTTGGGATGGGGGTTAAAATGCTCCAGTCTCACGCGAGGCTTTCCACCCCCACCCTAGCCCTTGCCCGAGGGAGGGAATGTTGGCACAAATTTTTAACTCTCTACACGACTGCCGCAAAGGTCAAACCTATTGCGTACGTCCCCCGGCAAAGCCGGGGATTTACCTTGTTGAATTATCAATGACCTTGGTAAAAACCACCGGCTTTAGCCGGTGACTTTGATCTTAAATGTTTTGACTCATGCGTGTTTAGCTTGGCGCGGTTAGACAACTTTAGTCGTCTGCGCCAAGCTGCGCTAACCCACCTACTTGAGTAGGTGGTAGTTTAGTTATAAATCAACTTGTTGCACCTACCTGAGTAGTTACAAAAAGCAGTGCAATAGACTTTATCCAGTGCCCAGGTTTGTCCGAACTGGCGAGCAAGTAACGTCATATTCTACTAGCAGAATGTCGGACTTAAAGGGAAGCGGATCGATTCCCTTTAAGTCCGACAGGTTGCTAGGGCTTGGCCGCACCCACCTGCTGTGCGTCTTCCTTTTTCGCCTCAGGCTGTGCACGTGCCGTCGGCTTCGGCTCTTCCAGCACCTGAAAAAAAATCTCGTCGCGCTTGATCATGCCCAGTTCGCTACGAGCGCGCTCCTCGATGGCGTCATAGCCCTGCTTGAGGTCGCGCACTTCGGCATCGAGAGAGGCGTTGCGCGCGCTCAGTTTCTGGTTGATTTCCTTCTGTTGCGTGGTTGCGTGGTCGACCTCCCATACCCGCAGCCAACTGCCCTTCCCCAGCCACAATGGATATTGAAGCGCGGCAATCAGTGCGACGAAGATCAAGGTCAGCCAACGCATGTCAGCCCAGCTGGTAAAAAGCCTCTCGCCCCGCGTAGCTCGCTGTGTCGCCCAGTTCTTCCTCGATCCGCAGTAGCTGGTTGTACTTGGCGATGCGTTCAGAGCGGCTAAGCGAGCCGGTTTTGATTTGCATGGCATTGGTGGCCACGGCGATGTCGGCGATGGTGGTATCCTCGGTTTCGCCTGAGCGGTGCGAAATCACCGTGGTGTAACCCGCTTGCTTGGCCATTTCGATGGCGGCGAAGGTTTCGGTCAGCGTTCCGATCTGGTTGACCTTGATCAGAATGGAATTGGCGACGCCTTTACGAATGCCTTCGCGCAGGATTTTGGTGTTGGTCACGAACAGATCGTCCCCTACCAGCTGGATCGATTTGCCCAGACGGTCAGTCAGGATTTCCCAGCCATCCCAGTCGAATTCGCCCATGCCGTCTTCAATGCTGAGGATCGGATATTTGTCGGTCCAGGCGGCGAGGTAATTGGTAAACTGGGCAGAGGTCAGTTCCAGGTTGTCGGCCTTGAGAAGGTATTTGCCGTCTTTGTAGAACTCGGAGCTAGCGCAATCCAGGCCGATTGCCACGTCGGAGCCCGGCAAGTAGCCCGCCGTTTCAATGGCTTCCATGATCAGTTGCAGCGCTTCCTCGTTGGAGGAAAGCTGAGGGGCGAAGCCGCCCTCGTCGCCCACGGTCGTGGTCAGTCCACGCTTGGCCAGGATGTTTTTCAGGGTGTGGAAGATTTCCGCACCACAGCGGATCGCTTCGCGGAAATTAGCGCTGCCAACCGGGATGATCATGAATTCCTGTATGTCCGAGCTGTAGCTGGCATGCGCGCCGCCGTTGATGATATTCATCATCGGTACGGGCAAATTTTTCGGCCCGGCACCGCCCAGGTAGCGATAAAGCGGCAGGCCGGATTCCTCAGCGGCGGCCTTCGCCACAGCCAGCGACACGGATAGCAGCGCATTGGCGCCCAATCGGCCTTTGTTGTCGGTGCCGTCCAGGTCGATCAGTGTGCGGTCGATAAAAATCTGTTCTTCGGCATCCAGGCCGATGATCGCTTCGCAAATTTCGGTGTTCACGTTTTCGACGGCCTTCAGCACACCCTTGCCGAAATAGCGCTGCTTGTCGCCATCGCGCAATTCAACCGCTTCCTTGCTCCCGGTGGAGGCGCCGGAGGGTACTGCAGCCCGCCCGATGATGCCGGACTCAAGCAGTACATCGGTTTCTATGGTCGGGTTACCGCGGGAATCCAGAATCTCTCTGGCTATGACATCTACAATGGCACTCATTATTTTCCTTAAGTTTATATCGCAACTTATTAAATTTAATCACAACTTACCGCCGATATCCGGTACCTGATTTCAGCATTCCTGTTCGGCGAATCCTTGTTTCTTTACCAGCGCATCCAGTTTTTTCAGGGTTTCCAGCAGGCCGCGCATTTTATCCAGAGGCCAAGCGTTGGGTCCGTCGGACAATGCCTGGTCGGGATGGGGATGGGTTTCCATGAACAGGCCGGAAATCCCGCTGGCAACCGCCGCCCTGGCCAGTACAGGCACAAATTCGCGCTGCCCGCCGCTTTTGTCGCCCTGCCCGCCGGGGAGCTGCACCGAATGGGTCGCGTCGAACACGACCGGGCAACCGGTTTCGCGCATGACCACCAGAGAGCGCATGTCGGAAACCAGGTTGTTGTAACCGAACGATACGCCGCGCTCACAAACCATGATGTTATCCTGGCCGCTCGCCTCCCGGGCTTTTTCGACGACGTTCTTCATGTCCCAGGGGGCCAGGAACTGCCCCTTTTTGATGTTGACCGGCTTGCCCGCGCTTGCCGCTGCATGGATGAAGTCGGTCTGGCGGCACAGGAAGGCGGGTGTTTGCAACACGTCCACCACCGCCGCAACCGGCGCGATTTCCTCGATAGCATGCACGTCGGTCAGGACGGGCACTTTGATCTGGCATTTTACTTCATCCAGAATATTAAGACCGTCATCCATCCCTTTGCCTCGAAATGATTTTGATGAGCTTCTGTTGGCCTTGTCGTAGGAGGATTTATAGATGAAATTGAGGCCCAAGGCAACGCAAATCTCCTTCAGCGCGCCGGCGGTATCCAGCGCCATCTGCCTGGATTCGATCACACAGGGGCCGGCGATCAGGAACAAGGGCTGATCCAGACCAACTTCAAAACCGCACAGCTTCATTCTGTGTCCTTTTTGGCGCCGCTCAGGGCATTCAGGTCGTGCTGCCGTACTGCCGCTTCCACGTAGGACTTGAACAACGGATGGCCCTTGCGCGGCGTGGAAGTGAATTCGGGATGGAACTGGCAGGCGACGAACCAGGGGTGGTCGGGCAGTTCGATCATTTCGCACAGGTCTTCACCGCCCACCGACCGACCGCTCACCCTCATGCCTGCCTGCTCCAACCGGGGCAGCAAGCTGTTGTTGACCTCATAGCGATGGCGATGCCGCTCGGTGATCTGGTCGGCGCCATAAATTTTTCGCGCCAGCGAACCGGGCTGAAGCTGGCATTCCTGGCCGCCCAGACGCATGGTTCCACCCAAATCGGAATGGGCGTCACGCACTTCAATACTGCCGTCGCGCGCGCGCCATTCGCTGATCAGCGCAACCACCGGATACGGGGTATCCGGCTCGAACTCAGTGCTGTGCGCGCCCGCCATGCCGGCCTTGTCACGGGCATACTCGATCACCGCCAACTGCATGCCGAGACAAATTCCCAGGTAAGGAACGCGCTTCTCTCTGGCATAGCGGATCGCTGCAATCTTGCCTTCCACGCCGCGCTTGCCGAAGCCGCCTGGAACCAGGATCGCGTCCATGCCCTCCAACGCCCCGGTGCCACTGGTTTCCAGCGACTCGGAATCGATGTAATGAATCTTGACCTTGCTCAGGGTATGCATGCCGGCGTGGATCAGCGATTCCGACAGGGATTTGTAGGACTCGGTCAGATCCACGTACTTGCCGACCAGTGCGATATTCACGCTGTGTTGCGGGTGTTCCAGGGCAAAGATGAGTTTTTCCCACATCTCCAGGTTCGCTGGCGGTGGCGAAAGTTCAAGCTTCTTGCAAACAATTTCGTCCATCCCCTGCCGATGGAGCAGGCCGGGAATCTTGTAGATGCAATCCACATCGATGCCGGAAATGACCGCTTTTTCCTCAACGTTGGTGAACAAGGCAATCTTGCGCCGCTCGTCATCGGGCAGATACCGGTCCGCGCGACAGAGCAACAAATCCGGCTGGATGCCGATCTCGCGCAATTCCTTCACCGAATGCTGGGTCGGCTTGGTTTTGATTTCACCCGCTGAAGCGATGTAAGGCACCAGTGTAAGGTGGATGTAACAGACGTTATTGCGCCCCAGTTGCACACCCATCTGGCGGATGGCTTCGAGGAAGGGGAGCGACTCGATATCGCCCACGGTTCCGCCGATTTCGATAATCGCGACTTCGGCATCCCCCGCCCCGATGCGGATGAAATTCTTGATTTCGTCGGTGATGTGGGGAATGACCTGCACCGTCCCGCCCAAATAGTCGCCGCGACGTTCTTTCTTGATTACGCTTTCGTAAATCTGGCCGGTGGTGAAATTATTGCTCTTTTTCATCTTCACCTGAGCGAAGCGCTCATAGTGCCCCAGGTCGAGATCGGTTTCCGCGCCATCCTCGGTGACGAAGACCTCGCCGTGCTGAAACGGGCTCATGGTGCCCGGATCGACGTTGATATAGGGGTCAAGCTTGAGGAGGGTGACCTTGATGCCGCGGGTTTCGAGAATAGCGGCAAGAGAGGCGGCTGCGATACCTTTACCAAGAGAGGAAACAACCCCGCCTGTGATGAATACGAATTTGGTCATTTTGAGAGCGGAAAGGAGCACAAGACGGGGTCAAATTGTAGCGCAAAACGGGCTTCGCATAAAGCTAAACATCGCGCTAACATTTTTGTCCCAAGTAGAAATGTCCGCTGTTGATTAAGCGCCCAGGGAAATCCCCCGGCTATGCCGGGGGATTTCCCTGGGCGCTTAAATTGGAAGAAAAACGGCGCTGGCCACACTCTGGATGGCACGTACGATGGTGCGGTTGGTTTTTTCTGCGATGATTCTGGCCAGAGTGTCCTGCTGCGCGATCAGCTTGCCGAATTCCCGCTCAAAGCTCATATTGCGGTTGGTTGCATCGTTTTCATTGCTGAGCAGAAACAACTCACCCCGACTGTCACGCGTGCCACTCAGCTTCCAGACAGCGATCTCGACATTACGTGCACTATTGTAGAGCTTCTGCGGATCGAGTTCGTCGAGAACATATAGCTCAGCCTTGTCATTGTACGAGGCCATAATCATGGTCGACAGGCCTGCGATAAAAGCCAGCACCCTGTCCCCCTGATAGTTTTCCTGGAAGGTCAGGTAGAAGCACTCGGCTCCGCGTTTACCGTTCAGTTCCGGAAAGCGCCAGTCATGCTCTGCATCAAACGCCCGCGCCATCGCAGTTTCCATGGATAGCTGCCTACTCTTCTTCCATTCGCGAGGGTTTCTCCGATAGAGTTTTTCCATCAACGTACGCAAATGGCTGAAGCTCTCCTGCTGGTGAATCTCGGCCACCGTATCAATGTCAGTTTTTACAAAGGAAGAAATTTTCAGGTCGGAGGAAACTGGGGGATGCTTCCTGCCATTTGTCTGGAGCGGTGCAGAAGCACAGGCAGAAAGAGAAACAACCAGGAAGGAATGGAGCAAAGCGGTTTTTGCGTTCATCCTGTGCAAGCGCTGTTTAAGTGTATGCACAATATAACTGTTTGCCTCCCTCGCAGAAAATACACTAACAGAAGATGGGGCTATACATCACAAAGTAAAAGCCAGGAACTGACCGGCGGATCGAGCAGCCAATCCGACCATCATCTCATTCTGGATAATGATGCTTGCCGACGCTCACACGCTTCGCCTGCAATCCCTCGGCGGCAGGTTCCTCCAGGAACTGAACTTCACTGCCGATTTCGAGCTTGTCAAAATCCGGATGGCTGACGTTATCCCGACTGAAATAAAGCTCATCACCCTCCAGCGTGCCGATAAAACCAAAACCCTCTTCCGGAAATAGCCTGGCTATATACCCATGGCGCGGCGATTCATGAATTTTTGTATCGCCACGCTGGCGCCGCCCGTAATCCTCCAGTCGACGTCTTGCCGCATCAAATGTATCTCGCAACGCCACATAGAGGTCTTCATGGAGGTCGCGATTGACCACCAGATCCGAGCCAGGAACGGAAATATCGAGCCGCACATTAAAAAGCTTGCCTTGGTGCTTGTGTTTTCCCGCAAATTCGAGCGTAACTTTGCAGCCAACAATGTGGGAATAGAACGATTCCAGCTTCTCCACCTTCTCTCTGATATGTGTTTCCACCGCCTCGGAATGGGGCATGTCGCGAATGACGATTTGGAGTGGGCGTTGCATGGTCATACCTCCTTAAATTTAATGCCTAACGCATAAGGTTAGATCGTGATCGCGGAGCGAGCCACGATCTGAACCGTTTGTTGGACGAGCCCGGTTGAGGCTTGAAAGGCTATGCAAATATCTCCCCGATCCTGCCTCGCATCCGGGGGCTGAG
>Ga0210041_1001320_pt1 | contig 23855 bp, 19 predicted proteins | sample CryGeymeta201503_FD_183973 | JGI IMG/M metagenome (GOLD analysis project Ga0210041, IMG submission 183973) | Groundwater microbial communities from Crystal Geyser aquifers in Utah, USA - Crystal Geyser metaG 2015-03 (SPAdes) (version 2) | ecosystem: Environmental > Aquatic > Deep subsurface >... | reverse complement strand
AGCGCATTAAGCAGCTCCCCTTCATATTCCTCAAGGCGAAAACGGCGATAGTTAAAAGAAACGTATGGATGTAAAGCGCGATACGCGTCAAAAATCGGACTATACACGCTGAAGTCATCAACGACTCCCCATACATTTATGGTGATGGGTTGAGAGGCTTGCGTCGTCGCCTGAGAAGGAGCTTTTGTACAACCCTGACCGGCCAAAGCGAGGATGGCGAAAACGGCGACAGCTTTTTTAAGATAACGATTCATAGGAAAGAAAACTCAATGAAAAAAATCGATGCGGTTTAACGCATCGATTTTAGCATGGCGCGCGCTTCTTTGCCTAAATCTTCTCTCCGAAGCGCTTCAGCGACATTCGCTTCAAGCCAACCCAGCTTGGAACCTGTATCAAAATATTTCCCATCAATTTCCCGCGCGTATAGGGGTCGCTTTTTCATGAGAGATGAAATCGCATCAAGCAAAACATACTCCCCGCTATGCCCGGGCTTCAGTTTTTTCATATGAGGAAAAATATCCGGCGTTAAGACATACCCGCCAATAGCCGCAAGTCGGGAAGGCGCCTTTTTCGGCCCCGGTTTTTCGATAACATTCTTTACTTCGTACACGCCCTTCTGCACGCGTGCCCCCGGATCGATGATTCCATATTTTTTTGTCCCTTCGGCATTCGTTTTTAGCGCCGCAATAACCGGATCGCCATAGTGTTCATATACATCAAGCATTTGCCGAAGACGCGGCGTTTTACAAGAGAAGACATCATCGCCAAAAAGAACCGCAAACGGTTCATCTCCAATAAGATGCGCCGCATTCAATACAGGAATGGCATTTCCATATGGTCCTTTTTGTCGAATATAAATAAAATTCGCCAGTTTTGAAATCGACTTAATATCTTCAAGCGCGCGCTTTTTTCCGCTCTTCTTAAGCCAGGATTCAAGCTCGGGATTATCATCGAAATGATCCTCTACCGGACGCTTGGTCTGACTCGTGACGAGAATCACATCCGTAATTCCGGATGCAACCGCTTCTTCAACAATATATTGAATGACCGGCTTATCAATAATCGGAAGCATTTCCTTCGGCATGGCCTTGGTCACCGGAAGAAATCGCGTGCCATAACCGGCCACGGGAATAATGACTTTTCTTACTTTGGTTTCCATAGATGAAACAAGCATAACGAAGAATCCTCTCCATTTCTAGGAGAGGATTCTTTTACACGACAATGCTCACAAGTTTTCCTAAAACGTAAATCACTTTTTTTGGAACCTTTCCTGCAAGATACGTTTTCACCTGTTCTGACGCGAGCGCGCGGGCCTTCGCATCTTCCTCCGAAATATCCGACGAAACCTCAAACTTCGCACGAACTTTTCCATTCACTTGTACAACCAGTTCAAATGTCGCCGCTTGTAATTTGCCTTCGTCATACTTCGGCCAACCGGAAAGATGAATCGATTCGGTTTTTCCCATTTGGAACCAAAGCTCTTCTGCAAGATGTGGCGCAAATGGAGCGAGCAACTGAAGATAGGCTCCACGCATAGACTGCGGAACACCACCCAAATCCTGAAACGTATTTGTGAGAATCATGAGTTGAGAAATGCATGTATTAAATTGCATCTGCTCAATGCCTTCGCTTAGTTTTTTGATGCTTTGGTTGTAGACGGTTTCAACGGCCTCCGTGGAATCCGGAGAAGTTGCCTCTGTCATGAGCGACCACACACGATCAAGGAAGCGCTTCACGCCTTCAATACCATTTGTATCCCAAGGCACCGGCTGATCGAACGGCCCCATGAACATTTCATACATGCGAAAAACATCCGCGCCGTATTCCTGCACAACATCATCCGGATTCACGACATTGCCCTTGGACTTCGACATTTTTTCCCCGCCTTCCGCGAGAATGAGTCCATGCGAACGGCGTCTGGCATACGGTTCATTTCCACATTCTTCCGGAACAATTCCGAGGTCCCAAAGAAACTTGTACCAAAAACGCGAATACAATAAGTGAAGCGTCGTATGCTCCATACCGCCGTTATACAAATCAATCGGCATCCAATATTTCAGCTTTTCCGGATCGGCGAGTGCCTCATTATTCTGCGGATCGCAGTAGCGTAAAAAGTACCAGCTCGAGCCGGCCCAGTTTGGCATCGTGTCGGTTTCGCGCTTCGCCTTTCCTCCGCAGGAAGGGCACTTAACTTCGACCCAATCGGTCATATTTGCGAGCGGACTTTCTCCGGAGTCTGTAGGCTCATATGCTTCAACATCGGGGAGCTGCAGCGGGAGCGCTTCATCGGGAACTGGAACGAATCCGCAATGATCGCAAAGAATAATTGGAATCGGCTCGCCCCAATACCGCTGACGACTAAAGACCCAGTCACGCAACTTGTATGTAGTCGCACGTGTGCCTTTTCCTTCTTCCTCGAGCCACGAAATCATGTCGTCTTTTGCTTTCCACGTTGGGAGCGTGTCGAGAAAGCCGGAATGAATCGCTTCCCCTTCGCCGGTGAATACATTATTTGATTCGTCCTTCAAACGAGCAAGCCAATGTACATGCTCAACAAGCAAAGCGCCCGGCTTCTCAAGCTCAGCTTCCGAAATCCACTCTGCTTCATGTTTGGCAGATTCTTCCGCATCAACTTCATCGCGCGCGTCACTCGCCAGATCAAAAAGCACAGCCGTAACATAGGCAACGCGATTTTCATCTTTATGCGGAGCGAAATATTCTGCGCGCATCGGACCGCCAAGAACACGCACGACATTTAAATCTTTATATCCTGTTTCCTCCTGTACTTCTCGACGTGCTGCGGTAATCGCATCCTCCCCTTCATCAATGCCGCCGATAACAAAAGTTGTCCAACCAAATTTTTTCCATTTCATGGCAAGAAGCTCTCCTGTTTTTGGATTACGCACGACGGCATGAACGGTTTGCCGTGTAACGGTTTCCTTATCCTCCTGATGAGCGCTGCCTTCGTCGATTAAAACAGGCGCGACAACATATTCAATAGGAAGTTCGAAGGTTGTAGCGAAATCAAAATCACGCGCATCATGTCCCGGCACCGCCATGATTGCGCCTGTACCATAACTGGCAAGAACATAATCTGAAATCCAAACCGGAATCGATTTTCCATTCGCCGGATTCACCGCTTGAAGTCCTTCAAGAACAACGCCCGTCTTTTTCTTTCCTTCCGCCTGGCGTTCAATGTCCGATTTTTTGGCCGTGTCCATTTGATAGTCACGAACGGCTTCCGCATTTTTTATATCACCCTCCCCAAGCCAGGTTTCAATAAGCGGATGTTCCGGCGCAAACACAAGATAGGTCGCACCAAAAAGCGTATCCGGACGCGTGGTGAATACGGTGACTTTATCCTCCGCGTTTTTTGTTCCGTGAATTGCGAAATCGACATACGCGCCCTCGCTCTTCCCAATCCAATTCACTTGCTGAGCTTTAATCTTTTCAAGATAGTCCACTGTTTCAAGATCTTTCAAAAGACGGTTGGCATATTTTGTGATGCGTATCATCCATTGTGCCTTTTCACGCTTTTCAACCGGATTGCCACAGCGTTCACAGACGCCGCCCTGTGCTTCTTCATTTGCCAAACCGATTTTACAGCGCGGACACCAGTTGATTGTGCTCGAAGCTTTGTAAGCCATGCGCATCGAATTGCGATACGCATGAACCGCTTCTTCTCCATTCGCAATCACGTCTTTTGGAATCAGGAGTTCTTCAATCGGACGCGCACGCTGTTCCGTTTCATCAAAATAGGAGTTGAAAAATCGAATAAATTGCCATTGCGTCCATTTGTAATAGCTTGGGTCCGTCGTATTAATTTCACGCGACCAATCAAAACCAAAACCGATCGATTTGAGCTGACGCGTAAAATTCGCAATGTTTTTTTTCGTTGCTTCCTGCGGAGCCATTTTATGTTTAATGGCAAAATTCTCCGTCGGAAGACCGAATGCATCCCAGCCGATCGGATAGAGAACGTTTTTTCCTTCCATGCGTTGTTTGCGCGTCAAAACATCAATCGCGGTATAGGAACGCGGATGTCCGACATGTAAACCTTCTCCGGAGGGATAAGGAAATTCAACCAGACCGTAGAATTTTGAAGCGTGATCCGCCGCTTTGGCCTGATACACACCCTCTTTTTCCCAACGGTCTTGCCACTTCGCTTCAATTTCGTGAATAGGTCTTTGTGCCATAGAGACAAAAAAACGGTATCACATTGCCAATCTTTGACAATGCGCGGGGCTTGCAAAAATATCTCAAAGCTGTTAAGTTCGCCTGGCTTTTATTTACTCACGACGTGCCGAAGGCTTTGGCTTTCGCTCACGCATATCCGGCCCTTCCGGCCCGAAGTCGATTCCAACGGATCGCTTGGGGCCGAAAGACGCCGACGAGCTATGTTAACACCAGGCAAAAAGAAACGCATCATTGAGAAGTTTAAAACCCATGCGACAGATACCGGTTCTCCGCAGGTTCAAATTGCCATCCTTACAGAGGAGGTAAAAGAATTGACAGAGCACCTCAAACTGCACAAAAAGGATTTCTCTTCCCGCCGTGGTTTGATCAAAAAAGTCGGAGAACGCCGCCGCCTCATGAAATATCTGAAGCGCGAAGACCAAAAGGCCTACGACGATTTGATGGGAAAGCTGAAGATTTAAAAAAAATACCGCCTAAAGGCGGTATTTTTTATTTAGACAAGTATATTGACAAAAACAGTCCTTTTTACTTAAATAAACGTTGTTCTTTCAAAAATCCTCCAACGAAGCATGCGTAAAATGCGCTTTTATCTATGCTCCGCTGGAGGAAGCCCGCGGGATTGAAGGGTTGGCAGTAGATTCTTCGATCATATCCTTTTACTGCGTGGAGAGTGTCATGGGAAATAGCTATATCATCGAGGAGCTCCTCGGCAATACGCTCGGGGAGAAGCGGACTCAAGACATCGAAGTCCCGGACGGCAAGTGGGTGGCTCGCGCCTCAGTCTTGCGAGAGATCGAGGATGGTGAAGAGCTCACTCGGGGGCACTACCACGAGGAGGATGCAGGGCTATACCGCATCATCGGGACAAAACCCGAGGAGAAGTATACGACCGAGACCTCGGAGGACAATGCATCCTACAAGGGAATCAGAAACAGCTCGCTCTACCGCGTGTTCATGCTCGTCGGAAGCGAGCCCTTCGGGATCGTGATCTACGAGACGACGAACTCCAAGCGTGTGGGCGGTCTCTACTTCGAGTCTGCCCGACAGGTTCACAAGGGTGAGCTCGGACGCGGCCTCAAGGTCGCAATGCCAACCTGCGCTCGCGAAGCACGCGAACCGGATCCGGAGGATCCGCAGCCTCGCCGTGACAGGCGGCGACACTACGCATGCTGGGCGCGTCTCAGCGAGGTAGCGGCACTCATGGGGCTCTCGACCAAGGAAGTCCTCGAGAGGTTCCATCTATTCGCCGACGCCGACGCCCGAGGCGTTCCGGTTCTCTTCGCCTCAAAGCGGGATGAGATCCATGGGAAGGTCATTTCCAAGAGCGCCGTCAAGCGCTTCAAGGAAGCCGAGTTCCCGCAGCTCTTCGATCGCGACCTGTCCACCATCTGGGTACGACAGGGCTTCGCAAAGACGGTGCTCCGTCTGCACGCCCTCAACTACACACCGGACTGAACACCCGGCTCTCAAGACCCCGCAAGCGCTTCTCGCTTGCGGGGTCTTCTATAAGAAAAATCCTTTGAACATGGACAAAAACAACAAAAACAGCTACGCTTCCTACGTTCGTTTTTAATCAACTTTTTTTTCGCGAAACGCTTTTTTGTTTCGCACCCTTTTTTTATGATCCAAAGACCAGATCAGCGCGTTGCCGTTTTTATCGATACGCAAAACATGTATCACTCGGCAAAGCACGTTCATAATGCGCGTGTAAATTTCGGCTCTCTTTTAGAAGCAGCTGTCGGTTCACGCCAACTCATTCGCGCCATTGCTTATGTGGCCAAATCGAAAACCGGTGAAGAGCAAGCTTTTTTTGAAGCCATGCTCTCAGGCGGGATTGAATTAAAAATCAAAGATGTTCAGGAATTCTCAAGCGGCGCAAAAAAGGCTGACTGGGATGTCGGTTTGGCGGTTGATGCCATTTCCATTTCTCCAAAAGTGGATGCCATTGTTTTGGTAACAGGTGATGGAGATTTTGTTCCCTTGGTAGAATATCTCCGCAGCCATGGCGTTATCTGTGAAGTCGCTGCATTCGGTAAATCAACAAGCCAAGCTCTTCGCGAAGTCGCCGATGCTTTTATGGATCTTTCAGAAGCGCCTGAGCAATTTCTCTTGGGAGCTACGCGTACACACAAACACACAGCAACTCCAAAGAAAGTGGCTTCCACCACAAAAAAACCCGCACGCGCTACAAAAAGCGATGAGAGCACAGAAAGAAAAATTCGCATCACCTACTAGCCAGAAGGCTGGTAGTTTTGTGGGCTGGTGCTATCCATAAACGGATCCCACGAACCCACATTCTACTCGTCTAATAGTCTCGCCCTGGAACGACGGTCCCGCCTTCGAAAAGGCGCACTCCGTTCCCGGGTGAGTCACACAATTTATGAAAGAACAAAAGTTTTCTATCGATTTCGCCGGGCGCAAAATGACCATCGGCGTAAATCAGCTTGCCCAACAAGCGAGCGGTTCCTGCACAATACGTTTTGGCGACACGGTCGCTCTTTGCACGGCAACCATGGGAGGTGTCCGTGAAGGCATCGATTATTTCCCGCTTTCCGTAGACTTCGAAGAGCGCATGTATGCTGCCGGCCGCATCAAAGGCTCCCGCTTTATGAAGCGAGAAGGACGCCCAACAGATGAAGCGATTCTCTCCGGACGTTTGATTGACCGTGCGATTCGTCCGTTGTTTTCACATCAAATTCGAAACGAAGTTGCCGTCGTCGCGACCGTGCTTTCTCATGACCAAGAAAATGATGCCGACATCCCTGCTCTTATTGGAGCAAGCTGTGCACTCGCCATTTCAGACATTCCTTGGAACGGACCAATCGCAGCTGTACGCGTTGGAAAGCGCGAAGGAGAGTTTGTACTCATGCCAACCTATAGCGACATGGAAACAGGCGGACTTGATCTCGTCTTAGCTGGTTCAAGCGACAAAACCATCATGGTAGAAGCCGGCGCCAATCGCATTCCGGAGCAAGAAATGCTTGCAGCTATTCAATTTGGCAATAAAGCCCTTACCGACCTCGTCAACCTGATTTTGGAAGTACAAAAAGCCGTTGGAAAAACGAAACAAGACTCCGCTTCACCAAGAGATGAACATGAAGCGGCGCGCCGTCTTGAAGTTCAAGCGGTTGAAAAGAAAGTATTCGACTTTCTTACGACGAAGCGCGGTTCGATTTTCGTCACACCGATGAAAAGCAAGGCGGATCGCAAGCTGGCCGTTGAGCAATTAAAGAGCGAGCTCGGAGCAAACTTCGACGCCCTCGCTATCGGCGAAGCAGATCGCGAAATTGCGAACCAAGCCGTGGACGCTTTCATTGAATCCGAAGTTACGCGTCTCGTTCTTGAAGAAAAACGCCGCGCAGACGGACGCGCGCTTGATGAAGTACGCCCTATCGGCGTTGAAGTTGGTCTCTTACCGCGCACGCATGGTTCCGGTCTCTTTGACCGCGGGGCAACACAAGTACTTAGTAGCGCAACGCTTGGTTCTCCGGGCATGGAACAAACGCTCGACACCATGGAATTCCAAGGAAAGAAACGCTATTTCCACCATTACAATTTCCCAAGCTATTCCGTCGGTGAAACCCGATCAAATCGCGGTCCGGGACGTCGTGAAATCGGTCATGGCGCTCTGGCAGAACGCGCACTGATTCCTGTCCTCCCGAAGAAAGATGATTTCCCGTACACCATTCGCGTTGTTTCGGAAGTTCTTGGTTCAAACGGATCAAGTTCCATGGGAGCAACTTGCGGTTCCACGCTGGCGCTTATGGATGCTGGCGTTCCTATCCTTGCTCCGGTTGCCGGAATCGCCATGGGGATGGCTTCCGATGAAAAAACCAATCGGTATCAAGTCATTACCGATCTTCAAGATCTTGAAGATGGTGAAGGAGGCATGGACTTTAAAATCGCAGGAACGCGCGATGGGATTACCGCCGTTCAAATGGACACAAAAACAAGCGGTCTTCCCTGGCATGTCGTAGAAGAAACATTTGCGCAAGCAAAGAAAGCGCGTGAATTCATTCTGGATCAAATGGAGGAAATACTCGCAAAGCCACGAGCGGAGCTTTCCCCATTCGCACCGCGTATTCAGTCCTTCCACATTAATCCGGAAAAGATTCGTGATGTGATTGGTCCGGGTGGAAAAATGATCAATGAGATTATCGCCGAAACGAATGTTGAAATTGACATCGAAGATGACGGTCTTGTTATGGTGACATCCGCCAATGCGGAGTCCATGGAAAAAGCAATCGGATGGATCAAACAGCTAACGCGCGAAGTAAAAGAAGGTGAAACCTTTGAAGGACGCGTAACACGTATTCTTGATTTCGGAGCTTTCGTGGAAATTCTTCCGCGCGTTGAAGGACTTGTTCATATTTCCGAGCTCGCGCTTCAGCGCGTTGAGAAAGTAGATGATATTTTGAAAGTCGGAGATATGATCAAAGTACTCGTATATGAAATTGATGCTATGGGACGCGTGAATCTCTCCATTAAAAGACTCGACCCGAACTACAAACCGATGGAACGCGACAACAAACCGCTTCGTGCAAATAAGCCTTCCGGCAATAACGGCTCAAGAGGCCCTCGTGAACAACGATAAACATGGGAGAAACGATTGAATTCGGCAAAGCTTCAAGCTTTCTCCTTGCAGAAGGAAAGCGCGGCCTTTCAAAAGTGGCTTGGTTTGCGCTTTCCGGTCTTGTGCTTGGTTTGGCGGCGGCGGTTCTAGGTATCCTTTGGTTTTACCTGAGCCGCCCCCTGCCGATTCCGGCTTCCCCTGTACTCCTGCTCTCCAGTTCTCCAAGTTTTTTAAAAACGCTTCCCATTTCGGGAAATACCCTGCCACCGGTTCTGCAGCATTCGAATTCAAAATGGCCCGCGATTGTCGGCATTTATTTTGATGAAGGTCTTTGGAAATACTTTGTCATCGGGCCAAACTGGATGTTCAACGGTCTGCCAAAAGAACAAACAGTTCACGCCGGCCTTGCGAGCATCTATTACCCAGACAGGATTCCCACTCAAACACGAAACGATACCTATACGAAACAATTTACTTGGGGAGGTTTTCCTTCCGCATCCTTTGCGTTCCTTCTGGAACCAAAGCTCCTTTTTACCGACACCGGAGCCGATAGCTCGGCCGAAGGCTCTATTCAAGGAAAGCTCCGAAATGGCATTTTGGAAACAAACGTGCCCTTTCAAGCAAAAAACCAAGCACCAATCGCTCTCAAAACAGCGGACTTTGCTCTACAAATTCCCCCCGATGGGAATATGAACGGTAGTCTCTATGAAGTTATTCGCAGGCTAAGCAATGGTCGCCTCGATCTTACCGAGTCTCCCAGACTTTCTGAGTTTCATATTTGGTTCGATGATCAAGGCCGCCCCGCAAACACCATTTACACCTTTTCAAATGATCTGACGGAAACGGATGCCGCAAACCTCCTTGGTTCCTATGGTTTTTCCTCAACAAGAACCATTATTCTCCCTGATGGCACGGCGAGCACGGAACGTATCGCACTTACCGCAACCACCACAGACCCCTTATTTGGAACAAGAATAGATGAACAGGGAGAAGAGCTCGATCTCACAAAGCGAGAACTCCGCGTGAACGCAGGAGATTCTCATTCGGTTGAATATCCCGTGAAGAGCGCCTGCGAACCAAGCCAGCCCTGGATGCGTCTTTCCGGAAAGACGCTTGAACTCATTTTCACATCACTCGGTTGGGAAGAACCCCCGGCAAATATTCCCGCGATACAGTTTGGCGAAAAAAACGGACGCCTTATTGCCTGCTTCGAGTAATTATCCACAGTATTGTGGATAATTTTTTTAAAAAGTTTAAAGAATAAGTTTGCTTGTATTAGCACTCTTTTTGACTTATACACAATGTCTTTGCCAAAAGCTCAGAATAACTGCTATACTATAAGAAGCTCACAGAGCTAACGCACCTTCTTTTTACAGCGCACTTTTCTACTCGTCTCATTTTCTACGCGGGAAATTCGCCTCTGGAAATAAAGACATTTATTGGGGCCGCTAAATGCGACCGATCAACCCTGTACCTTCGCACATTAAACTGCTTATAGGACCGATCACGATCGGCATATTACATGCCTTGCGCTTCTGCGCGTTTGATGGTGATCGATTCCATTCTTCCACTCCACCCGGTTTTTCCGACTTTTCGTCGGAACCAGGAAAATAAAAAACAAAATCTTAAACTCAGTTAGGCATCCCCTATCTTTGGACCTTCGGGTCTTCATGGGTTCTTGCCAGGGCGGGGTAGAAGAAGCAGCTCCTCATAGACCTCGGTTCATAGCCGTGTCAAACTCTTGTCCATCTGGGTCGAGCTTTCGCTCCCCTACGTGACGAGGCAGACCGCGAATCAAGGCCTAAAGCGCCGCACCGCCTAAAAATTATTTCTAGGGCGCATCTGCGGCGCTTTTTATTTTGCTTAAAAATAGTGCTCACTTGATCAAACTGTCTATTTCAGCTAAACTAGCACTAATATGAACGCCAATTTTATTGAGAAGGTCACGAAGGTCCTTGTAGAAGAAAAAGCCCGATTAGAACGGGATATGAAGGACATAGGCTATTCCGTTGATGCAAAGGGGGAAGAGCGCTTAAGCTATCCGGAATCCGGCGGGAACTCGGATGATGACAATGCGCTCGAAGTCACAACGCTTGCAGATGAGATGTCTGTCGTTGAACGGTTGCGTTCCGATTTACATGATGTAACCAAAGCGCTCGCCGCTCTTGAAAAAGGCACATACGGAACATGTAAATATTGCAAAAAAGATATTGATGAAAAACGTCTCTTAGCTCGCCCAACATCTTCGTCTTGTATCGAATGCAAAAAAACGTTGACGCAAGAAATGTAATTGCTCCCATGTATGCGGGACCACTATTCACTGCAACGACTGCGCTTGCTGCATTTGCGATAGACCTCATTACAAAAAATATTTTATTTGCAAAACCGGCTCTCATGACCGGTTTTTCGTTTTTCTTTAACCTCGCTCAATTTACAGACTTCAAAAACTTCGGCATTAGCTTCAATATTCCGCTTCCTTTGCCTCTTACCGTTTTTATCACGCTTGCTGTTGTTATCAGCCTTCTCCTCTGGCTAAAAAAAGAACGCCCCGGTGTCGGGATAATGACGCTTGGTGCCGGTCTTCTTATTGGCGGCGCTCTCGCAAACCTTTTTGATAGAGTCACGCTCGGCTATGTACGCGACTGGCTTCTTCTTTGGAATCGTTCCGCAATTAATCTTGCAGACTTAAGCGTTCTCACGGGTATTCTATTCCTGTGGCGATTTTATAAACCAAAGGACAACGCGTCCGCATCTTGACACTCGAACAAATCCGTGGAACGGGGTGAGCTATGGCAAGCCATGTTCTCACCGCAAGCGTCATTGGGCTCGAAGCCCATCGCGTTGATATTGAAACCGATATCTCGCAAGGCCTTGGAGCCTGCATTATTGTCGGACTCGCCGATACCGCCGTACAAGAAGCGCGTGAACGTGTAAGAAGCGCTCTCAAACACACCGGAATCGTATTCCCGCGTACACGCATCACGGTAAATCTGGCGCCCGCCGACTTGAGAAAGTCCGGATCTCACTTTGACTTGCCCATTGCGCTTGCTCTCATCGCATCGTCCCGCGGCCTGGATGACGCCGCTTTCAAAAAGCGTTTAATTGCTGGAGAACTGGGACTTGATGGCTGTTTGCGTCCGATACAAGGAGCCTTGTCCATGGCTATGCTCGCAAAATCCGCAGGAATAAAAGAGCTTATTATCCCAGAGGCAAATGCGCATGAAGCGGCTCTCGTTTATGGAGTGGATGTCTACAGTGCCTCGTCTCTCGCAGATGTCATTGACCACGTGACAGAAAAAAAGTCTTTAACAAAGTTTGAAAATAACCTCGACGATATCCGAGAGACGATTATTTATTCCTATGACTTCTCCATGATTCGCGGGCAAGAACAAGCGAAGCGTGCATTGGAAATAGCTGCGGCCGGAGCACATAATGTTCTCATGCAAGGTCCTCCGGGTTCCGGTAAAACACTTCTTGCAAGAACATTCTCCAGCATCCTCCCGCCTCTTGACGGAGATGAAATTCTTGAAGTCACACAAATCCATTCCGTCGCAGGAACATTGCCGCCACAAGGCGTTGTGCTTGAACGCCCCTGTCGCGTTCCTCATCATAGTGCGAGCATGCCTTCACTTATTGGCGGAGGAACGATTCCACGTCCCGGAGAAATTTCTCTCGCGCATCGCGGCGTCCTCTTCTTAGATGAATTTTTAGAATTCCCCCGAGTCCTTCTCGAAAGTTTACGCCAACCCCTTGAAGATAAATGCGTGACCGTGAGCCGCGCGGGCGGTACGGCGTTATTTCCTGCAAACTTCATTCTCATCGGAGCTATGAATCCCTGCCCTTGCGGCTTTCTAACGGAACAAGATATCGAATGCACCTGCAGTCCATTGCAGGTCGCTAAATACAGAAAAAGACTTTCCGGGCCGCTCTTAGACCGCATGGATCTTGCCATTGAAGTAGCAAAGGTTCCTGCAAAAGACTTAACGCGAAAAGAACGAAATGAATCCAGCAAAATAATTCGGGAGCGTGTTTTGCAAGCAAGAAAACTTCAAACGGAACGCTTTAAAACAACAGGTATCAAAACAAATGCGGAGATGACAAGCCAGCATGTCCGCGAGCTTATTCGCCTGGACGAAACGACCGAGGCGATCCTCAGTAGGTCTATCGACCGATACAAACTCTCGGCGCGCGCCTACTTTCGTCTGCTCAAAGTGGCGCGAACCATCGCCGACTTAGGCGGTGCAGAAGACCTCTCAGCCGAGCATGTTGCGGAGGCTCTTCAATATCGCTTGCAGATGGCATAAGATGAAAAAAGGATCTCCAAAAAGAAAAGCTTGACGGCTATTGGCGATAGAAGCATAGTGGCATCTCACGATTGACAAAAAGCCCATTTTCCGCTATAGTTCCTTAGCTAAAGTGGAAAATAAATTGGCTAAGTAGAGCTTATTATTAAGCCTTTCCGGGCCTATCAGCTATTCTGGATGTACTGAAATTAGCTGGTGTCCGAGAACGGCCAGGAGGTCATATTCCTACTTCAATGAAACGTTTATCCGCCCATATAGCCCTGATAGGCCTTCGCCTAATGGCTCGGGTAAAAAATTTGATACTCAAGGTCGCGAAAATACTCGCGCCCGTTTTACAGCCCATTTCTCGGGTGGCTGTGCGATTCTTCGTATTACCGCTCTATAAATTCCTCATGCTGCTTAAGCTGCGCATGAATCGTGTTGCCGTTGGCGCACGTGGATTTCTCTTTTTTCTCCTGACAAATCGTTACGTTTTTCACGCTATTTTGGTTGTTATTTCTCTAACGGCCATAGGAAGCCAGTTACAAGCTAAGAGTGCAACCGCTCTGGAAGCAGGCCAAAACAGTCTTTTGTACACCCTGGCAACAAATGGGCAGGACACCTATGTAGAAGAGCAAGTAAGTCCGGATCTCATCGTAAAAGATTCTCACTATCTTGATGCGGACACGCTTGAAGCAAGCGCAAACATTGATGATGATTATGCTTCAACAGACGTCGGCACAGCTGTTGCTGATACAGCGGTTCCAGGTTCAATCGCTCTCATGCCGAGTGCGGAAGCTACGGGCGAAGCTCAACCAGTCGCTACAAACCGAACCAAAACGGAAAATTATACCGTGCAAGATGGCGACACAATTAGTACCATCGCAGCAAAATTCGGTATTACGGTTAATACCATTCTCTGGGGAAACGACCTCACAAGCCGTTCAACCATTCATCCCGGCCAAGAGCTACGTATTCCAGCACAGTCAGGTGTTCTCTATACCGTTAAGAAAGGCGACACGCTTTCAAGCCTTGCAAAGAAATACAATGTCGCGACCGATGACATCCTTTCAGCAAACCGCATGACGGATGCAAGCACGCTCACTCTTGGTGAAGAGCTTATTCTTCCGGGAGCTACGCCTCCCGCAACAATCGCTGCAGCAAGCGCTCCGATTCCGCTCTCGGTTCAAAGAAATTCTACGACGATCGCCGGTAAAAAATATGATCCGTATGAAGAGTTGAATAGCGTAAAGGACGCACGAACCATTCCGGCAGACAAAACGGATGTTATCCCGGCAACAAAACTCCTCTGGCCCACGGACTCGCACCGCATTAACCAGTACTTTGGCTGGAGGCACACGGGAGTCGATATTCACGGAACATACACAAATGCAATTTACGCGGCCGCTGATGGTGTCGTCGTATTCTCTGGATGGAATAGCGGTGGATATGGCCAAATGATTCTTATAGATAACGGCGGCGGTATGAAGACGCGCTATGCGCACTCATCCAAGCTCCTCCTTGAAAAGGGTGCTGTCGTGAAACGCGGCCAAGTCATCGGAATGATCGGAACAACTGGCCGTTCAACCGGCCCCCACCTTCACTTTGAAGTCATTATCAATGGGAAATACCAAAACCCGCTCACTTACACAAAGTAAACAACAATAAAAACCCCGCCGATCGGCGGGGTTTTTATATGGTGGGGGTTCACACGCACGGATTGAACCGACTACCGAAAGGATTGGCGATATCATACTCTGGTTTTGAAGATTTAGAAGTGAAAGCTCTCATCATGCCAACTGCACCAAAAAGGTCCATCATATCAGCATCACGCAAAATTTTAAATAATTTGCCATCGCCTTCGCGATTTTTATTGTGAAATTTTATTGCATTACAAATCTCGGCAATTTTATCTTGTGTGAGTAAATTATTTTCTGTTAAAAATTTTGCGGCCATTTCAGCGCCAACCTCGCCATGCAAACTACGCTTCTCGGCTTGTGTCAATCCAATGTCATGCATTAACGCTGAAATTACTACCACTTCTAAATCTTCAAAATTTTCTTTATTGGCAATCTGCAAAGCCCAATTTTTTACGCGATCAACATGCTTAAAATCATGAGCCACTTCATTGCTCATAATACTTTTAACATACTCTTCCACTTGTTGAATTATTTTATTGTTCATACTTGTTTATTGGTATAGGGCGAAATTGCGTCTCACTCGTTTTTATACGAAGTGTTTTCATGATTATAGATATATTTTGCATATGATGCGAATCCATAATAAATTTTAATCGTATAAAAATTGACTTTACTTTGCTTGTTCTTAATTAAGTATGCAAATTGAATTACAAAAAATTGAACGAGAACTCAAAATAAAAAATTATAGTTCTCAAACTATAAAAAGTTATCTTTATGGTTTGCGAGAGTATTTTGTTTTCAAAAAAATAGATTTAAAAAAATTTAATCAGGAAAATATTAGGAATTTTTTATTCTACTGTGAGAAAAAGAAAACTTCTCCTCAGAGTCGGAACCTATTTTTGAACGCTATTAAATTTTACTACCGAAATGTAGTAAAAAGTCATAAAAAAATTGAAATACAGTCAGCAAAAAAGCCAAAAAGTTTGCCTGTAGTTCTGTCACGAAGTGAAATAAAAAGAATTTTGGAAACCCAAAAAAATGCAAAAACACAAGCTCCTTTTATCCCTTAGTTATGGGGCTGGCTTACGGGTTAGCGAGGTTATTTCCTTAAAAGTGCAGGATTTAGATTTGGAAGAATTGACTGTTCATATCAAATTAGCAAAGGCACAGGAGGATCGAATCAGCATAATACCAGAAAGCTTGGTTGCTGACTTGGAGAATTTAGTTGCCGGAAAATCAACAAATGATTTTGTTTTTGCAAGTGAACGAGGAGGCGTCTTAACAACAAGAACTGCACAGAAAAATTTTTGAAAATGCTTTGGAAGATTCCGGGATAAAAAAGTTGCGTCTTTCCATTCATTAAGACACTCGTTCGCTACGCATTTACTGGAAAATGATACAGATGTGCGTTTTGTCCAAGAGCTGCTTGGACATCAAAACATCAGGACAACACAGATTTCTATACATGTCACCAACCCTAAGTTTAAAAATATTAGAAGCCCATTATAAAACCCCCTGGAATTTCTTGGCGGAAACCAATGCCGATGGGCGAAGCCCCGAGGCGACTGCTTCGGCAAATCAAATTTGGTGGGGGCTCATTAACGCGATTGGAACCGCAAACCAAAGGGTTGGTAAAGAAAAGGATGACTATTGAGGAATATTTGGAACATCAACCGGAGGAAGAAACGGCTGATTCTAACCGAATTTCAAGTATTTTGGATTCGGAGGCATCAATATGGTCTCGGGTCTGGTGGCGACTTTTGGAGGAGGAGTTTTGGGGTGGTATATCTGGCTGAAGGATAATTCGGGGATGGTGGAGGGGTTTGTAGGGGAGGTAAAGGCAGCTACTTATGAAACATCTCATGCTAAATCGATATAACTGCGCAAAAGGCTTTCCTGTGGAATAGGTTGGTGTTCGGTATGTATAAGTAGCTTAATTACGGACGGAAACGGGGTTGGTGGGAACAGTAAGAATAGTGTTGGTCACCAATCATCTCTCAACCTCAATCACGTAACCAACAAATTTCTCATATAGCTTAAATTCAAATCTCTCATAAACATGAATCAGAATTCTCTCACGCAGATGCTCCGTTTGCTCGCCTCTAGTTTCTATTTCTTTTAACCAGTCAGGTGGTTTATCTAAAAGATTATTTAATGCATTTGAATTTGGTTCAAACGGTTGAACGTCTATCATCAGAAATCCCTTTTGTAATTCTTTTGGTTCATCCTTATCTAGAGGTGAGTATTGTATGAATTTCCCCAATTTTTTCTTATTCAAGATATATACTCTGGAGCTTTGTGTTTCCTGAGTGTACACCTCATAAATGGGAATATGCACACCTTGATATTGGTAGACACCCTCGATCATTTCATCAGATGCAAATTCCTTCGGAAAGTCATTTCTCCACTTAGGAATATAGTTCGCAGAGTGGTGGCCAAAAAAAGTCCAAATTGCTCGATTAGTTGCAACGATGATGACATTGGAAGGCTTCAGCGCTTCAAGAGTAGATTCGAACGCTTCGGCTTGAATTTGTTGAGCCTTTTCATGGATGGTCTCAATTATTCTTTCATTCTCTCCTCGTGCCATGCTTTGACCAAATCCAAAACCCTCATCTACCCCAAGAGAATGTACGTGCCACTCAAAATCATCTGGGATGAATGGAGTTTTATCAAAAACCGTACCAATACCCATTTTATTTTGCACTGTTCCTTTGTAGGGCATTCCAGATTTATCACTATACGCACCAATTTTTTCCAACATGAGTCTCATTGGCTGGCTCTTCTTATAATTTGGGATGAGAGATTCTTTGAATTTCAAAATCTTTTCCGGTGAAACTGGAGCCTCTCTTTTTCTTTTTAAATCATCTTTTTCCTGCTGAAGATGAGCCTTTTTTAATAAGGCACGTAAGGCTTTGCACTGTTCCATCGAGCCCAAATCCAATATATCTTTCCAGTTATCTTTAGAGGTTTCTATACTAGCAATGATTTTCATTAAATCTCCAGTTCCATCAGCTAAAAACGCAAGGTCACGATTGTGAGGAATATTTATTTTTTGGATCTCTCCATCCGTCTTACCGCTGAGAGCGGATAGAGATTTCACGACAAATAATTGTTCCAACTTTTCAAGGGTTTGAATTGTGTGGACTCCGCCATCAGGCTGCATTTCCCACCAGTCCCAGCCCCAAGAGTCTCCAGCTCTAAACTTATGTACTCTCATGAAGAGTGCCGTCAAATCTTCAATTTTGTTCGGTAATAGTTTTTGAATTGAGTCATAAAAAGGCTTAATCGCTTCTTTGTCGGTACCGCCTCTCAAAATAAACAGCGTCCAACTTGCAAGGCCGAACAAAACCTCTTCACGCTTTTCATCTAACTCATCATACACATCACGAATCTCCTCATAGTTTCCGTTGTATTTGCGTTGCCGCCCAAGAGGCTCAAACAACTGCATGAGCGCAGTCAAAAATTTATTGAAATTATCAATATCGCGCTTATCGAAGGCTGCTTTTATCAAATGCTGAAAAATTACCAGTATATGGATCGCGTAATCTTTGAAATCCTGTTCGGGGTAATCCTCATCATCTATTTTCGGTTCCAAATGATATGAAGACAGTTCTTTCAAATACCGCCACGTTCTATCGAAGATAAATTCAGCGGCCTTTTTATTGCCTTTTTCCAATAATTCATACCCTCGCTCGTAGAGCATCCTAGGAAAATAAAGGAATTCTCGAAAAATAAGATGATCCTTATTGTCGATAGCTTCTTGCGCCAAAAGCATCGGCAAATAAGCGACATGCCGAATAATATCGATGTCTTCGGAAGCAACACCACGCTCAAAGATTTCTCGAATATCGTTTGAGAGCCATTCAATTGGTTTTAATTTTTGGCTCCCAAAGCCTCCCTGTTCCTGCCGTGCCTGTTCAGCTGAGAAGCCTCCACCGTATTTTTCGAGATATCTAAAAAACTCATTGATTAACTCGACGTAGAGTCGCATGATGTTCTCTAACTCTCCTGTACTTTGATTATTGATAGCAGAAATACACCTATCCTTCATTTTTGATATTTCGATTCGTGCCTCAGCTTCAGTATCATTACGTTCCATTTCGAACATGGAGAGAGCTAATTTTCCCAACTTCTTTATGCCAATTTTCTCGGCAAGTTCTTTCTTGATTTCAAAAAGAGTTTCACCAACTCTGATACTGTCATTTAACGATTTTCTTACGATAGCAGCTGACTCAATCCTTTCTTTCTTTGGTTGACTTTTGCTTGTCTGAATTGAATCGTTGCTATCAGGGGCATCCACCTTCATTCCCTTGCTAATTTGAGATTCTATCTTTTCTAAATGATTCAGCTTTACATTCTTTACATAGCTATCTCTTGTTGCTTTTATTGCAAATATATCCTTTCTATCTCCCCGGAAGCCGAAGGGGCTAAAGCTTAAAATCTCACTATTTTCATAGTGCTTATACAAACAATTAAACCAAATGCGTTTAGTGATTTCTCGGTCAAGCAGTTTAACAAACGAGGTTCTCGTTACACTGATCAAGATGTTCTTCTTCGCCTCCTCCAATTTGTGAGCTTGAAGCAACACTGTAATGACTCTACTGAACGCAACTAGAGCGGCTACTGCAATCAAACCAAGAAAAATTACCGCTAGCCAGTTTGTTTTTCCGATAAAGAAAAAGAAGGCGGTAGTTTCTAACAGAAGCAATGGGAAAAGGTAGCTTTTATACAGAAGTACACGGGCTTTCTCTGGCTCATTCTTATCGAGCAGGCTACCCGCTACAAAAAATATAAGACCAACTAGAATCGCTCCTACCCCAGCATGAATGGCGATAGGATCAAAGCTTTCTGGAATAATGGGTGGGGTAGACAGGTTCGTTTTTAGCCAACCCTTTGTTGATCTGGTTGCATCCGCATAGAAAAGCCAATGGTTGGCAATCTGATTTAACGGAGAAAGGATTTTGTAAAGAATTTCCGTTGGATGTGAAATGATCCAAGCGAACAGCAGAAAACCAGTAATTTTTGCTGTGGAAGACGTTGAAGGCATCCAAAGGGGAGCCCTGTTCTCCATAATTCTTTTCCTCGTTTTTTTATCGATTTTAATTTCACGTTTTATGATATCCGAAATGCTCTCTTCCTTTTTAGAGAAGTTTTTTATCCTTTCCCAAGTTTTTCTAAAGAAAGAGAGCATTTAAAAATATTTTACAAGTTTTTAAGTGCACTCAATACGCTTTCCACATTCCCATTGTACACAAGGAAGAAGTGAAGTTTGCCTTTGCCAAGGTTTGCCCAGAGTTCACCAATTTCCACTTTGTATTCGGTATCTTCATTGCTGACGCGGTCTTCACCTTTCCATTCCAAAGCCACGACTGAACCTTTTTTGGTGACAGCAATAAAGTCAGGATAGAATTTATTTTTCTTCCATCCTTGGATGTAAAAAGGGTCTCTTTTCTCCCTGCTTCTAATCCAAAACTCGATATTCGGCAAAGTATCCAAGTCTAAACGTTCAACAAATGAAAGCTCCTCTTTATTGAGTTTATCGATCTTTTTATAGTAATTCTTGTTGAAGTCTTGTGGTACTTCCTGCGCTATCGTAATCGTCTCTGGAAAAGAATCAAAAGGCTTCGTTGTGATTGCGCCCTTTTTGGCAAACTGATCAAAACGCCGTTTGGCGTATTCCTGCAGTACCCCGTTAATTACTTCGTCGAGTTTAGCCAACAGCAAATAACGATTCACGGATAATTCCGCAAGTGAGTGCTTCTTGAGCTGATAATCAATGGCTTTATCGATAAACTTCACTTTGTCGCTTTTTTCAAGGATGGTAAATCGCATTTTTTTATCCAACCACTGCACCAACTCCTGCTTGGTAAAGTTTTTGTCTTTATATGTTAGATGCAACATCTGCTGTGCTCCTTTTATCCATTTGTCTTCCTTGATATCAATAACGGCGCGACCATCGTTATCGTAATGTATTTCAAAATCAAAATTCGCATCTTCTTTGGCAAGCTCAAAATCTTCACCGATCAAATCTTCAAAGGCTAATCTGTCACCATCAAGACTCATCATTGGGGCTGCAAAATCCTTTTTTACCGCACGCTCAATTTCCAACTCGTATTTTTGTTCCTTTTGAGAGGAGTTTAAGAGGTCAAATCTGCTATATCCATTCGTTTCAAGTCCAGAGATGATCTGTGTAGCTGCTTCGTTGAAATTACGGGCAGAAGCAAAAATATAACAACGATTTAGGTTTTCATTTTCCTTTCTTTTAGCATAAGGCATACGGATAATACGCCCGATAATCTGCTCAACCGCAATTTTTGCCCCGACATTGGCAACGGAAATCAAAACATAGGCAAACGAACAGTCCCAACCTTCTGCGAGTGCGCTCACGGTGATGATGTAGCGGATTTTGCACTTCTTGCTGAATAGATCGACTCCCTCAAGATCATTTCTCTCTGAAGTCTTGATGGCAATTTCGTCTTCGGAAATTTTGGCACTTAATAAATATTCTTTAATTTGATCAACCGTCACACTAGGGCTTGTTTTACTCTTTGGTTGCGCCTGTATTAAGGCAATGGGGCGAATATATTCTCCTTTTATCTTCTTCGCATCCTTTTCAAGTTCGTCCCGCTTTTCAATTCCTCTGGCAACAGAATTATTCCATTGAGTGGCACTTTCAAGAACGAGCGGGATTTTTACCATTTGTTCTTCCTTGAGTTCCGAAGCAGAAATATCAACCAAGATATTGCTACCACCTCTTGGGGTTGCCGTGTATTCAATAATAAATGATGGATTCAGCTCTTTAAGAAAATCTATGGAGAGCTGGGTTTTTGTCTTGTGCCCTTCATCAATAACCACCAACGGGCTACTAATTCTGATGACATTCGCTAGCGAATTAATAACTGTCTTGTGCTCATCTAGTTCTAAGCTGTCATTCTCCTGTATATTCTCAAAGTGGCTTAGCAAGGCACCATTTTCCTGATAAACCTTGTACTTATTTTGCAAAGTCTTTTCCTTACGGAAGGCGTCCAGACTAGAAACGATAACACAAAGATTATCTTGGACATCTTCTTTCCGAATACGAAGAGCTTCTTCGTTTGAAAAAATACGAATGTTATTCTGAAAGGCCTCATCAAGGACTTTTCGATGCCAATCGTTACGATCCTTAAACTTTTTAAGGGTTTGGCTTTTAATAGTTTCAGAAGGCACAAACCACATAATAATGCCACGCTCCATTTTGTGCTTCAAAACAGTCCCCATGATTGCAGTCACCGCGTGGCAACCAACGAGTGTTTTACCGCCACCAGTCGGGATTTTTACGCAAACAAAAGGCATGTCGCCAAAAAATTCGGAGTTATACGGCTGATTCGTGATACCCATGAAGGCATATTTTGAACCAACACGTTCCAGTTCTCTCAAATAGTCTTTGAGAGTGTCTAACGCTTTTTGCTGATACTTTTTTAAAAACATAGTAGTGGATTAATAAACTTTTACTTCGTACGGGATTTGTTTAAACACGATGTTATATTCATCCAGTATTTTTTCATCAACCGTACAATTGTCGGCATAAATAACCTTTTTGGACTTAGTATCTCTTAGTTTTTTCAGAAACCCCTTATCCAAAATATTTTTGCCTTTTTCCTTATAAATCAAATAATACTCAGTCTCATTGAGCTCACCGATGAAATTCTTATCCACTTTGGCACGATCAATGTTTGTTTGAGTCTCAGTGAAGTAGATATAAGTTGCGAACTGGTCAAAGTCGCATTCTTCTTCAATATGACCTTTTTCGTTGAAAAGCGGCTTTGAGAGTTCACAATACTCGAAGCCATCCTTATAGTCGTATTTTTTGACCGCACGCTTAATGCGCTCAGCGGTAATATCTTTTGCAACATGGTCTTCCAATTCAATAAGGATAAACTTGCGATTACCGCCATCTTCTTTATTTAAATCAAGAACGGCATGCCCTGTTGTTCCTGATCCACCAAAAGAATCCAGCACAATTGAATCCGAATTTGTCCCGAGTTGTAAGAATCGCTTGATTAAGCTTGTTGGCTTCGGGTTATTAAATACCTTTTCTCTAAACAACTCTTTCAATGACATTGTGCCGTTCGTGGTAGTCCCAACGTCATCCCACCAAGTATTTGGGGTTAAACCTCTTTCTTCAGCCTCCCAAATAAAGCGTTTTCGTTGTGGTCGGCCTTTCCCATTTTTTCCGAATACAATCCGATTATCCGCCAACAACTGTTCAAACTTCTTCAGGTCATTTTTCCAACAATTACCTTTTGCTGGATAAAATACTTCACCAGTGATCGGGTTTTTAATTGGATATTTTTGGTTAGGCCGTTCACCGCCAGCCTCAAATGGATCAGCCTTCCAGTCGCCACGAGGGTCATTATCAGGATTGGCAAACCCAGACAAAATGGCAGGAAGTTTGAATGTAGATTTTTGTAGCTCGAATGCTTTTCTATTTTTTATGTATGCAGTGTTAATCGTATGTGAGATAGAAACCATTGCGGGATTTGTGATGGACTTAGTGCTATTCCAAACAAAGTTTGCTAAGAAATTTTCTTCTCCAAAAATTTCATCCATCATCAGACGAAGATTTGATTGTTCGTTGTCATCCAAAGAGACAAAAATTACACCATCTTCACTAAGTAAATCACGGAGTAACTTGAGGCGTGGATACATCATGCAGAGCCACTTATCATGGCGGCATAAATCCGCAGTTTGGTTGCCAACCACTTTACCAAGCCATTTTTTTATCTTCGGTGAATTAACCTTATCGTTATAAACCCAGTTTTCATTTCCTGTGTTATACGGAGGATCGATGTAGATACACTTCACTTTACCGCCGTAGTAAGGCATCAATGCTTTTAATGCCTCAAGATTATCCCCGTGAATAATGAGGTTTTGTGAATTTTCGCCTACCGAGGCGGACTTCACTTTGCGAAGAAGCCGAAAAGGAACCTCCTTATCGTGGTTCACTACCGCTTCTTTGCCGATCCAATTTAGTGTAGGCATAGTTTATTTTATTAGGTCATCAACGCCGATTCCAAGTCCAGCTGCAATCTTCGTAACCGTATCAATAGACGGATTTTGAACAGCGTCCGATTCTATTTTAACAAGCGTTGGATAAGGCAAATCAGCCTTCTTGGCCAACTC
>Ga0210041_1001309_pt1 | contig 24047 bp, 20 predicted proteins | sample CryGeymeta201503_FD_183973 | JGI IMG/M metagenome (GOLD analysis project Ga0210041, IMG submission 183973) | Groundwater microbial communities from Crystal Geyser aquifers in Utah, USA - Crystal Geyser metaG 2015-03 (SPAdes) (version 2) | ecosystem: Environmental > Aquatic > Deep subsurface >... | reverse complement strand
GCTGAGCTCTTTGCGGGGGTGAATTCTCCCGGTTGACGGATGTGCTATCTTCCGGGATCATAAACGGGTACGGCCGGGGCAAAGAGCTCAGCGCGGACAGGCTTGGGCAGGACTACATGTTCAAGACAGGATATGATCCTGAGGCCTCGGTCAGTTTTTTGACCGCTTTACAGCGGACCGAGGGAGACCCGCTCGATCCTGTGAGCCACTGGCTGGCGGGCACCCATCCGTATGCCTCTGAAAGGATCCGGAAGGCTCAGGTCCACGCCCGGGAATTGGACCCGCAGATGCTCGTGAAGACGAGGAACAGGGAACGTTACCTGTCACAGATCAACGGGATGGTCTTCGGCGCCGGTGAAAGGGACGGGCTCCTTGCGGGCCGACGGTATCAGAACCGTTTTTTCCGGGTATCCTGTGAGGTTCCGGAAGGGTGGACGGTCCGCACGGGACGGGATACGTGGGCGGCGGAGACCCCGGATAAAAAATACCGGATGCAATTCAGGCTTGAGGAACTTAAAGAGGCGGTGGATCTGAATTCCTTTGCGTTTCGTATGGAGCAGGGGATGGAATTGAATCATGGCGAACTCTTGTCCAGGGGCAGGCGGAACGGGATGGAGACACTCATGGTACGGTACCGGGCTGCATCCGGTTCGGTGATCCTTGGGGAGTATCTTCTCCGGGACCGTGTCGGGATCGCGCTCTATGGCATGGTCCCGGAGGTTTCCACTGGTCAGTTGACTGAGGAATGGCGCAGGGTCGAAGAGAGTATTCAAACCCTATCGGAATCCGAGGCAGGCGCCATACCCCTGGCCAGGATCAGGATCCATCAGGTCCGTCCGGGAGACACCTTTTCTGGACTGGCCATGGAGTTTCTCAAGGATCCGAAGAAGGCAAAAGAGATTGCGGAGATCAACGGGATGAGCCCGGATGCATCGCCCGCTTTGGGTTCGGCCATCAAGGTTATAACATACTATTAAAATTGAGGTTCATCTCCAAAAGAGCGGGTGAAAACATCAGGGGTCAAGTGCTGCGCTCAAACACTTCAAGACCGACGATGGCTGTTCAAGAAAAGGAAAAAAATGAACCGAAGATACGGTTTTAGCTCTCTTTTTATCATTTCTTTTTTGCTGTGTCTGGCGTCTTGTACAAGAGGCCGGGTTCCGGTTCCGGCGGTGCAGCCTCCGGCCCCAAGTTTAAGTGACGCAGAGGCGGCATTCCGAAACGGTCAATACCAGGATGCCGTCCATGCCTTTCAGTCCTTTCTCGCATCAGACCCGGCGGATCCGAGGATCCCTGAAGCCCGCCTGAGACTGGGTGAGGCCTATTTTGCCATGAAAGAGATCAATCGGTCCCTGGAGGAACTGGATCAGGTTGTCCGTGATTTTCCGGATACCAGCCAGGCGGATCAGGCCAGACTCCTCATATCCAGGATTCACTATGACCAGGGGAATGCGGATGCTTCCCTGGCTGAACTCCGCGGTCTCCTTGTAAGATCACCGAGCCGGGCGGTGGGGGTTCAGGCCTTCCTGCTGAGAGGGGAGATCTTTATGCAGAGAAGGGATATCTCGCTGGGATTGTCCCAGTGGAAGAAGAGCCTCTCCATGGCGGACGGACAGGAAGAGACCCGCCGCCTCTATGAAGAGATGGCGCGTATCATGGGACAAAGCGCCGTCGAAGAAAAGACCCTGATGCAGATCATTCGTGAGACACCCGGAGAATTTCCGGCAGACCTCTCTCTTTTCGTCATGGGGAAGCGCTCATGGGATGGAGGGGACCCCGTCAAGGCTTCCAGGTTTTTTGAGAAGTTTCATTCCCTGTTTCCTGCTCATCCGCTGCTCGGTGAAGCAAAGAACTATATGGAGCAGGGGGCGCGCCTTGCATCACTTTCTCACATGCGGATCGGGTGCATTCTCCCTCTTTCAGGCAGGCAGAAGGAAATCGCAAATCAGGTCCTTCATGGAATTCAATTTTCAGTGGACAGGCTGAACGCCTCATTTCTTGAGAAAAGGATCGAACTGGTCATCAGGGATTCGGAGGAGACCCCCGAGAAGGCCAAGGCTGAAATGGAGAACCTGGCCGCTGATCCGGATGTCATTGCCGTGATCGGACCCCTGATGAGCCGTTCGGTGATGGAGGCCGCCTCGGTAGCGGAAAATGCCCATCTGCCGGTCATCACACCGGCGGCGGCCGCAAAAGAGATTGCAAAAACCGACGGCTATATCTTCCGGAATGCCATGACCAACTCGGCACAGGCCAAGGCCATCGCCGAGTACGCCGTGAGGAATCTCGGCCTGCATACCTTTGTCGTGCTCTATCCGGATGACTATTATGGAACGGAACTCAACGGTTCCTTTGTGAAGCAAGTCACGGCCCTTGGAGGGAATGTCGTCTGTTCAATTTCTTACAAGAGGGGCGCCGTGGATTACAGGCCCCAGATTCAGAGCATGATCCGGAAGGATCTGCAGATGACGCTTTCCCGGAACGCCGATATGCTCGCACAGGATCAGGACAGTATCAAGGAATGGTCAAGAAACTATTTTCCGGGTTTTGATGCGGTTTACCTGCCGGGTTATGCCGAAGATGTGGGGTTGATTGCCCCTCAACTGGCCTACTACAATATTTCATCCGTACAGCTTCTGGGGAGCCACAACTGGAACTCCGTCGAACTCATCCGCCGTGGCGAACGTTTTGTGGAAGGGGCCGTCTTCACCGATGGTTTCTTTGCAGAGAGTCCGCATACGGATATCGCAGAATTCGTGGAGGGATACCGCAGGACATACGGGGAGGAACCCACTCTTTTTTCCGCGCAGGCTTATGACGCGGCTGAGATGATCCTTCAGACTCTGTACAGAGGGGGGAAATCCAGGGAGGATATCCGCAAAGGGCTGCTGGCTCAGAAGAACTTTCCAGGCATCTCCGGCCTGACCCATGTGCACGCCTCCGGGGATATGGAGAAAGAACTCTTCTTGATCCGAGTGGAGAACGGCTCTTTCCGGCAGATCAATTAAAATCAAAAATTAAAGATCTAAAATACGATCTTTAATTTTTGATATAACTTTAGAAGCATTCAACATGGAATAAGGAACAGAAATGAGAATGGATCTAACAGGCAAAACTCCATGGCGCTATTATGATACCGGATCTTCCGATGCTTACACCAATATGGCCATGGACGAGGTTCTTCTCAAGAAGATGCGGAGACCGGATGCCCTTCCCATTCTCAGGGTTTACACCTGGTCCATGCCGTCCATTTCCGTGGGATATTTCCAGAACGTGATGGATGACTTCGATCTCACCCTTTGTAAGGAACGCGGCTTGCCCCTGGTTAGACGCCTTACGGGCGGGCGGGCCGTGTTCCACGACCACGAATTGACGTACAGTATGATCCTTCCCGGGTCGTACCCGTCGCTGCCAAGGGGTTTGCTGGATAGTTACAGATATCTCAGCCGGGGACTTCTTCTCGGACTCAGGGAACTCGGGGTTGAACCCGAGCTGGCCGCCCTCAAGGATATGAAGGAAGGGCGGAGGGGCCGGGCTCTCAAGTCGCCCAACTGTTTTGCCTCTTCCTCCTGGTATGAGATGACGGCCGGCGGGAAAAAGATCGTGGGGAGCGCGCAGAAACGGACGCCGTACGGGATCCTCCAGGAGGGATCCATTCTGATTTCGACCCTGCGCTTCAGAGCGTTCAGTGAATTGTTCCGAAAGCGTCCGGATCGGATGGATTCGGGCGGGTACCGGGAGGATGAGTATCCCATGACCTCTTTGACAGAGATCTTACGGGGGGATTGCCCTGTGGACCGGGTTAAACAGGCGCTCTTGCAGGGGTTTATCAACGCCTACGGCATTCATTTCCAAAAGACAAGGATCACCCGGGAAGAGAGGCGCTCAGCCTATGAACTGGTTGATGCCCGATATGGAAGAGATAGCTGGAATTTGTATGGAAAATACAAACTTTTAGGCGAAAAACCTGAACAGAATCGTCCTTGACACAAAAAGGAGTAGCATGATATTCTTTTTATAAGGTGATACGGGGCAGTTGGATTCATAATTCTTTGATTTTAAAGAAGTTTTAAGCCGGTTCGATCTTTTTGCCCATCTGATCCATTTAAAAATATTCGTTTTCACATTTGTCCTGATTTGTGACCATCGGAGAGACAAGGCAGGGGTATAAAGGGTGTTTCATGGGTTTGTTCGGCAGCGGTAAGAACAAGGAAGAAAAACAGAAAAATAAGGTGATCCAGAAGGCACAGAAATATGCGCAAAAAGGCCAGATTGAAAATGCCGTGGCCGAATGGGCAAGTCTTCTGAAGAACAAGGCTGAGGATGCCAACATCTACAATACCATCGGTGACCTTTATCTGAAGGGAAACCTGAAGGATAAGGCCATCGAGTCCTACCGAAAAGCGTGCAAGAGCTACACGGATTCCGGATTCGCTCTCAAGGCCATCGCCGTCAATAAAAAGGTCTTGAAGATCGACCCCAACGATCTGGACTCCATGATGTCCATGGCCCATCTGCATAAAGAGCGTGGTATGGTGGCCAACGCCAAGGAGTGCTACCTCGCCATTGCCGAATACCATATCCGGACCGGGTCGCATGATAAAGCCCTTGAGGCCTACCAGAAGATCGTGGATATGGACCCCAAGAATCTCAAGGTTAAGGTGAGCCTCGCCGAACTCTATCTAAAAGAGGAGATGGCGCAGGAAGGGTCCAAGATCTATGGAGAGGTGATCGGAGCGCTTCTTGAAGAGTCGAGGTATGACGAAGCGGAGAAACTCTGCAAGAAGCTGGAGGGGAGCCTCGGTTCACCCGGCGCGAACCTGAAATACATGGTCCAGATCCATCTGGCTCAAAACCGAGTGGACGAGGCATCGGTCTGCGCGAAACAGCTGGAAGAACGCGGCGAACAGGATTCCGAAACCGCTGTGTACAATGCTGAAATCCTCATCCGGAAAGGTCATGCCAAGGAAGGGATCGACGCCCTCAGAAAGATCGACAGGAGCGCCGTCACTGAATTTGTCCTCCTGAAGATTTTCCGCCATCTCCTGGCCGCCGGTGAGACGGATCAGGCATTGGATGTTTTAAATGAGATTGCCGAAAAATATCTGGCGTCCAACCGTTTTGAAGAGCTATGCCGGTTGTACCAGCAGGTCATAGATCATGATCCCGACCACCTGAAGGTGCGTCAGCAAATGGTGGATCTCCTGAAGAAGATGAAACGGGATCAGGATCTCATCCAGCAATACAAGGAGATGGGAAGGATTTATGCCTCATCGGGTCATCAAGAGGAGGCTAGGAACATCTACGAGAAAGTCATGTGCATGATTCCGGAGGATATTGAGACGAAGGCCCTGCTCAAGGGCATGAACAGAGACGTCTCTCCCGGCGGCGCCATAGAATTCGACGGGACGGTGATCAGCCCGGCATCGGAAGGCGGCGCCGAAACGGCCGAAGAGGAGAACGTCTATGCCATCGATGATAAGATGGAGATCGAAACCTTTGCGGCCGGCATCAACGAGCCCGAAGTCTTAGGCACGGAGGCCCCAGCGGAGGCGCCTGCGTCTTCAGGAGATGCCGGTGATGAGATCGAGGTGATCAAGGAGAGCGGTGAGGATCAGGAAACCTTCCTGACGGATAACATCACCGAAGCCGACGTCTACATGGAATACGGACATATGAAGAAGGCCATCGTTCACCTCGAGAAGAATCTTGAGTCGGCCCCCAAACATATCCCTACGCATGAAAGACTTCTTCAGATCTTCATTGAACAGGGGAATATCCAGGAGCAGATCAACACCTTGATGATCCTTGCAAAACTGTATCTGGCGCAGGGTGAACACAAAAAGTCTGAAGAGGCCCTCAACGAAATCCTGGTTCTCGATCCTGGAAACGAGGATGCAGTGAGAAGTCTCAAAGAGGGGCCCATGGCCCTCTCATCCAACGCCACGGATGAAGCGGAAGCGCCCAGGGAGGCGGAGAGCTTTGAATTTGAATTTGATGACAAGGGAAAAGCCGGGGCCGGTCCGGGTCAGGAAGAGGCGGACGCCCCGAAGGAGAAAGCAGGGGATGCGGAGCCCATAGACGATCTCCTTGATGAGGCTGACTTTTATCTTCAGAACGGCATGATAGACGAGGCGCGTGCTGTCTATGAAAAAATTCTGAATCTCCACCCGGATCGTACAGACGTCGCCGGGAAACTCAAGGAGATCTCAGGGAATGGGGATAAGGAAAGTCCTGCCCCGGATGAGATGTCCAAGATGTTCTCGGAAGTCGCCCTGGAGTTCGGCGGCAAAACACCCGTTCCCACGGGATCGGCGGAAGACGACCTGACCTCGATCAAGACGGGGATCCCGGGAGAAGAGGCGCCGTCTCCAATGGTTGATGACTTCAATAGCTTCGCCGAGGCGCTCCGCCAGGAAGTCGACGGTACACTGTCCGGGGAGGACCATGGGACCGGAGCATCATCCGGCGACGCGGATGACATGCTGGATTTCAGCTCCGAACTCCGCAGGGAGGTTGAAGATTCACTCGCTTCCACCGGGGAGGTGTTTGGTGATCATGATGTCATGGATATCTTCAACGAGTTCCGGGAGGGGGTTCAGAGAGAACTCGGTGATGAAGATCATGAGACGCACTACAACCTCGGAATCGCCTACATGGAAATGGGGCTGATTGATGAAGCCTGTGAGGAATTTTCCATCGCATCCCGAGATTCCGGGCGCCTCATGGATTGTCTGACCATGATCGGTCTCTGTTATACCCAGAAGGGAGAATTCCATAAAGCCCTTGCGGAACTGGAGAGAGGCCTCACGGTTCAGGGCCGCAGCGATGAAGAATACAACAGCATCCGGTATGAAATCGCGAAGGTTTCCGAACTTCTGGGAAACAAGGAGAGGGCCGTCAAGGAGCTGCTGGATATCCATGAAAACAATCCCGGCTACCGGGATTTGCAGGCGAAACTGAAGGCCTTCGGCGTCAAGACCGATGACAGGCCCCTCGTCAAGAAAAAGTTCCGGGATAAGAAAAACAAAGTCTCTTACCTTTAAGTCATGGGACCAGGTTTGAGACCCTCATACCAGGGAGAAACATAAAAAGAGATGAGTTTGCTGGAGTTTTACGGGATCAAGGGACAACCCTTCTCTAATGCGCCCGACAACAGGTTCTACTTCAACAGCGAGCAGCACTCTCATGCCCTGCTCCGCCTGAAATATGCCGTGGATTCCATGAAAGGCCTCGCAGTCCTCATCGGTGACATCGGCACAGGGAAGACCACCCTCGCGAGGAGAATGCTGGACGAACTCCCTGAAGAGGAGTATGAATCCGCCCTGCTCATCATCATTCATTCGTCTGTCACGGCGGAATGGCTTCTGAAAAAAATATCGGTCCAGCTCGGCGTCAAGGACGTAGCGGATACCAAGATGGAGATCATCAGTCAGCTTTACCAGCGTCTTGTGCAGATCCATGAAGCAGGGAAAAAGCCCGTGGTCCTGATCGACGAGGCGCAGATGCTGAACAGCCGGGACCTGATGGAAGAGTTCCGGGGCCTTCTCAACATCGAGAACACGGATGGGAAACTTCTCTCTCTGATCTTCTTCGGGATGTCAGGCCTGAATGACTGCCTGGCCCTGGATCCTCCCCTGCAGCAAAGGGTGGCCGTCAAGTACAAGCTTAAATCTTTGGACGCCGACGCCACCGAAGCGTATATCCGGCACCGCCTGAGCATTGTCGGGTGTGAGACGGACCTCTTCACTCCCGAGGCCTATCGTTCCATTTACGAACACTCCCATGGGATCCCGCGCCTGATCAATACCATCTGTGACAATGCCTTGTTCGAAGGTTTTCTCGTCAAAAAGAAAGTCGTTGGCGAGGATCTGATCCAGGAGGTCGCCGAGGAACTGGATCTCGAGAAAAAGCCGGTCGGCATGCTCCGGGAGACCGACGAGGAGATCGATCACATTATTGAACGGATCGGAGAAGAGACAAAATCATAAATCATGATCTTTTCAAACCGGGCCTTGGTCTTGTTGTAGACCCAGAGGTTCCAGACTCCGGAGGGGAAGCGGTGGTTGGCCCGGTCGCCGGTCTGCGTGCCGTCATGGCAGTTCCCGATGACATGAATCTCATTGGATGATCGTTACAGCTTCGGCCCGCCTTCGGAAGTTAAACTCTTGTGAAAATTTTTAGCAAAATTCATGACGAAATGGAGACTTTTTTGCACTTCGGGGTCCCGGGCGGTTTTAAGAAGTCCTATAATCCCTTTCTTGTAAGGCTCTTCCTTCATGTCTGACATGGTCTCCTGAACACCTTCCACCATGGCTCCGATCAGTTCCTGTACCTGCGGATTCATGATCCTGCTTACGAAGTTTTCAAACATGGAAAGCATTCGTTCCACAATGCTGTCTGTAAAGGCATGGGTGGCGGAACCCATGAAGGTGGCCATCTGGGTGAGAATCTCAAGGCTTCCGGAGTTGATCAGTTCCTGAAGCGCCGGCATGACCCGGATGACGTCGGCTTTTACAACCTCGTCACCGATCTCGATCAGTTTTCCCATAGTGTCCGAGGACCGCTCAAGAAGGGTGTCGGTCATGGAATTCTTGGCCGCTGCGGCAAAGGAGGCCATCTGGGTCAGGGCGTCCAATGCCCCGCTGCTGTGGAGTTCGGTGATCTTGGAAATGGAGGTCCTGATCGCATCAAAGACCTCGGGCTTGGCGATTTCACTGGCCAGCGCACCGATCGGCTCCAGGATGGAGGCCATCCGTTCGATCATGGGATCGGTCTGGGAGTCCTGATAGGCCCCGATGGTCCTGGTGACTTCGCTTAGAGTAGCGGCCTGTCCCAGAAGTTCCTGAACATGGGAAGAGATTTCAGGACGTTCCAGATGTTCCATGAGCGCATTGATGTTCCCGTTTGTTTTGATCATCCTGTTCCCTCCTTTTAAAGAATGCCTCGGGCGCTCAGCCAGTAGAGCCGGTTATAGGCCAGCTTGAACCAGTGGATCATCTGTGAGGGTTCGCCTGGATTGGGGGGGGTATTGTAGTTGAACCAGACATAGGTTCCTTTTTCCATGCCGCTTTCCACGAAGCAGAATACCTTGCCGTCGTATTCCCGGCCAGGGCACCCTTCCTTGATCTGGCAGATCAGGGATTCAGCCACCGTATCCGCTTCGAAGTGGGCTGTGGATCCGGCCTTGCTGATCGGGATGTTGGTGGTGTCACCGACGACGAAGATGTTTTCCTTCCCATCCATCTGCAGGCTCTTTTTGTTGGTGGGGATCCACCCTGATGGTCCGAGGTTGGATTCCTCTATGACCGGCTGGCCCTTGTGCGGCGGTACGGCAATCAGGAGATCATAATCTACAACCGAACCTTCCTCGCTCTCGATCTGCTTCTTTACCGGGTCGATCTTTTTCATGTTGAAGAAGGTTTCATACTTGATTCCACGCTGTTCAAAGGCCTTGACCGCCCAATGGGCGACCGGCTCCATGGCATGCACCCGGCCGATGGGATACGTATAATAGATCTCGTACTTGTTCTTCAGTCCGTTTTGGGAGAAGAGGTCATCGAGCATGAAGGTCATCTCCAACGGGGCCACGGGGCACTTGTGAGGAACGCCCACGGCTATGACAATTCTCCCGCCCTGGAAGGCCTTGAGGGCGGTACGCAGCTTCTTGGCTCCTTCAAGATCATAGAACCAGTGGGCCCCCTCTTTCATGCCCGGGATCTCTTCGGGAACGATCCGGGATCCGGTGGCGATGACCAGATAATCATAAGGATATGCCTTGCCGCTTTTTGCCAGGACTGTTTGTTTCTTCGTGTCGATCTTCACTGCGGGGTCGACATAGAAGTTGATGAGCGGATCCAGCAGGCTTTTTTGATCCCGGATGAACTCTTCATCCTGCATCCTGCCGAAGGCTACGTAGAGAAAAGCCGGCTGGTAGACGTGCTTGTCCGATGCGCTCAGCATGTTGACGGTGACATCGCCCCGCCTCATCTCCGTCCTGAGGCCGCGCGCGACAAGGTTGGCGACGATGGTTCCTCCTGTTCCTCCTCCCAAGATCAAGATTCTTTTTCCCATGATGCACCTCTCATTTGTCTGTTATCCATCCCTGCCCGGGATGTGCCCGGAGAGCAGGTCAAAAATATCCCACTTTCCCACCCTGATAAGCGCCAGGGGCTGGATCCATGCCTTGATCCATGTTTTGGTGATGCGAATGCCTACTGCAAAGCAGACCGAATCCGGTTCGGTGGTTTATTCTCTCAGGCCTGATCCCCTCGGCCTTCAAGAATGGTTATTTAATCTTTTTAACCACGATGCTCCAGCAGCCGTCTATTTCACGGGTGCCGATGTGCACCTGCCCGGTTCTTGAGGCCCAGTAAGGAATCTCCTTCTTGGAGCCCGGGTCTGAGGAAAGGACCTCAATCACGGTTCCGACCGGTTCGTTCTTCATGGTAAAGATCAGTTCCATGAGCGGCCCCGGACAGTAGGACCCCCGTGCATCCAGGGTCTTGTGAACCATGATCTCAGCCTGGTTTCTACGGTCCTCTCTGCTTCTGCGGTCCGTAACGCACCAAGGTCTCTGATAATCATTTTTATTAATTTTATAAAGGGTCTGTTCCAACATAAAACTTTCTCACTTTACGGGTCCATACGGAATGGACGGGCGCTGATTATTTGTTTTTCTTGACCACGATGCTCCAGAAACCATCATTCTGTTCGGTCCCAATGTACTCGTGTCCGACCTTCCTGATCCATTCCGGGATATCCTTTGCAGACCCGTTGTCTGAAGAAAGAACCTCGATGACCGATCCGACCGGTTCCGTCTTCATGCTGCCGATCAGTTCCATCAGGGGGCCGGGGCAGAAGGCGCCTCTTGCATCAATGGTTTTGGATATTCTGAGATCCAGCATGTTTTTCCCTCCTTATATATATGGTAGATTACAAATGAAGCAGTTGACTTCCATCCGCTTCGATCAAAAACTTGGTCATGCCTGCAACCTCGTCAAACAGATTGTCTTCCAGATCGTCTTTGGTCCATCCGAGGACTTCCATGGCCATGGGGCAGGCGAACATCCTGACGCCGCCGAATTCTTTTCCCTGCCGGAAGAGATCCAGATAAGGCGGAACCTTTTTCTCACGAAGGACCTTTGAGAAATCGCCGCCGGAAAATTTTTCATCGTCCGAGATTCCCTTCTTGAATTTTTTGATCGCTCCCATGGATACAAAAACCAGAACCTCGATTCCAGTCACGGCAGCCACTGAACTGATCATCCCTGCCAATTGAACCTTTTCATGATGATCCGAGGATAAAATGATCGAGATCTTTTTGGTCTCTTGCGCCATAATTTCTCTCCTAACCGATTCAATGTTTTAATGATTATTTTTTATAGCAATAAACATGCCAATTTAAGTATTTCCTTGATTCAATATAGTAACGCATTGAAAAATAAAGATAATATGGAACTTGGGTGTAATATCAAAAATGAGAAGCATTGAAAAATATTGTGACAAAATGTCTCATCATTTTTGATTGGAAATTCATAGAAATAAATAAAATCAAAGTGATATGCTATAAACCGCCAAATTGGGCGGGACAGACAAAAACACTACATATTCTAATATTAAAAATTTTTAATTATGGTGGAGGCTTGAACATCCTTGTGATAAGCTTTACAGCCATCCTATGCAATCACCATGCTGTTCCCCGATAAAATCATTCGAGGACAAGTTTGAAAATGCATAGCGAGCGAATATCAAACGGAGTCTACCTTACATTTCGAAGATTCCATGCAGTGTTCTGCGGGAAGCTTCAATGACGGATGCAGGCAGTGGCGGCGCTCTCATTAACAGGAAAACGTTGGCTGATCCGGGAACCGGATGAGGGGAAGACGAGGGAACTCTCCGAGGCCCTCGGAATCGATCCGGTCATTGCAGGTATCTTGTTTCTGCGCGGAATCCGCACAAGAGAGCAAGGTGAGATCTTTCTTAAGGGAAGCCTCAGACAACTCAACAATCCATCGGACATCCCCGGTATCATTCCGGCGGCAGACCGGATCATAGAAGCCCTCAGGAATCATGAGAAGATATGCATCTACGGGGATTATGATGTGGACGGCGTCACAGCCGCCGCCCTGATGTTTCTCCTTCTTGCGCGCTTCGGCGCGGATGTCTCTTATTTTGTCCCGAACCGGATGAAACATGGATACGGTCTTCACGCAGAGGCCGTCCGGGAGATCAGAAACGCGGGCGCCGATCTTCTGATCACGGTGGACAACGGCATCTCTGCCAATGATGAGGTCGCCCTTGCACGCTCCTTGGGCATGGAAGTCATCATCACCGACCACCATGAACCCACGATTAAATTGCCGGAGACGAAGTTTATCATCAACCCAAAAGTATCCGGAAGACCGGCTGTCGAGGATTCATCATCCGCTTCGACGGGTTCCTCTTCTCATCCATGGAGCTTATCGGGAACGGCAGGATCCGACTTCACCAATCTTGCAGGTGTGGGGCTGGCTTTTGCCCTCATGGTTGCGTTGCGTGCCCGGCTTCGGCAGGGCCCCCTTGCCCGTGAGATCGTCCTGCCGAACCTCAGCGATTACCTTGACCTTGTGGCCATCGGAACCATCGGGGATGTGGCCCCCCTGACAGGCGAGAACCGGATCCTGGTCAGACACGGTCTTGAAAAGATTGCCCGGAGCAAAAACAAGGGGATTCGTGCCCTGATGCGCGTCTCCGGGTTGAACGGCTCCATGGTGACTCCGGGCCAGGTCGGGTTTGTCCTGGCCCCGAGGATCAACGCGGCAGGGCGCATCGGAGACGCCGGGACCGCTATGAAACTCTTGACCTCTTCAGACGAAAAGGAAGCGGAAGCCGCGGCCCTGATCCTGAATCAGGAGAACATCAAGAGACAGGAGATCGAGAAAGAGATCTGGGATTCGGCGCTCCCGAGGATAGAGGGGGAGGGGAGATCCGACAAGGTGATCGTACTCCATGACGAGGATTGGCATGCCGGTGTCATCGGCATCGTGGCTTCGCGTATCGTAGAGCGGTTTTACCGGCCGACCATCCTGATTACCATGAAGAACGGGAGAGGCACTGGATCGGGGCGAAGCATTCCCGGATTTTCCCTGTACAAGGCCTTGGATGCATGCCGGGAGGACCTTTCGGGATTCGGCGGCCACAGCCTCGCCGCAGGGCTGACCATGGACTGGGAGCGTATTCAAGGATTCAGAGAGAGAATCAATCGGTATGCAGAAGACCATTTGAAGGAAGAGGATCTGATCCCGACGATCAAAGTGGATGCGATCTGTGATCCGGATCATATATCAGACGGCCTGCTCCAGGGTCTTTCGAGGCTGAAACCTTTTGGTATGGGGAATCCCGAACCGATCTTTGTTTCACGGAACGTGCGGATCAACGACCTCCGGCTGGTGGGAGAGGAGCACCTGAGGTTCCGGATCCCGTCCCGGCAGGGGACCATGACCGTCATCGGATTCAGGATGAAGGATCTTTTGGATTCCATGAGCTCCGAGCCGCCTGTGGATCTCCTTTATCATCTCCGATACAATGACTACAATGGGACCCGCTCCATCCAGGCCGTGCTGGTGGATGTGATGCCGTCACGGAACTCGTGACCGGCTTCCGGATTGTGGGGAGACCATGCCAAAGAGAGCAGACCCCAATACAAATCAGCACGCCCCCGTTAGAAACTCAGTTTATAACGGGGTCCTCTGAATGGATGGGGATGGATGTGATAAAATCGTCGAATATTTCACTGGGACACAGTGGAATAGAGGTCGGCTGTCATTCGCAGATAGTATGCTCGAGAGGTTTTTTGAGAGATTCGTTTCAATGTGAAAGTGTCTCCCATAATTTACGGTTCAAGGCCTGACACGTTGGCAGTTCAGAAGAGACAGCGAACATGCCCGGGAATGAAGCCAAACCAATCCGTCTCTTGGACTATCTGACAAGACTCGCTTCTTTGCGTGCGAAGATTGTTAGAGATTTGGGCGAGTATTTTCAGATACTTTGGATACACGAGATTCCAAGAGAGAAAGGCTGTTTCGCTCAGGCTTGGGGGCCGGATGAAGAGTACGATCAGGATGTTTGGGTTGAGGTTCAGACATCCCATGAACCGGAACTCCCGATCTCCCCTGAAATCTGTTGCGATTGGATAGATAGAAATACCATTCGAAACACCAAAGACCTGCCTGATCTCCTGAGCACGATTACAATACAAGTGAAAAATCCTGAATGGAAGGAAGGATCAGATCAGCCCCAGATCATAAATCAAACAGTTAGTCTGGACGACCACCCCGAAGTGGCAGAAGCCTGGGAAAAGTATGTTGAACAGAAATGGCTCCCGTGGGCTGAACAGCACAACAAATGGGAAAAGATCCACCGGGTTTATTCGACTCTTTTTGCCATACATCAGGAACAACTCAGACTCGGTGAAGAGTATGAGCTGGTTATCGGGATCGGGTTGTTGACTTGGCAGACGCCGAGCAATCAAAGGGCCAGGCGTCATCTTATCGTTGCAAATGCTTTACTTGAATTCGAAGCCCGTTTGGGCAAGTTCACGGTCCGGCCCAATCCCGATGGCGCCAATCTGAGGCCAGAGCTGGATATGCTCGACACAAACTTCAAGTTTTATAAACGTGTCACCGACGACCCAGACTTCGCTAAATTTTTCCTGGACTGGCTATTTGAAAGGTTCAGGAGGGGGTTGGGGTAGAAAATAACGGGAATTTAAAAACTGGCCATCGCGAGGTAAGAATGCCCTCCACTTCCTCAATCAAAAAGGGAGACATGGTCCGAAAGATCATGGACTCCCAAATGGTCGGGATCGTTCTCAATATCCGCTGGGATGAACAGCTTGAAGTCCACATGGCGAGGGTTAAGTTTGGCAACGGTGTGCAGACCCTGCCCATGGATGAGATTGAGCCCTTTGGAACAGAATCGGCCGACATGTGGGAAGACTTGAAGTCTTTACGATTCGGACGATCCCAGGCTTTTCGGACCTTGATGACTTTCGAAAGGCTTCGTCGGCCACCTACTCCTATCTCCAACACCTTTGGTACCGCTCGGGCCAGTTTTTATCCATATCAATTCAAACCACTGCTGAAATTTCTTGAAAACCCTGAACAGCGGGTTCTGATTGCTGACGATGTCGGTCTTGGAAAAACCATTGAAGCCGGTTATATCCTTCGGGAGTGGCAGGCTCGTCATCCTATCCGTAATGTTCTAATTATTGTTCCAGCTCGTCTTCGGACAAAATGGAAACACGAGTTGAAGAACCGTTTTGGTGAAAACTATGAGATTGTAGGAGCCCAAGACATCAGAAAAGAGCTTAAGGCAGTCATGCGAGGAAAAGACCTGTCCGACTTTCAGTGGATCTCAAGTTACGAAACGATGCGTATTCCGGATTTAATTGATCTCTTTAAGGAAGTTCGACCCTCCTTGGATCTTCTCATTATGGACGAAGCGCACCGAGCTCGGAATAGAAAGACGAGTCAATATCGAATTGCGCGTGCTGTGAGTGATTGTGCGGATGCCATTGCGTTTCTCACTGCTACACCAATTCAAACCGGTTTGGATAATCTTTACAGTCTTGTAAATTTGTTAGAGCCAGACAAATACGGAAGTTTTCGAGAGTTTGAGGAGTTGGTTGAGGCAAATCGCCCGATTGTAAGAGCCTGCCACCTTGTTAGCCGTGGTTTCTTGAAGGAAGCAGCCAGCGAACTTGATCGCCTCAAAGAATATCGCCTGACTCGTTCTCTGACAGAAGATCCGTATTTTAAGGACTTAGTGGATCGGCTGTATAACGGTGATCCCAGCGATCGCAGGAAGTTGGTCAGGCTGCAACGAGACTTGAATGACTTTAGTTTAACCGGTCACCTCATCAGTCGCACCCGAAAAACAGAGGTTATGGAAAACTGGCCAGTACGTCTGGCTCAAAATCCGACGATAAAGCTATCAGATGACGAACGGGCTATTTATAATGCGGTGCGAATCATTACTCGATTACTCCATCCTACGGCATCAAGTTGGGGACAGAGCATGGCCGGGTTGATGGCTTTTCGATACACGGCCAGTTGTATTCCAGCCGCTGCTGATTATCTGCAGGCACGTCTGAAGGAAGGGAATGATTTTCTAAATATGCGGATTCCTCAGAAAGAGGTGGAAGTGGAAGTTCTTGAGGAGGAGGGTTCTATAGATTGGGACAGCCAGTATGAGGTGCTAATTCACAAAGATAGGATTATGGAGCAAGTTAAAGAAATCTTGTCACGTCGCCCTGCTCCAGGGGAAGACAGCAAATTCAAGGCTTTCTACAGGGCGCTTCAAGAGATCTGGAGTGACGATGAGGCGAATGGGAGGCATCATCGGAAAGTTGTCGTCTTCTCCTTTTTCAAGCGGACGCTTTGGTATCTTGAGCAGCAACTGAAACACAAAGGGGTGCCCAACTTCATTATACATGGTGATGTCTCTTTCGAGGAACGGGATGAACGTATTGAGAAGTTTCTTGAGTCATCAAAGTACAATGTCCTGCTTTCTTCAGAGGTTGGCGGAGAGGGCATTGATCTACAGAAAGCGTCTGTTGTGGTCAACTATGATCTTCCATGGAATCCCATGGTTGTGGAACAACGAATCGGTCGTATTGATCGAATTGGGCAACATGCGAAGAGATTAGTGATCATAAACCTTGTATCGGACGAGACAATTGAAGAGAGGATTCTGCTTCGTTTGTACCAGAGGATAGGTTTATTCAAAGAAAGCATAGGCGAATTAGACGATATCTTAGGTCCGGTGGAGGTGCGCGATCTTATGATCGATGCTCTCCGTGGAGAGCTTACGGAAGAGCAGGTTGAGGAACAGTTGGAAAGGACGGCGCAGGCGGCTGAGCGTAAGAAGGACGAGGCTGCCCGTCTTTCGAAAGAAGTTGATGGCCTCTTGGCGGCGGATCAGGCCTTTCTTGATGAAATAGATCATTTGGTGAAGCACCGTAGGCTTCCAAGCGCTGAAGATCTGCAAGAGATGCTCATGCAGCTGTTGGAAAGTAAGCATTCTGGGATTCGATTTGAAGAGAAAAGCTCTGGGAAGCCTGCGTTATTGTATTTAGGCACTGCTTTGAGTGCTCTTCAGAACTGGTCCAGCCGATTTGGCACAGAGGGCGTTGGATTGTGTATGCGTGCCCAGCAAGGACCTGTTCCTGTTACCTTTAATGCTGACGTGGCTATGGAGCATCCCCGGGCTGAATTCATTCAGTCCCGTCATCCACTCATTCAGTTTGCTATACATGTAATTGAAAACGATCAAATTAGGAATTCCGGTGCTTTTCGACTGAACGTTGAGTCTTCTTCTTTGTTACCCGGTCTCTGGGTATTGGGCATATGGGGAATTGCCCTTCATGGCTCTCGTTCAGAGAACCGATTGGAGGCCGTAGCGTGCCGGGTTGAAGATGGAGAGCTATTAATAGGCGATGATGTGGAAGAACTTCTTGTAGCTTGTCTTTCTAATAGTTGCGACCTTGACCCTGTACCACCGTTGGAATCTGATGTACTACAGTCCTGCGAAAGTAAATTGAAGTCACATTTCGATCAAAAATATGCGGAGATCGTAAAAGACGCTAAAGAAACCGACGAGAGGAGATTTGCGCGTCTTCGGGCTACGTGGGAACAGACGCTTACAGCACGACGGGATGCAATGAAGAAAAGGCTCGACGACCTGATTGCTCGAGGTGCTAATGAATTTGCTATACGGATGACGCAGGCTAACCTTGATAAACGCGAGGAGGCTCTCCGATCAAAATTAAAAGAGTTTGAAGAAAACATAGCGTTTAAACAGAGTTATAGAGATGTTGCTGTTGGACTCGTCCTGGTTCAGAATTCAGTCAGTAATACATGAGGTGGCGGATGCTCAGGTGGTTTAATAAACTTCTTGATAAGGTCTTTAAGAAGGCTCAGAAACGCAAGAAGTTTGCAAAGAAGTCAGAGGAGGTCCTGCTTACCATAAAATATAAAACAGGAGGACAGCCAAGTGTTGAGATAAGAACAAAGCTACCGGTCACTCCTGTCGCTGCAGCCAAGGTGGATTCGTCTGGTAAGAAGGATCTGTGGGAAGACAGCTTTATTGATTTTGTCGAAGAGCTTCCAAGGCAGGAGAGAGCCACGCGAAGGTTCCATCTTGGGTTGGACTGGGGAACAAGTTTTACAAAACTCATTCTTAGGGACTATGGACAAGGTGAAAAAGGAAATGCTTTTGTGCTGATGCCGGAGGGGGCTGGGAATGGTTTCCGATATCCGTCGGTAACTTTTGTGGACGATGGTAAAATATATTTTGGTACAGAGGCTGAGTTGCGGCGAGTGAACGCTGGTGAACCGATCTTATCATTGAAGATGCTGGTCATTGATCCAAAACGATTTTGTTCATCTGCTCCTGGTAGCAGCAAACTATCATATAAAGATCTTGCGATGCTATTTCTTTCTCACACAATATCCCTTGGTATGAATACTGCTGAGATGCTGGCGAAGCGGGCTGACAAAAAAGCAATTATGGGAATGACTCTTGGCGTGCCTACTGAGCAACTGGAAACAGCTGCTCATAGCAGCATCTACCTTCGGCTTGCTCAGACGGCACATATTATTGCTATGAAACTGGGTGTTGACCCGCAGTCAATGACTGAAACAGAGGCTATGGATGTGATCGCAGAAGCCCACGAGATGTGGGAAACAGGTGGCTATGTAACTGATGATCCAGAGAACTACCATCAATGGCTCCGTCCGGAGTTGGGCGCTGCTATGCTTTGGGGGTTTAAATCTCCAGCCATTGCTCCCGGTCTTTACTCTTGTGTCGATGTTGGAGCTTGGACGACGGATGTTAGTTTTTTCCGAATCCATTCTAGGGCCAGAGATGAGGACTTTGAAGAAGGTGTTGAAAAGTACGGTATTGCGTTCTATGGCGGGGCAAGCCGTCCACCTGGGATGAATTTTGTCGATGAACTTTTAGCAAAAGAACTTAAGATGGCTCGACCTGAAGAATTGCGTGGAAAGGAGGAGCAATTATTGAATGATAAAATTTATCCTGCAGTTATTGACGAGGCTGTTGACAGGTTTTTCGATACATATCGAATGGGGTTTAATAGTTCATATAATAAGGAGAGAAATCAACCGGCATGGTGTAATCTTAATGTAATGGTTATTGGCGGTGGGTCAAAAGTACCTAAAATAAAAAGACGTTTTAAGGAATTCCCAATAGATGGTGCAGGTTGGAGGGACCCCATTCTTCTATCCAACCTGGGTATTCCGCCAGATCTATACAACATTCCTTCAGATGGTATTGCAGCTAAGAATCAATACCAAGGAGACATTGATTTCCTTCACGTGGCGTATGGTCTTTCCGTTCATAGTGGCGATTTCCCGGAGACAACCCTTTCAACACAAATGGAGCCTTTCACGCCAGAGCCTCGTGTTCGGAGGTTTAAGAGTCCAGAGGAGCTTGGGTATTCTGATAAATAAGGAAAATTGCGGACGAGTGGACGCTGTTTATTTGTTTATTCCGTCAGTTTATCCGGAATATGCGGATGCTCACGGACAATTAGGAAATTAGGGACAGCGGGACTGTTGAAAAAGTGTTTTTCTGGTCTCATGCCGTCATTCCTGAGTAGGCAGGAATCCAAGTCTTTTATAGTATTACTAGATACCCGCTTTCTCGGGCATGACAAAATTATTTACAATAAGAGACTTTTTCAACAGCCCCACAGCGGCCGTTTAAATAAATTAAACCCTGATATGAAGGGACCCGTTTAGGGCCACATCAAATATCAAATAAAATGGGCAGGAACTTCCGGGGCGGCAGGGAGCCAGGGGCATTCGGGGTCGGACCACAGCAACTGTTTGCAATGAAAAGATTATGGTGCGGGAATGGGGCAATTCAAGACCTTAGAACCGCTATTTGGGGCTCGAAATGTAAAGATCAGGCAGCGGGAAAATGAATTTCTCCATGGATACTTGACTTATCGTTATGGATAGTATAATATCCACGTATGATCCTTCACAAAGTCCTGGAATCACTCTTCGGCAGTCCTGCAAAGATCCGCTTGCTGCGGGTCCTTCTCGCCTCTCCGCAGCCCTTGAGCGGAAGGCAGATCGGGGAACTGTCCGGGCTCAGCCATCGGGGTGCTATTCTGGCATTGGAGTCCCTGGTCGAACTCGGAGCCGTGAGGCAGCGTCGGGTCGGGAAGTCATACCAGTATTCCATGGCTCGGGGCAATATCACGGTCGAAAAAATCATTGCGCCTTGCATCAGGGCCGAGGCTGAGTTATTCGACGGCCTGAAAAGAGCCATCACTGAGCAGTTCGCAAAGAATGCGGTCAGTCTCGCTCTCTACGGCAGTCTCGTGAGAGGCACGGAGAAAAGAGGCAGCGATATCGATGTCCTGGCGGTCGTGAGGGATGCACGGATGAAAGCTATCTTGGAGGAAAAAGTCGCATCTCTTGTTCCTTTCTTTCATGAGCGGTTCAACGCTCTTCTGTCCCTGCACTGTTTTACTCTCCGTGAGATCCGGGGCAAGAAGACCCTCCCGTTGATTCAGTCCGTAATGAAGGAAGGCGTGACACTGTCCGGAAAACCAATAAGCGTGCTGCTCAAATGACCAGGATGCGAAAAACGCGGAATGTGGACAAGAGCGAGTATCGGGACTACCTCGCCAAGGCAAAGGATTTTGCGTTTATGATGGACCTATCGCTTGAGCAAGGCAAATGGAACTCGGCGGGGCTTCAGGCCGTCCATGCCGTGATCTCCGCCGGCGATGCGGTTATTGTGTATTACGGCGGCATGCGGAGTATCGAACTTGACCACCGGCAGGTTGTCGGTCTGCTGCACGATATCATCGGAGAGGCTGCATCAACAGCGGGAAAGCACGTTTCCATGGTTGTTGCAAAAAAGAACCTTGTCGAATATGAAAGAAGATCGATCATCCAGGCAGAGGCAAGGGACATGGTGGAGCATGCGAAGAGATTCCTTGAATGGGTGGCTGGCATGCTGCCGAGATGAGGAGAAGCCAAACACAGGAACCCAAAGGGGACATCCTGACTCAAAACAGCGCCCATTTTACTTGACTGAACAAGTAAAGTGAAACATGAGGGTGAGGTCTTTAATTTTGCTCCATGAAATGACAAGATTCAAGACCTGATCCTGTTCTCCCGATAGCTTGAAAGATGGCTCACACAATCAATGAGATGGGTTTTACATTCCGGTCTAATTTCGTTCCCAGGGACTCGGAACAATAGGCACACAAATATTCAAATTTTTCCCCCTCCGGCAGGACCAGGAGCAGCCGTTTACGGACGGGTACCGCCTCTTTGCAGCGAGGGCAATACAGCTCACTCGCTTCAAATTCTTTATAAGCGTCCTGCCGGTTCGGCCCGGAAGGATATGGTCTTCTCTGATCCATAACCTGATCCCGTTAAAAACAGGAGCTGTGTTCTGTCGATAGAGGACAGTTCACAATCTAATATATTTCCCATCCTCGTTTTTGTCAACATGCCCGGCCAAATCTTAACGGCGTAAGGGGGAAAAAGCCAGAGGCGCCGCCTTGCATCGTGAATCAACGGGGGCGGAACACGGTACGGGTCTGAGGGTCTCTGTAAAAATTTCTGAAATTAGGGACAGCGGGGCTGTTGAAAAAGCCTGCCTTTGTCTTTCGTTCAGACCCATGTTACAGGGCAAAAGCAGCATCCCATGATATCCTGCAAATCTGCCCAGGCCGTCTCTCAGAGGGAAATAGATTGTTCCCAAGCCATGCAAATAAGTGCAAAAGCGCCGCCGCAAGGCGCTTGAGGTTGATCACCGCAGCCGTCAGATAGACCTGGATGGCCACGTTATCAAGACCTCGACGAATCGCCCGCCTCAGACCGTGCTGGGTCTTCGACTCTCCCTGGATGCCTTCGACTCGCCAGCGATGACGGCTGTACCAGCGCTTCTCTTGGTCCCAGCGAAACTTCCGGCGACGGGCTCTCAATAAGGCCTCATAGCCATCCACAATCAACGCGGTCCGCACCTTCGCTCCGGGTGAAAGACAACGCCCGGCCAGCCGTGTACTGCTTGTAAGAGGGCTCCAAGCGCTGATCCTTACGGGAGGTCGCCATCGTGGCATCCGGATCCGTGATGCTCCGCTTCTTGGGATAACGAGGCCGTGTGCGCGGGCGGCCCCGTTTCGGTGGTGCACTATGCTCAAGGAGGTAAAGTATCTCGCACTCGCCGCTTGAGTACCTGAGATCATGGAGATATTGGGACAAGAGAATAAGTAAACCTTCTGGAATACTTTTCCTTTAATGGGCGCTGTCCCTATTTGTCCCCTCTTTTCCTTTAATGGGCGCTGTCCCTATTTGTCCCCTATTTGTCCCCATTTGTCCATATGTTAATTCTTCTTGATCCAGAACTGAAGAAGTCCGTCTTTTTCTTCTTGTTTTATCAGTTCATGCTTTGTTAGTGAACAGTATGCTGGAATATCCTTAATCATTGCTACTCTATCTGATACAACCAACACAATTTCGCCTGACTTTACGTGTTTGAACTCTTTAGATAAAAGTGTCACAGGCGTTGAGCAGCACATGCCTTTACCTTTTGCATCTATAAAATGATCATATTTCATATGACATGCTCCCTTGTAGGTTGCATTGGAATGGAAGACAACATATGACGATAGGAAAATGCACTATTTGCCTGTCCCTTCTGGGTCCGTTTTCATGAAATCTCCTTGAATCAGCCCATGGTGAAAAATCTCTACCCTCGTCTCACTCCGCTGCATGGCTCGACAGGAAAGAACTTATTGGGATTTTTCCTGTTTTCTCAAAACATTGGCAATCGCCTGTTCATCACTAATCTGTGAAAGACCGAGGTCCTTGATCTTTATAGAACAGCTCGGCATCTTCTGAGCGTCGATCATCCACTGCGGGACCGGCTTGCCTTTATCCCGAAGCTTCTTTTCCAGGAGCCGGACGACCTCCGGCGAATGACGATAGCCTCAACCCGAAAAATTCTGTTTAAAACTCATATAGAGCATCCCGTAAACGAGCGCATAGACCAAACTGATTCCTGCCAGAAAATACCCCATGGTCTCCATTGAATCTCCCTTCACTTCATTAAGAATCTGCCCCTATAATGATGCATCTTTATAATATTGAAGCTCATTCATCAGGCCCTCCTATAGGGCTCATTGGGGCAAAAGAACCCGTTGTTTGAGACTGAAGGATATCACGAAAAACAGGAAATTACTTGAACGAACCGGCTATTTTTCACAACTTCGGAAAGAGTGATGCCGTACATTCTTCTGTACGTGCGGCTCAGGTGAGCGGAGTCTGAAAAACCAGCGCTATGCGCGGCCTCGGTGAGGGATGCGCCTTGAACGGCGAATTGGACAGCGGTCATCAACCGGACCCACAGGATGTGGCGCCGGAGCGGAATGCCGATCTGCTCGGTGAACAGATGCCTCAAACGGCTTTCCGAAAGACAGGCCTCCCGTGCAAGATCCGCAACGGCCACTTTCCGGGCGAGATATTTCCCCTGCAACAGGTCCAGGGTGGCCTGGATCCTCGGGTCAACGGCTTCCACAGCATGTTCATCGGAATAGCCATCGAGTTCTGTAACGAGTTTTTTATACACGTCGTGGGCCTGCCCGCATGATCCGAGATCATTGCCAGGGGTACCGATACACCCCCGCAGCCTGTTTATAAGATCGTCATCAAGTATTTTGACCTTCCCTTTCCCCAGATGCCGTCTTGCAAGCGTTTTGGCAACATCGGATTGATGGTCGATCAGCAGATGGATCCAGGAGTGGGCATCGCAGGGACTGATCAGCAGGTGGGGGTGGTCGGACCCGACGATAATCCCGCCGCATTCTACGGAGGATCCATCCGTCAGCAACTGAAAGAGCCCCTCCCGGTTGACGATGACCTGCAGGGCATAGTGATTGTGCACGGTGGTGGCGGGGCAGCGCCCCATAAAAAGTAAATGGCCAGGCCAGAAATAACCACAGTATTTAGTAAACG
>Ga0210041_1001279_pt1 | contig 24407 bp, 17 predicted proteins | sample CryGeymeta201503_FD_183973 | JGI IMG/M metagenome (GOLD analysis project Ga0210041, IMG submission 183973) | Groundwater microbial communities from Crystal Geyser aquifers in Utah, USA - Crystal Geyser metaG 2015-03 (SPAdes) (version 2) | ecosystem: Environmental > Aquatic > Deep subsurface >... | reverse complement strand
TAAGAAAAACATATTACTCAAATAACGAATTCCGAGATTTTTATATAACTAAGTATATGATCTTTATTTACTTACAAATTGTCGGCCCAAAGGGCAGATCTTCCAATGGAAAATCTGGGATTATTTATTTAGAGTTAAATAAAGAGTTATCTGTTGGCAATCAACTAAAAGATGAATATTCAATTGATGGAGTTCATCTTTCAGCTCAAGGATATAAAATATGGTCAGCCGCAGTTATAAAAGTATTACTAAGACTGAAAATCTGATTTTAATTCACATCTCAAAATGATAATCTTCTTGGAAAATTTTTTTTGTTGTTAAACAAAATTGTTTTAATTTGACTTTGTCGAAGTATTTAACCTTTTATCTGAAATGAAACCTTGGTATAATAGTTGTAAATCAATGCTATAATAATTTTAAATAATTATTGAGGCATAAAAAAGAACTTAATTATAATACTATATGAATAAAATTAAAGATATTACTCGCCCCTTAATATTAGTGGGTCTGACTATTTTATTTTCATTACTTCTTAGTTATTTACCTAAGCCTACGAAAATTGTGGGTTATAAACTCAAACGCATTGATATGTTAATGGATATAAAGCCGGATTCTGTAATTATGAAAGACTTATATGAAGACCCTGAACTTGAGATAGAGTAGATTAATAAAATAGTTCTATCCCAAAATAGATAAATGAATAAAAAAATTAATAATAAGACTAAGGAAAAAATGATAAACACCATATCTAATACAAAAGAAATTGAATGGGAGCGTTGGGTAGAAATTGCTGAGAAATATCCTGACAGAGATGCGTTTATACATTGGGTTGCAGGTGAAGAACCTTTTAGATGGACCTTTTCTTCTCTTTTAAAAGCAGCAGAAAGTTTTGCCGTTGGATTTAAAAGGAATGGAGTGCAAAGAGGAGATGTTTGTGCTACTATTATTAGACATAACAAATATTTTTATCCTATTTATTTAGCAATTTCAAGCATTGGGGCAATACCTTCAGTATTAGCTTATCCAAACCCCCGTTTACATCCTGATAAATTCAGACAGGGACTTGAAGGAATGTCAAAAAGATCCGGCTTGGATTGGATATTAACAGAAAGGGAACTTTCTGAAATTATAGATCCATTAATTACTAAGAATGACAGCACAATTAGAGGAAGTTTCTTCCCTTTAGAATGGGAAAGAAATCTAAGGTTTGAAGGAAAAGAATTAGAAGACATAGAAAAAGTAAGAGCTGATATTTCAGATTCAGATCCGGTATTGCTTCAACATTCAAGTGGAACAACAGGATTACAAAAACCAGTTTTATTATCCCATAAAGCAATTTTAGACTTTGTTACTAATTATGCAAAATCTTTGAAACTTTCACCAAATGATAAAATTATTAGCTGGCTTCCTTTATATCATGATATGGGACTTATTGCAGCTTTCCATTTACCTTTAGCCTTCGGAATTCCGACTGTACAAATAGATACTTTTGAGTGGATAATGGTGCCGAGTTTAATATTAGAAGCTATTTCAAAAGAAAAAGGGACCATTACTTGGCAGCCTAATTTTGCATATAATATTTTAGCAGATAAAGTTCATGAAGATGAACTAGAAGGAATTTCACTTGAAAGTATGAGAATGTTTATTAATTGCAGCGAACCTGTAAGAGATAGAAGCAATAATTTGTTTTACAATCGATATAAAAAATATGGAGTAAAAGAAGAATCATTATCCAGTTCATTTGGAATGGCTGAAGTAACTTTCTTAGCTACTCAAACTCCGGCCGGAGAGAAATTACAATCTCTAACGGTTAACAGACAAAAATTAAAACAAGGTATAGTAGAAATAGTTAACAATGGTGAAGAATCAAGAGTTTGTTGTTCATCTGGAAAAATAATAGAGGGTTGTGAAATTAAAATTATTAATGAGGATAATAAAGATCTTGAAGAGGGTTTTGTCGGAGAATTAGTAATTAAATCTGTTTCAATGTTTGATGGTTACAGAAATTATCCGGAAAAAACAGCAGCTGTTTTAAAAGATGGTTGGTATTATAGTGGCGATTATGGTTTTTGTTACGAAGGTTATTATTACATAATTGGAAGAAAGAAAGATATAATTATTGTTGCCGGTAATAACATTTACCCGGAAGATGTTGAAGATCTTGTTAGTCAAGTAAAAAATATAATACCCGGTAGGGTAATTGCCTTTGGTGAAGATGACGAAGCACTGGGCAGTGAACAAATTAGTGTTGTAGCTGAAACTAAATTAACAAGCGAAGAAGATCATAGAAAATTAAAATTGGAAGTTATAAAAGCTGGGATGACAGATGATATTAATATTAAAAAAGTTTATTTAGTTCCACCAAGGTGGCTAATAAAAAGTTCGGCAGGTAAACCCAGTCGAAAAGCAAACAGAGAAAGATTAGTGGAAGACAAAGAAATAATTAAATGGAGTTAAATTTAAAATCGGGGTTTTAGATTAACTAATATTAGAAAGAAAATAATTTCTAACAGAGGGCTTAGATGATCAAAACCATGTCTAAAAAAAGAGAATTAGAATGGGATCGTTGGGTAGAGAATGCAGAAAAATTTCCCGATAAAGAAGCGATAATCCATTGGGTTGCTGGAGAAGAACCTTTTAGATGGACTTTCTCATCAATTTTAAAAGCTGCTGAAAGTTTTGCTGTAGGGCTTAAGAAAAATGGAGTAGAGCGAGGTGATGTATGTGCAATTATAATTCGTCACAATAAATATTTTTATCCTATTTATTTAGGAATTTCTAGTATAGGAGCTATTCCTTCTGTATTAGCATATCCTAATCCTCGTCTTCATCCTGAGAAATTCACACAAGGTTTAGAAGGAATGTCTAATCGATCCGGGCTTGATTGGATATTAACAGAAAAAGTTATTGCTGAAGTGATTGAACCCATTATTTTAAAAGAAAAATCTACAATTAGGGGAATGTTTTTTCCATTGGAATGGGGAAAAAATTTAAAATTTGAAGGAAAAGATTTAGAAAATATTGAACAAATAAGAGCAAATATTAAAGATATAGATCCTGTATTATTACAGCACTCAAGTGGAACTACAGGTTTACAAAAACCTGTATTATTGTCACATAAAGCAGTTTTAGATCATGTTACAAATTATGGGAATGCAATTAAATTAAATTCTGAAGATAGGATTATTAGCTGGTTGCCTTTGTATCACGATATGGGATTAATAGCAGCATTTCATTTGCCATTAACCTTTGGAATACCGGTAGTTCAGATTGATACTTTTGAATGGGTAATGATTCCGAGTCTGTTACTTGAAGCTATTTCAAAAGAAAAAGGTACACTTACTTGGCTCCCAAATTTTGCTTACAATATTTTAGCAGGAAAAGTTCACGATGATGAATTAGAAGGAATATCGTTAGATAGTATGAGGATGTTTATAAATTGTAGTGAACCAGTTAGAGATAAGAGCCATAAAATGTTTTACAAAAGGTTTAAAGAGTATGGAGTAAAACCGGAATCATTAAGTGCATGTTATGCAATGGCTGAAACAACATTTGCTGTAACACAAACACCTACTGATAAAGAAGCAAAAGTTTTATATGTTCAAAAACAGAGTATTGCCAAAGGAGTTATTGAGTTAAATGGAGATGATGAAAATTCCAGAACTTGTGTTTCATCAGGTAAAGCAATTGATGGCTGTGAAGTAAGAATTGTTGATGAAAAAGGAAATGATCTGCCTGAAAATTATGTTGGTGAAATAACTATCTCATCAGTATCATTATTTGACGGTTATAGAAATTATCCTGAAAAAACAAATGCTGTTTTAAAAGATGGTTGGTATTATAGCGGGGATTATGGATTCTGTCTAGATGGAGAATATTATATAATCGGAAGAAAAAAAGATATTATTATAGTTGCCGGAAATAATGTTTATCCGGAAGATGTTGAGGATTTAGTAAGTCATGTTGAAGGAGTAATCCCTGGTAGAGTGGCTGCATTTGGGGAAGATGATGAAGACCTTGGCAGTGAACAGATTAGTGTTATTGCAGAAACAAAAATCTCAGATGAAACAACACAAAAAAAATTAAAATTAGAAATTATTAAAGCCGGAATGACTGAAGACATAAACATTAAAAAAGTTTATTTAGTACCATCAAGATGGCTGATAAAAAGTTCAGCAGGTAAACCCAGCAGAAAAGCTAATAGAGAAAGATTAGTTGTTAAAAATGAAACTATAACATGGAGTTAATATATGATATCAGAAAAATTTAAAAAAACAATATTAAATGAACTTAATTTAGATGATTTTGATATACAGGATGACACTACTGCTGATCAAGTTCCAGGGTGGGATTCATTAAATCATATAAATGTAATTCTTGCTGTAGAAAAAGCTTTTGATGTTCATTTCAAAGGTATTGAAGTACTTAAATGTAAAAATATTGGGGAACTACAAAAACTTGTAAACACAAAATTAGATCAAAAGTAATTCAATTTAAGAATAGAACTATTTCGGAGAATTAATGCCATTTAATATTGATTTCAGTAAAGTATTACAATTATTTACATATCAAGAAGGTGATCCTTTACTTTTTAGTACAAGCTTTTTCATTTTCTTTTTCTTTACACTACTTTTATTCTATAGATTATTTGCATACAAAAAAAATCTAAGAATTTTTACTTTAATAATTTTTTCTCTTTTCTTTTATTATAAAGCGGCAGGTGAATATTTTCTTATACTTGTTGTAATGACAGTTGCAAATTATTATGCCGGTCAAATTTTAGGCAATCTAAAAGAGGGAACAGGTAAAAGAAGGTTTATTTTTGTCTTAACATTAGTAGTAAATCTTGGTTTATTAGGTTACTTCAAATACACAAATTTTTTTATTAGAATTATAAATGATATTTCTTCCGGTCATATTGATGCCCTTGACATTTTCCTACCAATCGGTATTTCATTTTACACTTTTAAAGGTTTGAGCTATGTAATTGATATTTATATGAGGACTTTCCAACCTGTTAAAAGTTTTAGAGATTTCTCCTTGTATATGTTTTTCTTTGCCGATCTTTTAATAGGTCCTATTGATAGAGCTGCGGATATGCTTCCTCAAATTCAGAGTGATATAAATGTTCCAAAAGAGAATATTGGCAGAGGCACCTACCTTATAATGTCAGGTTTATTCAAAAAAATAGTAATTGCTGATTTTATTGGATTAAATTTTGTTGATAGAATTTTTGGCGATCCAACCAGATACACTGGAGTAGAAAATTTATTAGCTTCTTATGCATACACACTTCAACTATATTGTGATTTTTCCGGATATACTGATATGGCAATTGGTGTTGCTCTATTATTAGGTTTTAATATAATGGATAATTTTAATGCACCTTTTAAAGCTACAAGTATAACTGATTTTTGGAGAAGATGGCACATATCTTTATCATCTTGGTTACTAGATTATCTTTTTGCACCACTTCAGATGAAGCTAAGAAATCTAAGAATTTATGGAAATGCTATTGCCTTATTTATAACATTTGTTGCTATTGGTTTTTGGCATGGCTCTAATTGGACATTTATCTTTTTCGGCTTTTTGCACGGTTTATATATGACTGCATCAATATTTCTGAAAAAACCAAAAACTAAAATTTATAATAAGTTGAAATTAACTAATACAAAAATACTTAAATTTTCTCAGGGTGTAATTACATTTCATTTAGTAGTTTTTTCTTTTATATTCTTTAGGGCTTTTTCAATACAAAGTGGGTGGGATGTAGTAAACCAGATATTCTCATTTTTCAAAGGTGTAGTATTTATGCAATTTGTAGATGCTTATCCTATGATAATTATTTTAATGGTTATTGGCTATGTATTGCACTTTCTGCCGGAAAAATTGGAAAAATGGACTGAAAATTTTGTGGTTAGAATGCCTATTGTAATTCAAGCTTTATTATTAACAGCAATGATATTATTAGTAATACAATTCAAATTTGCAGGATTACAGCCTAATATATATTTTAAGTTTTAGTGTAACTTTTTATTAACCCAGATTTTCCATTGGAAGATCTGCCCTTTGGGCCGACAATTTGTAAGTAAATAAAGATCATATACTTAGTTATATAAAAATCTCGGAATTTGTTATTTTAGTAATATGTTTTTCTTACAAATTGCCAGGGGTTAACCCCGCTATATAAAATGTTTTATAAAAACATTTTATATAGCGGCCTTTGGCAAAAAATTCATTTCCAATGAATTTTTTGGGGTTAGTATAATTTGAAAAAATTATTTTTAAGTTGAGTCATTCCTATTTAGTATATTGTGTCTTGAAAATAATTTTATATTTAATAAATTTGTTATGAGTTTATTAAAAGTTAATACGAGGGATAATTATATGCCAAAAAATTTTATATCAAATAAAGATGAAACTGTAAGAATGTTTGAAAACGATTTTCTCGAAGCACTTTCTAGAGTTCATTATACGGTTCCATTATATATTTTCTTACCAGTAATTGCATATTTTCTTTATAAAAGCATTCAATTTAGTCTGAGTATTTCAAATATTATACTTTTTATACTTATCGGGATTGTTATCTGGAGTTTTACAGAATATTCATTACACAGATTTATTTTCCATTTTCCTGCTAAATCAGAATTTGGTAAAAAGATACATTTTACTTTTCATGGTGTCCATCATGACTATCCAAGTGATACAAAAAGATTAGTGATGGTTCCTACCGTTAGTATTCCTCTATCTATTTTATTCTATTATATTTTTGAATCAATTTTTGGAGATATTTTGGTAGCCCCAATTTTTGTAGGATTTATTGCAGGTTATTTATTTTATGACATTACTCATTATGCTATACATCATTTTAATATGCATAGTAAATTTTGGCTTGTTATTAAAAATCATCACATCAAACACCATTTTGAAAATCCTGGTTTAGGTTATGGTGTTAGCTCTCCAATTTGGGATAAAATTATCGGAACAGATTTTTCCCAAAAGAAGTAGATACATTTAATTGATTTCAAATATCAAATAAATGAACTTCTAATAAATATTGTAAGATATGCAAAGAATCCTAAACCTTTTTTTACTTTTAGTGTTTTTAATATTCCCATCCAGTGAATGCAATGTTGCAAACTATTCTAAAATAAATATAAGAACCAGTCAGGTTGGTTTTTTACCTAATGATATAAAAACAGGTGTCATTTTTTCAACAGATAAAATTGAAGCTGAAAAATTTTATATAATAAATTCTATAACACAAGAAATAGAATTTGAGAATAATCTTCCAGACAGTATTTATTCATATGGTAAATTTAATTTTGCTTTATCACTAGATTTTACACTACTAACAAAAAAGGGTAGTTATTATATTGAAGTAGAAGGGAATAGATCAATACCTTTTAAAATAAGGGATAATATTTTTAATAACATTACTGATTCACTTCTATTGTTCTATCAAACTCAAAGATGCGGACCAACAAATCCAATTCTACACTTACCTTGTCATTTATCTGATGTTGTAAAATTAATAGGGTATAAAGATTCATCAGGTGTTGATATTACTGGCGGTTGGCACGATGCCGGCGATTATATAAAATTTTTATCAACTACATCATTTACAACATATTTAATGTTGTTTGCATATGAATTTGATCCTCAAAAATTTGGATTTGACCGAAATAAAAATGGAGTCCCAGATATTTTAGATGAAGCAAAAATTGGCCTTGATTGGATGAAAAGAGCTAATTTCCAAAAAGATAAACTCGTTACACAGATTCAAGATTTATCAGATCATCAAGTTGGATGGAGATTACCTGAAAATGATACTTTAAGATTTAACAGAGCTGGTTATGTTGGAAATGGTAAAAATCAAATAGGATTATTTTCTGCTACTATGGCAATTGCTTATAGAATTTGGAAAAATAAATTTAAAGATCTTGATTTTGCAGATGACTGTTTAAAAAGAGCAAAATATTTATATTCTGTAAAAAACAGTGTTCCAAATGTTGATAGTATGGAATCCGGTTTTTATCAGGACTCAAGGTATTTGGGTAAATTAGCTTTAGGAGCAATTGAACTTTTTATCTCTACAAACGATTCATCCTATTTAAAAGAAGCTGAGACATTTGCAGATAGTGCCGGATCTGATTATTGGTGGAGCTGGGGAGATATCAATTCACTTGCTGATTATAAACTTGGGACTTTAATTCCAAGATATTCGGAATATCTTAAGAATAATCTTGAACATTTTACAAATAATTCAAAAGAATCTGTCTTTGGAGAAGGAATGCCTTATTCTTGGGGAACAACAAACTCCTTTCTTGGTGTTTCGCTACAATCAATTCTTTATAAAAAACTAACAGGCTCTACTACTTTTGATTCATTAGCAGCAATACAAAGAGATTATATATTAGGTAGAAATCCATGGGGAGTAAGTTTTATTTATAATATTGGTAGAGTATTTCCTAAATATCTTCACTCTCAAGTTGCTTATTTTAATAACGGCTATTTGCCAGGTGCATTAAGTTCCGGTCCGGCTCCTATTAGTATCTTAAATAATTATAAAATAGACAGAGAAAATATATCTTTTAATTATTTTAATTCCGATTCAGTAAAATTTTACGACGATAAATTTGATTACATTACTAACGAACCAACAATTGTAGGTAATGCTACTGCATTATTTGTTTTTGGTTACTATCAATAATTTGTTCTGAAAATAATTAAAATACCTCTCCTGCTATCTTAATAATCAAATCTCTCATTTTAATTCTCTTTTTACCTTTTATCTATATTATTAACCTCTAATGGAATAAATAATATCCTAATTTGGATCTTTGTTGCTTTTGTATCATTTCAGATTATATTATATTAATACTCTTTATTAACGGTTAAGTATATTCTATAAACGGTCATTGGATTTTATTTAAATTGACTAAAAATAGAGTGATATTTTAGAGAGTTTTTTTAATTATTTATTTGATATCTGTAACATTTTAATACATTATATGATGATGCTTATTTACGAAATATATAATAAAAATTAGAATTTAAGCTAAAATCAATAGAAATGCACAAAATGAAGTTTCGGCATAATATTTGGCTTAGCTTCCCTAAGAAATGGAGAAAACTATGGGAAGTAAAATACATTTACATTCATCGGGGATACCAATTATCGATAAAGTATGGGGAGGCTTATACAAGGGAGCTACTTATGTATTAATTGGGTCACAAAATTCTGGAAGAACATTACTGGCTTTACAATTTGCAAAACACTGTGTGTTACAAGGTCAGGTATGCTTATATTTTACCTCAATGCGTCATACTGAATTATTTATTCATGCCGCTACAATTGATTTTGATATGCAGCATTATATGAATAAAAATTTAATTGTTGTAATTAAGGTAAGTGATCCATTTTTAACCGGTAGCGAAAGAACTTATGATGAAGTTTTAGCGGATTATATGAGTGATATAGCTGTTGTTGTAAAAGAACATAATGCTGATAAAGTAGTTTTTGATGATTTTACACAATTTGTCGGTTTCAATAATATGCAATTATTAGAAAAATCTTTTATTAATACAATTGAATCTATTGAAGCAAAAGATAAAACAAGCTTATTTTTACTTTCAGATCCAGTTAGTGATGACGCTAGATCAATAACTTCTACAATTGTAGAAAATTCTACTGGTGTTATTTATTTAGAAAAAAGATATGGTGAAGAAAATAAAGGTATAATTACAATTACACCTATAGTAGGTCATCCTGAAGGGAAAGTAAAAGCTAAGTATTATTTAAAACCTTATGAAGGAATATCAATAGAAATTCAAAAAGGACCTGTATCATCTAAATATAATGTTGACAATGATATGGCTGCTAGTTTTTCTAACCTTAATACTTTCGAATCTAATAATCCTAATATAGATATAGATGATGATTATGATAGTGAAAGAATAAATTAAAGAAATTAATAATAAATGTAGAGTAAAATACAATGAAAAGAAAAATACAAATACTACCATCCGGCATTTCATTAGTGGATAAAAAATGGGGTGGTTTATATAGAGGCGGAACATATTTATTAATGGGTCCAAGAAAATCTGGAAAAACTTTAATGGCATTACAATATGCTTTAGAATGTGCAAAACAAAAAGAGGTTTGTTTATTCTTTACCAGTATTAGACCAAAAGATCTTATGATTATGGCAGCTTCCATAGATTTTGATCTGCAATATTTTATGAATAAAAATTTAATAATTGTAATTAGAGTTGCTCCCCCAACAGAATTATATGATAATGCAAACAAAGATGAATTTTTGGTTGAATATCTAAATGATATAATTACTGTTGTTGATCAACATAAACCTAATAAAATAGTATTTGACGAATTAACTCAATTTATATGTTTTTCGGATTTAGAAAGACTAAACCAAGTATTTAGACAAACAACTGAAATTATAGAAGAAGCAGATATTACTAGTCTATATGTATTAGGACAACCAGCAGCTGCTTCATCAAAAGCAATTGTAGAAACATTAAATCTTTCTGTAACTGGGATGATTACTTTAGACAGGACAGAAGATATTGATGGTAGTAATAAAAATAAATCCGAAGGTGGGCACATTACCATTTCTCCTAATGTTGGCCATACTGAAGGGAAATTTACATCACAATATTTCATTGAACCCTATAAAGGAATAACGATAGAAAAAACACCTGAAATTGAGGTGCCTGCATCTATTATGAATATTACTAGTAGTAAAAAATATACTTCATTATCAGATATTTCTGTGCCAGATGAAAAATATGTTCCTTCCAGTTTTTATTCTGAAGATGATTTTAAACTGATTTTGAACAATCAAATTGCACTATACAAAAGTACAGGGCAATCTTTTAATGTAATATCATTTAAGCTAAATGAATCTGTTATTAATAAAAACTTATTAACTTTTAAACAACTTCAAAATGCAATTAGATTATCTACAGATAAAAAAGATAAAATTTGTGTAGTGGGAGATAAAATATTAGTACTTCTTACAAGAGGAGAACAGAAGAGCACAAATAATTTAATAAGTAGAATCAAATCTAATTTGCCTATAAACAATGTAAGCGAAATTAAATATATTTTAGAAAATATTTCAGTATTTGCCGTAAACCCTGATGAATCAATTGAAAATGCTGAAGATGTTTTTAATAAAATTTCTAATGAATCATTTGAAACAAGTAAGAAAATATTTTTCCAATAAGAGACTATTGAAAATGAAAAAATTATCAACCTTTGCAATCATATTACTACTGGCTTTTAGTTCAATCAACTTTACAAAAGCTCAGGATAGATCTGAAACCTTTAAAATTCAAGCACAAAAACAAATGCTTGTTGGTAGATATGGTGAAGCTATTGATTTGTTAAACAAATATATATCTGCAAATCCGCAAAAAGCAGAAGGATATAATTTGCGCGGATTATGTTTTGAGAAAAGGAAAATATATGAATATGCTGTTTATGATTTTAAATCAGCATTGAAGTTAGAACCTCGAAACGATAAAGTTAGTACCAATCTTGGTAGAGCTACTGCAGCTTGGCAAGCTTTATTATATAATAATATTGAAGGATATAAAAGAGAAATTGCGATTGACCCAAATGTTCCGGTAAACTATTTGAATATAGGTAAATCATTTAAACATCTTGGGAAATGGGAATTAGCTGAAGAATGGTATGATAAATATTTAACATTAGAAGAAGCATCTTCAGATGAAATAATTAGATATTCTGAAATACTTGCTAAAAATGGACATATTAAAAAGGGAGAACCGATTTTAAAAAGATACACAGAAAAATATCCTAAAGATCAGAGACTTTGGTCAAGATATGGATATTTTACTTTTTGGCTTGGTAAAAATAAAATTGCAATTGATGCCTTTGAAAATGCACTTGCAATTAGACCATATTTTAAAGAAGCTCTCGATGGATTGGATAGAGCAAAAGGTAAACCATATATTTATTCTATAAACGATACTTCTATAAAATATGTAAACGGACAAGCTGTAATTAAGCAACCTAAAAAATTTGAATATGGTATAGACAGGGATTTTAGATTGTTAAAAAGAAATCCAAATGATTATGGAATACGATTTAGATTGATTGATGCTTTGGTTAAAGTAGAAAGATTTGTTGAAGCTGAAGAACAATTAATATATTTAACTGAAAAAGGTGTTGACCCTGATAAAGTACAAGAATTAATGGTGGAAGTAAGTGCTAAAAAAGATAGTGTTAACATGGTCAGAATAGCTGAATACACAGAAAAAATTAAAACTGATCCAACAAACAAAAAAATGGTATTGGAACTTGCTAAGTATTATGCAGGACAAATTGACTATGATAATGCATTAGATTTATTAAATGAATATATGAATAGAGTTCCTGGTTTAAACCCAGATGTTCGATATCTAGTTGCAAAGTATTCCGCTTGGAACGCTGATTTTGATAAAGCTGATGAAGAGATAAAAAATCTATTGAAAAGTGATCCAAATAATTTAGATTATCAATTGTTACAAGGTCAAATATCAGTTTGGGCTGTAAGAGATTTGGACGAAGCAAAAGGTTTTCTACAAAATGTGTTAAACCGTGAACCAAAAAATATTTATGCGATAGTCGGAATGTCAACACTAGAAGCTTGGCAGAAAAATTTTGATGAATCAAAAAAATATTTGGATATAGCTAAAAGATTAGATCCAAATTCTAGTATTGTTAGCGCAACTGAACAGTTCTACATTAGAGCACTATCTGCAAATGAAGGATATAAAATTACTCAGATTAGAGCAGAGGCCGGACAATTAGCAATGAATGGTGATTATGAAGGTGCTGTTGCAAAATATGATGAATATTTATCAAAAATAACTGCACCAACAAAACAAGAATTATTAGAATATGCAGATATTTTATTTGCTGCTAAATATTATGATAAATCAGTAAGAACTTATGACCAAATTTTACAAGATGGTGATGATTTTGATGTGAGTCTTTTAAGAGCAAGATCACTGTTATTAACTGCTGATTCAACAGCAGCTTTAAATCAGTTGATCTTATTAGCTGAACAAAAACCGGAAAGTTATGAAGCAAACTTATACTTGGCTGAAGCATATTCTAGAATGGAAGAATATAATGAAGCTAGAAATATTTATGAGAATATGTTAGAACCATCTGATGATCCTAATAAAATAAAGTTGGATTCTACACAAATAAATCTTATAAATGCAAGAATGGGTTGGTTGCCAAGAGGTGGAAGTATAAATGATGTTTTTGTTAACTTCCCAAGTTATATGGCATTAAATCCTACTGCAATATATTTTGCTGATAACCAAGACTTTTCATTTAATAAAATCGGTTTTGGTTTACAATTAGGTGTTAATAGTTTCCTAAGTGCGGGCGTAAGATACGATAGGTCCCACTTACAAACTTCTCTTTGGGATGTTGATCTAAATTCATTTAAAGGTCAATTAATGTTTAGATTATCTGATTATGTTACGACTACGGTAAGTTTTGGCTCTCAAAGAGATTTAGCCGGTAATAAGCGTAGTATATCTGATGTAGTTTTTAAAGCTGAAGATCCTAAAGAATATTCATTAGTTGTTGGATATGAAAACAACGATGCAAGAGTAATCCTTTTATCTCCAAATTTAATTGGATTTACAAACTATTCTGTAGATATTTATACAATTAACGGTCTATATATGCCATCCTCTGAAGTTAAACTTTCTGGCTTTTATCATTATGGTTCTATTTCTGATGGTAACTTATTTAATGATTTACAACTAAGAATTGGTAAAAAATTCTATAAAAATACTTATATAGGATATGAATATGCATATTCTAATTATAAATTTGTAAATATCCTATATTATTCCCCACAAAATTATGATTCACATAGTATATGGGGAGAATGGAATGCTAAAAATACTCCTAAGTTAAGATTAAACATTGGTGGTAAAATTGGTTATGCACCAAGTGTAAATTATATACTAAGAGAAGCTTATGGTGAAATTTATTATCAACCGGTACCTTACTTTACAATTAACGGTAGAATTGGTGGTTCAAGTTCATTTAGAGAAGGCTCTGGTTATAATTCATTATTCGTAGCATTATCAGCATATTGGAGCTTCTATTAAAATATTGAAGTAATATTTAAGAATAATAGAAGTATAAAAATTTTTAATTCCTTGATATCCTGTTTAATATTTAGTATAAAGTTATTAAACAGGGTATAATTTATTATACGAATAATTTTCAAAGAGGTTATAGTGGCTATTTTTACCAAACTGAATTTAATTTTATCATCTACCAAATTATTATTAGTACTATTCACTTTAATGTTTGTTTTTAATTCTAATTTTACAAATGCCAAAAAAAATCTAGGTTTAATTGGACAAGAAGGAATAAATCTTACAATAAATAGTAACCCATTATTTAACATTACTAATAGTAAAACAAAAATAGATAATGAAGAATATTCAGATTTTACTAATGATATTGTTTCTATAAAAGATGAGTTAAATGTTGAATCTGAATTATTAAGTACAGTACAGGGTAAATTTATACCAATAAGTGGAAATGTTAATGAACTTAATAGTTTCTTTAATGCTTTGAAAGGGAGTAGGGGAAATAAAATAAGAATTGCACATTACGGAGATTCAATACTATTGGGAGATGTGATAACAGAAAATTTAAGACAAAATTTACAAGAAAAATATGGTGGTGACGGGATTGGATTCCTATCGATTATGCCTGATGATATACAGATGAAAAGATCTATCAGACAAACTGTATCCGGATCTTGGGTACAGGGTTCTATGACAACTGGCAATCGAAGTCATCTCCCTATAGGAATTAGTGGTTCATCAGCACAAGCAACAAGTAATAGTAAAATAAAATATGAAACCACAAAATTTATGAGAACTTCTCGTTCTTTTAATACAGTAAGAGTATTTTATACCAATACTAGTTATTCGTCATCTATAAGTTATTCCTTTGGTGATGGTAAAGTTATTACCAAAAAATTAATGCCAGGAACAGGTGTTAAAGAATTAATATTAACTTCAACAAATTTAGAAACAACTTTAGAGATTGATTATGGAGGAGCTGCCGGTACATATTTTTTTGGAATCAGTTTAGAGGCCGGCAATGGAATTTATGTAGATAATTTTTCATTTAAAGGTGACTCAGGTGTTTCATTGACAAATATTGATCAAAATATTATTAAAGGATTTGATGATTACCTTAATTATAAGTTAATTATTATAAATTTTGGAATTAATGCAACTACACTTCCAGCTACAAGTTTAATTTGGTATAAAAATAAAATGTTGAAGGTTATTAACCACTTCAAGAAAGCTATACCTGATGCAAGTATTTTAGTTGTAAGTGTTGGGGATAAAAGTATTAAAACTAATTCTAGATTTGTAACAGATCCAAAAGTAGAATTATTAATAAAATTACAAGAGGATTTAGCAAAAGAGGCAAATGTAGCTTTTTGGAATCTTTTTGACGCAATGGGCGGAAGAAACTCTATGGAAAAATGGGTAAATGCCGGTCCACCTTTGGCTTTAATGGATTATGTCCATTTAACTAGTTTAGGTGGGAAAATAGTAGCTGATTTACTAACTCAAGCTCTAATGAAAGAAATTAGATAAAATATAAAAATATGCATTAAAATGAGAATTTAAGTTGAAAAAGGTCTTAAAGCATTACAATAAACTATAGAAAAAGTATATAAATGATTAAAAAACAAATATTTAGAATGGCATTATAATTGAATTAAAGACTAATAATAATTAAATAAAGAAGAATATTATGGAATTAAGTCAAAAAGTTAAAAAAGCAATATTTACAATAAAGAACAAAAAAGAACCTCGAGTTGATGATCAAAATGCAAGTAAGTATCTAAAAAGGATTTTAATAAGTGGCCTTTTATCTTTAATCCTTTTATATATAATAATTTATACTTTACCTCAAACAGTACTTGATGTAAGTTCTTTATTTGAATATACAACTATTGTTGCTTTGGTAATTTTTCTATTTGTATTGGTATTCAGATATTTTGCAATTCTTGTGTTGGCATTTCTTTATATAAATGAGTACACATATAAACCTACAACAGGTTTTTTCCCTTTCGTTTCAATTATTGTTCCTGTTTATAATGAAGGTGTTGTAGTTGAAGATTCTGTAAGATCTCTTTTAGGCCTAAATTATTCAAATTATGAAATAATTATAGTTAATGACGGTTCTAAAGATAATACTCAAGAAGTTGCTGAATCTTTAGTTGGATACCAAAAGGGAGTAAGTTCTGATATTAAAATTTCATTAATAAATAAACCAAACGGTGGAAAAGCACAAGCTTTAAATGCCGGTATTAAATACTCAAATGCTGAAATAGTACTATGTATGGATGGTGACTCTCAGTTATCACCTGACTCAATAAAGTTAGCTGTAAGACATTTCAGCAATCCTGAAATAGGAGCTGTTGCTGGTAATGTAAAAGTTATTAACAGAGGTAAATTAATAACTGATCTTCAAGCTCTTGAGTACATTGAAGGACTTAATATGGCAAGAAGTGCACAGAGCTTTATAAACTTAGTAAATATTATACCTGGTCCTATAGGATTGTTCAGAAAAAAAGCAATTGAAGAAGCAGGTTTTTATTCTAGCGATACTTTTGCTGAAGATGCAGATTTAACACTAAAAGTATTGGCTAACGGATGGAAAATTTATTATGAACCAAATTCAATTTCTTATACTGAAGCTCCTGAAAAATTACACCAGTTGTTAAAACAAAGATATAGATGGACTAGAGGGATTATTCAATCTATTAGAAAACATAAAAAATTAATGTTAAATCCAACTATAAATTTCGGTGATACATTCATTATGTGGACAATGGCATATGAAGCTTTAATATGGCCGGTAATGAACTTAGCTGCAAATATCTTCTTCATAGTTGCTGCCATATTCTTTGGATTTACATCACTTATTTTCTTCTGGTGGGCAGGATTAGCTTTATTAGATCTAGTTACAGCTTTATACTGTGTCGCAGTTGAAAAAGAAGAATTTAGACTTGTACCTTATTCTTTAATATACAGAATGGTATTCATTCTTATAATTGATGTTAGTAAAGTGATGTCAACTATTGAAGAATTCTTAGGCATAAGAATGTCCTGGGGTAAATTGGAACGCGTTGGAGCTTTAAGATCACAAAATTAATTAACTAATTTATAATTTAAGAGGTAACTCATGGAACTTATACCGATTCTATCTACAATCATCCTTGTAGCTACGATAAGCACTTTTATATTGGCAATAGGTGCTTACATTCTCTATAAAATTAGAGAAAGCAGAGGAGAACACTATGTTTCAGCAGGACCATCAGAGGTAAGAGCTGAATTAGTGACACCGGCAGTTGCACAGGCACCTGTTCGCGAAGTTGAAAGAGCACCAGCACAAGTACCAGCACAAGTTGTTGTTCAGCAACCAGTAGCAAGCAGTGGACCACAGTTTCAGCCACAGCCAATTTTTGTTCAGCAGCAATTTAGACCTGAAGTAAGACCTTCAAAGGTAGGTGTTCCTTCTCAACAGTACAATGCAGGTTATACAGCTGCACTAGCAAGAGATTCTAAATTTATGAAATACACAACCGAAGGTTATGTATCAGCTAAAGAAGATATAAATGCAGGAGCATTAAAGTGGAAATAAAATCCCAAAAAAGAAAAGGTGGAATTAATCAAGGACTGATCATATTCAGTGGTTTAATATTTGTGATTGGTTCAATTTTAACTTATTACTTTATTCTTCGTGGAGTCTTTGGGAATTTTAATACAGATTATCTTATTCCAAGCCCAAAGATTGTAAAAAGTGCACTGGCTAAAGATAAACCTTATATTGCAATTCTTTACTCGCAGTACACAGAAAACATGTTGCCGGAAGGTAGTACTTGGTTAAATGATAATATTACCACCTGGAAAAAATTTCTTGATAATACTAACAATCTTTATGATGTCATTAGTGATGAGACAATTGAATTAGGACAACACTATAAATATAGGTTAATAGTGCTTCCAGGGTCTAAATCACTTAGTGACAGAGAAGTAATAAACCTTAAAAAATATATTGATAAAGGTGGAAGTGTCTTTGCAACAAGTGGTACTGCTTCTTTTTCAGATGATGGAAAGTGGAGAGGTTGGGAATTCTTCAACGAAGTTTATGGGATTAATTTTGCTAAAGCAATAAAGAATGATGATTTTACTAAAATTCACACATTGCGTGGTGGATTACCGATTACTGCAAACATTCCTACTGGATTTCCATTAAAAGTAGCTACTTGGGATAAACCTATTGCTGCTGAAGTAATGGATCCAAGAGCTATTCAGATAAGTTTCTGGTATAATTACAGACTTGAAAGTGGTTTAACCAGAGAAAATATAAAGCAAACTGCTGGTATAGTTTATGGAAATTATGGGAAAGGAAGGTTTGTTTGGATGGGATTTGAAATAAATTCTGTTATTGGTGTGCAGGAAGATTATATATACTTTGATAAACTATTCAATAATTCAATCAATTGGTTAACATATAAACCGCTTGCTTATTATAATGAATGGCCAAGAGGATATAGAGCCGCTGCAATAATTACACCTACACTATCAGAAGATATTTATAATATAAACAACTTACTGAATGTTCTAAAATCTGAAAAAGTAAAAGCTACATTTTTTGTTGATCCGTATATAGCAGAGCAGAATAAAAAATTAGTAAGTAATTTAGCTAGATATGGTGATGTAGGTTCATTAGTTGATATAGGTTACTTAGCATCAGTTAACGATACATCAAATAATTTAGATGATTTTACTACACAAAAAGAAAAATTAAACAGTGCTAAATCAATCTTAGAATCTATAACAGGTAAACCTGTAATTGGAGCTAATCCGTATTATGGACTATTTGATGAAAACACTGTACAATCTTTGATTGATGAAAAATATAAGTTTGTTATCACTGATTCATTAACAGATAGATCGGTGCCAAAATCAATAATTCGTGGTGAGGATAAACTTATTTCAATTACTAAAACAGCACGCGATGATTATGAAGTTATTAGAGACTTTGGGTTGAATTTATCAGAATATCAACTATATACTTATCAGGAAGATGTTGATAGAATATTATTTGAGGGCGGCTTGTATGTATTCAAATTACATACAGAATATCAATGTAGATCTGAAAATGTAAATGTTATAAAACAAATAATACAAGATTTAAAAAGAAAAGATTTTTGGATAACTACGGCATCCGAAATAAGCAAATGGTTTGAAAGAAAGGATAAAGTTGAAGTTAAAATAGAACCAAGAGGAGAAAGCAGAGTAGTACTTACTGTTTCAAACCAGGGTGATAAAACTATTAATAATTTAGTAATAAAAGTTGATCTTAATCAACCTGCTACAAGAATCACATTAAATACAGAAATTATTGGTACTAAATTAGCTAAATATGAATTTGATAAGACAAATAAAACAGTTTATTTGTATATAAATGACTTAGAAAAGGGTGAATCAAGAACTTATTATTTAGATTATACAAAACCTAACGCATAATATTTTAGAGTATTAGAATTATGAAAACAAAAATTAAATATCTAACAGTTTTATTAACTGCAACCATATTTTATCTTACTGGTTGTGTTAATTCATCCAACTCACCAATAACAGGTATTTCAAATGCTGTAGCTGGTAAAATTGAAATCTATTCCCCCGTAACTGGTGATTCTGTTGGATATGATAGAACAATTATTAATTATTCTGTATTTGCAGTTCAAGGTAATAAATCAGTTGAATTATATATTAATGGTAAGTATGTATCTACTTATTTTACAAATGATCCAAAAACTGCTTTTGAATTGAAATTTGATCCATCATTAAAAGGACAGACATTTAGTTATTACTTAAAATATTATGATGCTAATGGTGCATCAGCTATTAGCGATACTATGACCAATATTGTAATTACTGAACCAAGAGTTGTTCCTAACAAACCAACTGATATAAAGTTAATGACTTTACAAGGACCAACATCTAATTCAATAAATATTTCTTGGAGTGATAATTCTATTGGTGAAGTGTATTATGAAGTTTGGAGAAGAGAGATAACTACACCTAACTATACAAGGCAAATAGGTCCTTTACCTCCACATACATTTAATGTTAATGACAATAATATTTTACCTAATGTTGTGTATTATTATAAAGTCAGAGGCATAAACAAATTTGGTAATTCGGAATTCAGTGACGAAGTAAATACTGCAGGAGCTAGCGGTTCTGGGTCATTTCCACCACCAACAGGTTTAAGTGCTGTAGCAATAAGTTCTAATGTTGTTAAATTACAATGGCAGGATAATAGTAATAATGAAAATTTCTTTAAAATTGAAAGAAATGATAATTGGTCTGCTTGGTCAACATATGAAACTATTTCGACTGTATCAGCAAATATTACAACATTCACTGATAACTCTGGAAATTTGATAGGAGGACATGAATATTATTATAGAGTAAAAGCGTTTTCTAGTTCAGATTCTTCCTGGTCTAATATAGCTTCTGTTAAAACTCCTTTGTAATAAAGTTTATACTTTATTAATTTAACTTATTTACTAGGAGTGTTTCTCTTTCATTTTTAATGGATTTTTTGTGGAAGCTAAATTTAACATAAACCTACAACTATTCACTGCTTTAGGGCAGAATTTACGCGCTCCTTTTTTTGTACTTGATAGGAGTGGTAAAATTCTGTTTTCCAATGAAGTAGCTGAAAAACTTCTACAATCCTCAGAAAAAAATAAAATATTATTTAACTATTTTGATGAACAATCCGCAGAAAAATTAAGAGAACTTTTAACCGAACACCTCTTAACAGAAACTCTACTTGCAAAGTTATTAGATCTACAATTGCATAATGGTCAAGAAATAAAAGCAAGAGTAACTTTCACTTCATATTCTGAGAAAGGTGAATTTTTAATCTTTTGTTCATTCGAGTCAGTTGAATTATCTATTAAATCTAAGGATATAACTGGCGTAAATGTTGAATGTGATAATTACAAAAATTTATTAAATAACAAGCAGATAATTAAATTAATAAATGATATCAAATCTTTATATCCTTTTACATTCATTGGCAAAGAAAAATTAAGAAAAGAAATTGATAAATTAAGTGAGTTATTTTGGATTAAAGATAAATCCGGTAATATTAATATTGTAAATAAAAAATTTGCTGATAAAATTGGTGCCAATTCCACAGTATTGGAAGGGCGAAAATATAATGAGTTTATACCGGCTCATCTTATAAATTTTTATCAGTCTATTGATGAATATATAAATGATTCATTAAATTGCATTATAGTTGAAGGAACTCCTGTAAAATCATTGTTACAGGTTCAAAATTATCAGACTATCCAGATTCCACTTAACGATGCTGATAATAATGTTATTGCACAAATATGCGTAACACAAAAGATAAAAGAGAAAGAAATTAAGATGACAGGTTCAGAATTATTTTCTTTGAATTCAAAATTATTAGAAGAATATCCGCGTTCGATAGCTCTTTTTGATGAAAATGGATTATTAATGCAAAAAAGCGAACTCTTCAATAAATTATTTTTGAAAAAATTAAGCAGTAGGAAAAACCTTCAATATAATGAAATCTTTCCAAATGAAATTACATATAAGATTAGTTCATTTTTAGATTCTGAAAGTGAAAGTGAAAAGTACAGTTTAACTATAGATAAAAATGATGATTTAGAAAATAGAAAATCATATGAAGTTATTTTACATAAATTAAAATTTGAGAAAACTAAAGTAAATGGGTTTATATTTGAAGCAAGCCCTGTAGTAAGTACAGATGATTTTGAAAGTTTACTAAAAAGAAGAGGGAAAATGTTTGATATCTTGATACAAAATAATCCGGAACCAATTTTTATTTATGATAAAGATAATCTAAAATTTCTTGAAGTAAATGAAGCTGCTTTGAATTTATATGGTTTTAGGAAAGATGAATTTCTTCAAATGGATCTTACAGATCTATACACACCTGACGATATACAAACGCTTTTAGATTCTTCTTCAGATAATCTAATTAAAAAGACTCAATTTAAGGGTCCTTATAGACATAAAACAAAAGACGGTACCACTATTTTTGTTGAAATAAGTAAACTATCTTTTAACTATCAAGGTAAAGAAGCTCACTTTAATATTGTGAAAGATATTACAAGAAATTTAACTCTTGAAATGGAAAATCAAGAGTATAAAGCCGTATTTGATAATACAACTGATCTATTATTTACAACTGATCAAACTGGTTTTATAAAATTTGTTAATGATAAAACTTCAAAATATTTGAATTCTACAACCAAGAAATTAAATGGTGAATCATTTATTTCTTTATTTGTAGATGAAGATAGAAGTAAAATTAATAACAGTATTTTTAAATCAGCTAATATTGAACCTGTAAATATTAATGGCAGAATAAGAAGAAAGAACGGTGAATCTGATAATATAGAAATTACTGCTACTCCAATATTAGACTTTGAAGGAAATATTGACACTTTTACAATTGTTGGAGTTACTAAACAGGAAACAATTAAACAAGTTATAGTGGATAAATCAACTAATAATTTTGATAAAGAAAAACAACAAGTTGATTCTTTATTTTTTTCCAGTCTATTTCATGAAATACTTACACCAATTAATGTAATATTAGGGTTTATTCAAGACCTTACTGATAACATTAAAGATTTAACTCCCGATCAAAAAGAAACTTCAAAAATTATTGATCAAAATAGAGAAAGATTACTTGAGACTATGAACTCAGTTATTGAATATTCAAATATTCTTAATAATGAAGTTGACCTAAATATTTCAAATGTAAGCATACCGGAAATTATTGATGCAATTCAAAAAAAGAATGATACGATAGATGATCATCTGAAAAAAGAATTTACATACGGTAAAATTTCTTCTTCGTTATCCTTTGAAACCGATTCACAAAGATTTAAAATACTTGCATTCTTATTATTTAAAATAATTTCAAGACTTAGCTCCAAAGACAAGCTATACTTTTCTGCTGTTACTTTTGGTGATGATAACTTTTTGATATCTTTCAAAGATAGTTATGCATCAATTTCTGATGAATTGTTTGGAAAAATAGACCAATTGTTTTCCAATAATAAAAAAGTATCTTCTGATATTTTTGGACTTTCAGTATTAACTATTAGCCTTACTAAAGCTCTTTTAAAATTGTTAAAGGGTAAATATCACAAAGATGAAACTGATAATAAAAATTGTGGATTTATTTTTTCTATAAATTTTAAATTAGAAAGTGTACCCGAAAAGGACAAACAAAATGACCTTAATAAAGAAGTTGTAAAAAATGTAGAGATTGTAGAAAAAATTATTGTCCCAACAATTGAAAAAACTGTTTCTACAACTCCACAAATAAAGGAAATTACATCAGAAGAAACAATTCGTATCCATACAATTGATGATGAAGTTAATGGAACTAAAGAAAAAATAAAATCAAAAAGAACTGAATTGGATCTTTCTGATTTTAAATGTTTATATATTGAAGATCAAGTGGATTCTCAAATATTATTTAAAGTTCAAATGAAAGGGTTAAAAGAAATTAAATATGCTGTAAGTTTTGAGGATTCTTTACCTCTTTTAGATGCTAATTTTTTTGATTTTATTGTTATGGATATAAATCTTCAAGGTGAGTATAACGGTTTGGATGCATTGAAAATTATTAAGAGAATGCCCGGTTATGAAAATACTCCAATTATTGCTGTAACAGCTTATGTATTACCTGGAGACAGAGAAAAATTTATTGCTACCGGATTTGAAGATTTCATTTCTAAACCAATATTTAGAGATAAAATGGTTGCAACTTTGGAAAGAATATTTATCCATTACGCAAAACATTAATAAATTATTGTTTCATATTAACCTGGAGGCCATTTCATTTTTCTACCGCCCAAAAGATGAAGATGCAAATGTTCTACTTCCTGTCCACCATTACTACCACAATTAAAAACAAGTCTATAACCTTCTTTATCAATTTTAAAATCTTTAGCCAATTTATTTGCTGTAGCAAAAATTTCAGAAAGTATTTCACCGTGGGTAGGCAAATTTAGGTCGGATATTCTCGGTATTTCAATTTTTGGTATTATTAAAATATGAATAGGAGCTTGGGGATTAATATCTTTAAATGCGAGAATATTATCTGTTTCACAAACAACATCAGCCTGAATTTCTTTTCTAATAATTTTTGAAAAAATAGTTTCACCCATATTTAGTCTCCTTTTTCAATTCCATATTTTCTC